>Ga0314774_1002604_pt1 | contig 9989 bp, 8 predicted proteins | sample MetaGCBIA2018_FD_204515 | JGI IMG/M metagenome (GOLD analysis project Ga0314774, IMG submission 204515) | Cryopeg brine microbial communities from Beaufort Sea near Barrow, Alaska, United States - CBIA 2018 | ecosystem: Environmental > Aquatic > Marine > Coastal | place: USA: Alaska | collected... | reverse complement strand
GAATACAAGCGCTTGCGCCATCAGCCAGGAGGCCGGCCTGACCCCTATAAACATAACGAAAAAGGCTGACATGGCGACCGGAGAAACGAGCGCACCGGTCGTCTGGTTACTGACCGACAACAAGCCCGGCCACAAAAACCAGCTGCGGGGGCTTGGTGACCGATTGTCAGCCCGAGCCGGTGCTCGGGTCATATGGATTGATGCGCATCGGTACCCGGTTTCCTGGGTTCAGGCGATCCTCGGGCGGGCTCCCGATATCGCGCAGCCCTCACCCCACATTATTGTGTCCGCCGGCAGCCAGACCCAGAAACTCCTGCTTGCCTGCCGCAAACGCTATAACGCTGTTACCGTTGTGCTCATGCGCCCGGTTTTGCCCCTGCCCAGGCCTGACCTGGCCATCATCCCGGCCCACGACAACCCGCCCAAGCGACCCAGCGTTTTGGTGACCCGGGGCGTACTCAATGCGGTAACCCCCCAGCCACAAGCAGTAGAAGAGCTCAACGGCTTGTTATTGCTCGGCGGCCCTTCCGAGCACTATGACTGGGACAGCAGTGCCATCCTCCACCAGATAAACACGCTGGCAGCGGAATACCCCCAGTGGCACTGGAAAGTGACGTCATCACGCCGAACGCCCCAACCATTGATCGGCGCGCTGGCAAGCCTTCGACAGGAAAACCTGACATTTTACCACCATCGCGACACCGGCCCGGAATGGCTGCCCCAAACACTGAACGCCTCCCGGGCTGCCTGGGTCTCGCCGGACAGTGTTTCAATGGTTTATGAAGCCCTGACTGCCGGCACCCCGACCGGATTGCTAAACCTGAAACACCGGAGCGGCAGCCGAGTAGTCAAAGGGCTGGAAGCCCTGAAAGCCGATGGACTCGTAACAGACTGGGATGACCGGGAGCGCATAATGAGCGCAGGCTCCGGTCAAAGCCCCCGGCTTTGGGAGGCAGACCGGGCAGCAGACTGGCTAATAACAAAATACAGGGAGCTTCGTTGATGAGGATATTGCAGGTTCTTCCGGCACTGAACAGCGGCGGCGTGGAGCGAGGCAGCGCGGAGCTCGCCCGCGAACTGGTCCGCCATGGCCATGAATCCATTGTATTGTCTTCCGGCGGACGACTGGTTGACCAACTGGAAGCCGAAGGTTCCCGCCATATCATCATGCCCATCCACCGCAAGGCCCTCGCCTCCTTTGGGCAAATACGACCCGTACGACGGCTAATCCAGGAGCTTAAGCCCGATGTCATTCACGTTCGCTCCAGGCTGCCGGCCTGGATTATCTGGCTCGCCTGGCGTGGCTTGCCCAAGGCCAGCCGCCCGGCTCTGGTCAGTACCTTTCACGGCATGTACTCAGCCAACGCCTACAGCGCCATCATGGCCAAACCGCAACACCTGATCGCGATTTCCAAGTGTGTCGAGCAGTACATACTCACCAACTACAAGGTGGCACCCGAACGCATCACAATCATCCAGCGCGGCGTGGATACCCAAGCATTTTCACCGGCGCCACCCGAATCGCACTGGCTGGAACAGCTTTATCGGGATTATCCGCAGCTAAAGGACAAAAAACTGATCCTGATGCCTGGGCGCCTGACACGATGGAAAGGGCAGGAAGCCTTCCTGGACATGATGACCGACCTGATCCAGCGGGATCCCGAAGCCCATGGCGTTGTGGTTGGCGGAGCCGAGCAAAACAAGGAGGGGTATCTTGCCGAACTGAAGTCCAGAACGGCGGAACTTGGCCTGGAACGACACATCACATTCACCGGCCACCGTTCGGACATTGTTCAGTTTTATCGCCTGGCCGACGTGGTCTGTCACATGTCCAACAAGCCCGAACCTTTCGGTCGCACTTTGACCGAAGCACTCGCCGTAGGAACACCCGTTGTCGCTTTTGATCGGGGCGGTGCCGCCGAGTCGCTTTCCGCCTGCTTCCCGACCGGCCTGGTGCCACCGGATGATCTTCAGGCATTTGCTGAACGGGTACACCAACTGCTGAACCAGCAAGCGCACATTGAGGTCCACCCTGAATTCAGACTAGAGAACCAGGTTCAGGCCACACTGGAAGTCTACCGAAAGGCCATGGCGGGCGCCTGAAGACCCAGGCATCGCCGACTGCTACAATATCGCCTTTATACTCAGAGGAAGTGCCAGACATGCGAGTACTGCATATTGCGTATCAGCAACTGCGCCGCTACGGCCAGACCCGGGTAAGCTGGGCACAGAAGCTGACCAACGGCCTGATCAAGAACGACCACTTCGTATCCGTCTTCAGTGATCGGGATGTGGCGGCATTCGAGGCACCGCTGGGTATTCGCGAACTGGGCAAAAACAAGGCCAACCAGAAACTGCTGGAAACCGTCGATGCCGTCGAGCCGGACCTGGTGATTGCCGGGCACTGCGACATCATCACCAACGATACCCTGGCACAGATCCGCAAACGGCACCCGTCTGTTACCCTCGCCCACTGCAACAACGATCCGCTGTTCGTTCCGGAAAACGTGGAACGGATCAAGCATCGGGCGTCTGTGGTCGATGCCATATTTGTGTCCACCGGCCGGCGTGAGCTAAACATCTTTGAAGGCATCGGCGCCCGGGTTTATCACATGCCCAACCCGGTGGACCCGTCCATCGAGAGCCTACACAATGACGAACGCACAGACCTCGATATAGACCTTCTGTTCTGCAGCAACAGCACCGACTTCACCAAGCGGCTGGAAATGGTCAAATGGCTCAAGGACCAACTGGGCGATGAACTCAACTTCAAAACCTACGGCAGCTTTGGCGAAGCTCCGGTGTGGGGGCGCGATTATGACCGCGCGCTGGAACGAACCCGAATGGGCCTGAACCTGAACCGCCAGGAAGGCCATTACTGGTATTCCTCGGCCCGCATGGCACAGCTTGCCGGTAACGGCATCCTTCAGTTTACCCACAGTGGGCCCCGCTTCGACGAGCTCATGCCGCCGGAAAGCATCGTCTACTTTAATGATCAGGAAGACCTGCTGGGAAAAATCCGGGAATTCCACCACGACGACGCCAAGCGGCGGCTCTGGGCGGCCCGGGCAAGAGACTTCTTCCAGACCGAAATCAACTCTCGCCTTAACGCTCAGTACATTGTTGAAGCCTCCTTGATGCAGCGCTTCACACACGATTACGTGTGGGCACAAGACATCAACCTGGACGGCAGCCAGAAATGACCCTGACACTGTCAGACCAGAAGCCCTTCGCCCGTGGCGGCAACCGGTTGTGCTTTGTACACCCTGAAGATGCCGGAAAATGCATCAAGGTGCGCCGGCCGGACTTTACCCTTGAGGACCGGAGACGCAAAAAAGGCTTTCCAAAGAACCTCAAGCCTTTGTCCAGTTTTGATGACAACCAGGAAGAGTTTACTGTCATGCAGCAACTGATGAACTCCTATGGGGAGCGTGTCTTTGGTCACGTGAGTCACTGCTTTGGTTTTGTTGAAACCGATCTTGGGAAAGGCCTGATATCCGAACTCATACGCGATACCGATGGTGCCATCTCCCAAACGCTGAAAAAGTATCTCTGGGACCAGGGCCTGACTGATGAGTGTAAAGCTGCGATAAAAGACCTTTGCGATTTTTGGGAACGCGAAGCGGTTCCCTCAAGGGATCTGTTATTACACAACATCGTGGCCCAACGAATCCAGGGTGACCGCATTTCCAGACTGGTTGTTATTGATGGCCTGGGCAGCGCCGGGCTGATTCCTCTCAATTGGTTGCCAGAATCACAAAGAAAGAAAAAAGCCGCCCGTAAAACAGCCAATCTTCACCAACGCATTGAAACTCTGTTGGACCAACGGGGTCAGGATACCTTCCCCGGCTATCACGGACTTCTGCTCCATGATGACCGGCCTACGTCAAAAAAGCCTAACAGTAACAATGACTCCCTCCAACATGAACCAGGAGGCCCTGCGTCTTCATGAACCAGACTGCCGAACAAACTTACCGTGTAGCCCAAGTACTTGCCGGAGCAGAGCAAGGGGGTGCCGAAAACTTCTTTGTGCGCCTGGTCAAAGGCCTTCAGGATACCGGGCGGGTTGAACAAAACGCCTTTATTCGCGATCACAGCCATCGCATGGAGTCACTTGAGGCCGGGGGTATTCCAGCCCATGGTTTTCGCTTCGGCGGCATGCTGAGCCAGCTTGACCGCCGCCGCTTTCACCGTGCTCTGCGACAGTTTCATCCAGACATTGTGATGACCTGGATGAACCGTGCTTCCATTGCAACGCCTCCAGGTGACTACACCCTCATAAGCCGTCTGGGGCATTACTACAACCTCAAGTACTATCGGCATGCTGATTACTGGATTGGCATCTCCCATGGCATCTGCGATCACCTGATTCAGGGCGGCATGCCGGCAGAAAGGGTGTTTTACATTCCCAACTTTGCCGACGAGACGCCGGTAGACGCCCTGCCCCGGGACAGCTTTGACACGCCCAGAGACAGCCCATTGATTCTGGCGGCAGGACGCCTGCACGAAAACAAGGGCTTCGACATACTGCTACAGGCGTTGAAACAGTTACCCGAGGCAACACTCTGGCTGGCCGGCAGCGGCCCGGAAGAGAAAGCTCTCAAGCAACAATGCCGCGATCTAGGGCTAGAAAAAAGGGTGCGCTTCCTGGGTTGGCGCGATGACGTAACAACCCTGATGAAAACGGCAGATCTGTTTGTATGCCCATCCAGACACGAGGGCCTGGGTTCCATCGTGATGGAGTCATGGGCTCACGAATGCCCGATTATCGCCACCGACTCCCAGGGGCCCGGAGAGCTTATTGACTCTGGCCACACGGGCATTATCACCCCCGTAGATGAACCGGTCGCGCTGGCCAGTGCCATTCGGGAACTGCTGGATAATCCCGCCGAGTCGGAACGGCTTGTCCAGAATGCCAGCCAACACTACTGGCAGCACTTCAGCCGATCGGTCATTGTTCAGCAATACTTGGATCTCTACCAAACTATCCGAAACAAGTAACTGGATCATCTGAAATGAATACAAGCTACTGGATCATCACCCTGAAACCGGATTCCGAAAACGTTCAGTCGCTAACGAAAGCATTAGAGAACCAGGGGTTACAGGCACAGCTTTTCGAAGCCGTGGACGGCCGCACCACCATGCCGCCCCTCCAACCAGGCGAAAAACTCGCAAAACACCGGACACGCCTGAGACACCTGTGCGACCTCACACCACCAGAGGTTGGATGTTACCTTTCGCATCTTCGGCTAATTCGAAAAGCCTGGAACGATGGACTCGAATCGATTTGCATTTTGGAGGACGACGTTAAGCTTGAGCCAGACTTCGCACGCATTATGGACGAAGTGGCCCAACTGCCAGAAAAAGTAGAGATGGTCAGGCTAATGGCATTAAAAATCCGCAAAAGGAAGATTACCCAGCCTTTAGGCGGCGGCACGCATAACCTGGTCAGACCAGAGCGCGGCTGGTTAGGTACTCAGGCCTACTACCTGAACCGAAATGGCATGAAGAAAATACTGAACACGGGTAGTACGATTATTGAACCAATCGACAAACTTTACGATCATTTCTGGGAGTTAGGTATTCAGTTATATGGCATCGAGCCCCACCTAGTGTATGAAGCGAATACACAGCCCAGCAGCATAATAAAGTCCAACAAGCAAAACGCGAAAGTGCCAATTTGGTACTATATTCTGAATCCTTTCGCAAAAGGCCTTTTCAGTGCTGGTCGTCATATTCACCTGTTGACAAAAAGGCGGGATTTTTACCCTGCAAGTCGACCCCAAACAGTAACCGGGCGTAGCGCCAGGCTTCGTGGATAGCTTATTGACTCTTGCCACACGGGCATTATCACCCCCGTAGATGAACCGGTCGCGCTGGCCAGTGCCATTCGGGAACTGCTGGATAATCCCGCCGAGTCGGAACGGCTTGTCCAGAATACAAGCCAACACTAATGGCAGCACTTCATACGATCGGTCATTGTTCAAAAGTACCTGGATACGTACCAGACTATCCGGAATAAGCGACCGGGGAGGCTGCACCGAATAACGCCTAACCTGTTGTAATCAGAATAATTTTTTCGATATCGAATTGAATAGCCCTCGAAACTCACACAAAAGCGTAATTCAATGCTATGAAAATCATGCTCGTGTTTGGAACACGCCCTGAAGCAATCAAGATGGCCCCTCTCGTCAAGCAGTTAAGAGCGGCCGATTGCCGAGTCTGCGTGTGTGTTACGGCGCAACACAGACAAATGCTCGATCAGGTCATGTCACTGTTCGAGATTGTCCCTGACTATGACTTGAACCTGATGAAACCTAATCAAAACCTTACAGACATTACTGTCAGTGTTTTGCAAGGGCTCCAATCAGTCTTGGAAAAAGAGGCCCCGGATTGGGTTGGAGTCCACGGAGACACCACCACAACAATGGCTGCAAGCATTGCCGCTTTCTATCAAAAAATACCCGTTTTTCATGTAGAGGCTGGCCTACGAACCGGTGATATTTATGCCCCCTGGCCCGAAGAAATGAATCGACGACTTGCCGGGACCGTAGCGAGTGCCCACTTCGCACCCACAGAAATGGCAGCACGAAACCTTTTCCTGGAGGGGGTCAAGCCAGATAAAGTATTGGTAACCGGGAACACTGTGATCGATGCGCTTTTTGACACGATCCATAAACTTGATCAGGACGAAGAGCTTCAAGCCCATTGCCGTCAAGCTACTAGGCTTGATGAATTGCCAGATCATGAACACCTACTTCTGGTAACCGGCCATCGCAGAGAGAACTTTGGTACAGGTTTCGTACAGATCTGCCAAGCCCTGCACAAGCTTGCCAAGGCGCATCCAGACCTCGCAATAGTATATCCGGTTCACCTGAACCCGCAGGTCCGAGAGCCTGTATACAGGCTGCTATCAGGCTTACCCAATATAAGCCTGATCGAGCCTCTGGATTACCTTCCTTTCGTTTACCTTATGCAACAAGCAACGTTGATAATGACTGATTCTGGCGGCATCCAGGAAGAAGCGCCATCTCTTGGCAAACCAGTGCTCGTGACCCGAGACACTACGGAGCGCCCCGAAGCCATCGAGGCAGGCACGGTCAGGCTGGTCGGTACGCAGGAAGATAAAATTGTAGCGAACGTAGAGGAACTGCTATATGACCCTGCCGCCTATCGCAGTATGGCATTCGCCCACAATCCCTATGGTGACGGACACGCATCCGCGAGGATAGTGAAGCATCTCCTCCAATTTGCTGATGAAACTTAAAGGGCCCGACTTATGAAAATCGTAATGTTAACGAACGAGTTCCCCCCCAGTATCGGAGGGGTGCAAACTCACGTGTACGAATTAAGCAAGGCTCTAGTTTCACTGGGCCACGAGTTACATGTTGTAACCCGCTGGAGAGAGAAATCGACACCTCGGATGGAAATCCGGGATGGCATTTACGTTCACAGAATTACCCTCGCAAAAAGTCACTGGCTCTATGATTGGCAATTGAAGCAATATATCAAGAAATTGAATCGCCAAGGAAAACTGGACATTCTTCACGTGCATGGGATGAGACCGCTCAAAGCTTGCGCGGGCTTGAATATCCCAGTGGTGTTTACTAATCATACATCGTCTTTTCTCAAGCGTGTAAAGCAGGACCAAAAACTACTAGACAAGATGGCGGTTCAGCTTGATGTGGCTAAGTTAGTCCTGGCCCCAAGCGAAGAGTTAGCCGACGCAACCAGACAGTGTGGCTATTCCGGACCCGTAAAGTTCATTGCCAATGGCGTCGACACTGAAAAATTCTCCCCTGGCCCGTCCAATCTCAGGGGCCAACTGGGTATACCCCAGGATGCATTTGTTGTAGCCTTGGCCCGACGTCTGTACGAAAAAAATGGAGTTCTCTACTTAGCCGACGCCGTCGCGCAACTCAACCATCCGCGTCTTCATTTAGTTGTGGCTGGTGCTGGCACCGACCGGGAAGCTTTTGAAAATACAGTCCAAACTGGCGGAATTGAGGATAGGGTTCATATGCTGGGCGGGGTTGCCAATACAGAGATGCCTGAACTGTACCGGGGCTGTGATGTATCGGTACTACCCTCCTTAATGGAAGCGACTAGTATAGCCGGATTGGAAGCCATGGCGTGTGGCCTGCCACTCATTGGCACTAATGTCGGAGGCATCCCTGCAATTTTACGTCATCAGGATAACGGTCTATTAGTTGAGCCTAGATCTCCGGGGCAGTTGGCAAATGCGCTCAATACGTTAATATTGGACCCTTCTACGTGCGCACAAATGGGACGCCGCAGCCGTGAACGCGCGACAAAAGAGTTTTCCTGGGAAACAATTGCTACCCAGACTATTACCCACTATGAAAATTGTCAGAATACATAACTCTTAACCCACAAAACGGCGACCTTTTGTCACTAAAATTCAAGAATAATCTCCTGCCCGAAAAGGCACCGCCAATCACTCTTTGGTATCAAAAAAGCCGACTACCCCTGACCGGAGTTATAGCTCTTCTGGCATATGTCATCGCCAGCTTGCTCATAGACCCAATAGCAAGTTACGCGTCGTCACTCTTGTTATTACTGGGGTTCGGTGGCGTTTTTCTCGTGGGCCACAGCCTTCGGTCTTCCGCGCCACTATGGATGCTTTTTGGTGCTTTTGGCATTGCCATGCTCTCATGGGGCTTGTCGCTTTTGCACCACCCCGATTGGGCCGAGAGCTCCCCAAAAGTACATCGCCTTACCACGTGGTTCCAATTTATTGCTGTCGCCTGGCTCTTGGGCGGTGACACCAGGAGAACTTTGGCCGTCTGGGGAATATCTGCCCTTTCATTACTTTTCACTCCTTGGGTAACCGGGGATGGGATGCAGGAATGGATCCTTGGGTTTCAGGGGAGGCGCATCGATTTCGGTATAAACAACGCCCAGCACGTAGCCATGCTGTTTGCCGTCGTCTTTCTCGGATTTATTGCGTTCAGTTACCGCCTCCTAAAACCAGGAAATGGGCGCATTCTTCGCGCATCAATCTGGTCAACAGGACTGATATTGTTCGGAGCAGTGGTTGTCATGACCCAGACTCGGAGTGTCTGGCTAGGTTGTGCTGCTGCAGGTATAGTTTACATCAGTGTGCTAACAGCGTGGCTATTCCACATGCCTTCATCTCGATCACGCGCCAAGATCATCAGCATTACTCTTTCAGCCGTGGTCTGCATTTCGAGCTTGGCTGCCGCCACACTGAGTAACGTTATTGAGCGCCGACTCGGCGCCGAAAGCACCACTATCCAGCAGCTTTTTTCAGAGGCAACAATTGGCAATAAATCTACAAGCATTTCGTACCGTATCGCAAGCTGGAAGGCAGCCATCCCATGGATCCAAGAACGGCCATTTATTGGATGGGGCGGGAATGGCCGGGGATTAGTGTTGGACCATTCAGAAATGCTCCCTTCTTGGATTGAGCCTCAAACGGGGCACCTCCACAGCTCATATATGGATACACTCGTAAATTTCGGCACCCTGGGCCTCGCTCTTTTCCTATGGATCCTAGCCTGGACATCTGTGTATAGTTTTAAGGCCTGGAGGCGAGGTTTTATGCCGGGAGACGTACTTACATTTTACTTAGCTTTTATTGCATTCTGGCTAGTAATCAATGCGTTCGAATCTTTTATGTTCTACTCGACGGGCCAATACGCTTTCAGCCTGATTGTAGGCGGTGTCGCTACACATATCTGGCGCATGCAAGTAAACGACAATGATAAAATAGAAAAAGAAAAGTTATCGGCTAAACCGATATTCTGATCCAGCCTAGGCCTTCGGCTGGCATCCTGAGATCAGCCAAAGGCCTAGGCTGGGTGTCAGCCAGTCATACCACCACCGACAACCAATCCCGGTGCCGGGGTGACTTGCCCTTCACCGCATCAAAGTACATGGCCTGAAATTTTTCAGTCAACGGACCACGTTTACCCGTACCAATGGCGCGGCCGTCTAGCTCGCGG
>Ga0314774_1002603_pt1 | contig 9997 bp, 8 predicted proteins | sample MetaGCBIA2018_FD_204515 | JGI IMG/M metagenome (GOLD analysis project Ga0314774, IMG submission 204515) | Cryopeg brine microbial communities from Beaufort Sea near Barrow, Alaska, United States - CBIA 2018 | ecosystem: Environmental > Aquatic > Marine > Coastal | place: USA: Alaska | collected... | reverse complement strand
TGCTCTACCTGCCCTGTCAACCCCTAAATTATCGCTAACTCATTGATTGTAAAACGCTTTATACAAAGCGCCCCATCCGGGCAGACGCGCATTATAGGGGCTGAGGTTTTGCCGTCAAGGCTTGTTTCTACTTTACCTCAATAAAAAAACCTTTCGCCCGCTTGCGCGCACGAAAGGTTTGACCACAAGGGGTCACACGGAGAGGTATTTGCTGATATGTGCGCGGTCGATCTGGTCGCCGCTAGCTTCGTGGACAATAACTCCCCTATCTATCACCAGCATTCGATTAGACACGGCCAGGGCAAAACTGAGCACCTGCTCGGACACCACAATGCTAATTTTACGCGCGTCTTTGATTTCATTCAGTGTTGAGGCCAACTGCTTAATAATTGAGGGCTGTATGCCTTCGGTGGGCTCATCCAGCAAAAGAATCTTGGGGTCGGCAGCAAGGGCTCGGGCAATTGCCAATTGTTGTTGTTGCCCTCCTGATAGGTTGCCTGCCTTACGCCGACGCATTTCCAGCAGGACTGGAAATAGCTCATAGATATCACCTGGAACCTTCTTTCGCCCAGAAGCCTCAAGACCTGCCACGATATTCTCTTCAACTGTCAAGGTAGGAAAAACCATGCGGCCCTGGGGAACATAGGCAATACCGCTCGCAACCCGTTGGTAAGATTGTGCCTTGCTCAATTCCTTGCCATTGAAGGTAATGCTCCCGCCACTATTAGGCTGCATACCAATCAGGGATTTGAACAAGGTCGTCTTGCCCATACCATTGCGCCCCATTACCGCCACTGTCTCATTGGCACCCACATCAAGCGAAATACCATGGATGACTTCACTCATTCCGTAGCTTACGCGCAGGTCGCGAACAGCCAACATAGCCGACTCCTTCTATTAATAGCCCAGGTAGACTTCGATGACTTTGTCGTTTTTCTGCACATCATCCATTTTGCCTTCAGCCAGCAACTTGCCCTGATGCAGCACGGTCACCTTGTTGGCGATGTCTTTGACGAAGTCCATGTCGTGCTCAATGACAATCACGGAGCGATTCTTACTGATACGCTTCAACAGATCGGCCGTCGCTTCACGCTCTGAGACGCTCATACCGGCAACCGGTTCGTCTAGCATCAGCAACTCCGGATCCTGGATCAGCAACATCCCAATTTCCAGCCATTGTTTTTGTCCATGGCTCAACAGACCCGCACTGATATCCAGGCGATCCGCGAGAAAAATTTCCGCTGCAATATCGCTTACCCGCTGAGTCACCTGCTCATTGATCTTGAAGAACAGGCTACCAAATACGGTGCGTCCGCCCGGATAGGACAACTCAAGATTTTCTCTAACAGTCAGATTTTCGTATATAGAAGGTGTTTGAAATTTCCGGCCGACGCCGGCCTTGACGATCTGATTCTCAGCCAGCCTGGTCAATTCGACATTCTTGAACATGATCGATCCCGACGATGCACGTGTCTTGCCACAGATCAGATCCAGCAAAGTTGTTTTCCCTGCACCATTAGGGCCGATCACTACCCTCACCTCATTGCGTTCTACATATAAATTCAACCCGTCGACCGCCTTGAAGCCATCAAAGGACACGGTCAAGTCTTCAATCGCGAGCAATATTGGAGACGTCATGGCTGTACCTCCTGAGCATTAACCGCCCGGTCCAGCTGTTTACTCTTGCGGCCCAGCAACTTAAGAACTGAGGGCTTCACATAATCGTTGTAGATACCGGCGAGCCCCTGGGGGAACAGCAACACCACACCGATAAACAAGGCACCCATGAAAACAATCCATAGCTGGGGAAATGTTTCTGAAAGCATGGTTTTGGCCAGATTAACCAACAATGCGCCATACACCGCCCCAATAAGAGAAAGACGCCCGCCCACCGCACAAAAAATCACCATTTCAATTGATGCCACCGTGCCAACGAATGACGGCGACATGAAGCCTACCTGCAACGCGAACATGGCCCCGCCAACGGCTGAAAATATAGCGGCTATCACGAAGACAAAAATCTTGATGTTAGCAACGTCGTAGCCTGAGAATCTAACTCGATCCTCCTGGTCCCTCATCGCGATCAATAGTTTGCCAAAGCGACTTTCAAGGATGAACTGGCCTACCAGCAAACAAACGATCAACGCCACGCAGCAAACAAAGTAAAGAATGTAGCGCGCACTATCGGACCTAATATCCCAACCCAAAAGCGTACGCAAATCGGTAATACCGTTAATGCCACCGGTGTAACCCTGCTGCCCCACAATAAGAATGGTTGCGATGGAAGCGATTGCCTGCGTGATGATCGCGAAATACACCCCGCCAACCCGACGCTTGAACATGGCAAAGCCGATAAAAAAAGCGATCAGAGCCGGAACTGTCAACATCAGCACGATCGTCAGAAACAGACTATTGAATGGCACCCACATCAACGGCAGTTCAGTAATCTGATTCCAGTCCATGAAATCCGGTATACCGGGTGTGCTCTGAATCGAGGTGAACTCCGGTGCAGATGACTCAAGCTTCAGGAACATCGCCATGCAATATCCGCCAACGCCGAAAAAGATTCCCTGCCCCAGACTCAAAATGCCCCCGTACCCCCAACACAGCACCAGACCTACAGCGACAAATGCATAGGTCAGGTACTTACCCAGCAGGTTGAGCCGGAATATATCCAGTGTCATCGGCAGAATAACCAACAGCAAAATGGCCAACGCCAGCAATTGCATCAGGCGCTGACCTCCCCCGAATGCTGCTATCCATTTATGCATATCAATAACCTCCAGCGGTTAGGCCGATCACCGGCGTACTTTGCTTGCAAAGAGTCCCTGGGGACGAACCATCAGAATGCCGACAACAACCGAGAGGGTGATGACTTTGGCCATGGAGCCGCTGAGGAAAAACTCGAGCAAAGACTGCGACTGGGCAATACCGAACGCCGACACCACAGTGCCAAGAATGCTGGCTGCACCACCGAAGACAACGACCAGGAAAGTGTCGACAATATAGAGTGAACCCGTCGTCGGCCCCGTCGAGGCTATAGTAGTGAAGGCCGCCCCAGCGACACCTGCGATTCCACAGCCCAAGGCAAACGTCAAGCGATCTACGCGCTGGGTATTAATACCCGTAGCATTGGCCATGGCGCGATTCTGCGTAGTGGCACGTACTTTTATGCCCCAGCGCGAACGGTAAAGAAGGAAAGACACACTCAGGGTAATAAAAAACGTAATGACCATGACGAGCATTCCGTTAACTGGAATATCGATCATGTCGGTGGGCCTCCATGAACCCATCAGCCAGGGCGGCAAGTTGACACTCACTTCACGCGGCCCAAAGCCCGAGCGGAATGCCTGCTGCATGATCAGGCCGAGTCCCCATGTCGCCAGCAAAGTATCGAGCGGGCGCTTGTACAAAAGACGGATCATGAATCGCTCGACCAGATAACCGAGAATAAAAGTACCGGTAAATGCCGCAAGAATGGCAACCGGGAAATAGATATGCTCCATCCATGGCCAGATCTCAGTGCCCAGTACAGATACCAGCCAGGTAATGTAGGCACCCAGGGTAAGAAACTCCCCATGTGCCATATTGATCACGCCCATCTGCCCGAAAATGATCGCCAGACCCAACGCCATCAGCAGGAATACACAGAACAGGCTAAGCCCGCTGAATCCCTGCATAACGAAGATAGCTGTGAGTTCTTGCGAGGAATATCCGCCCATGATCGCTCTCCTTGACTCGGAAAGGTGCGGTCAAAGAAGACCGCACCTGTATTGATTTACCCTGACGGGAGCGACTTATTGGTAGCCTTCGGGGAATGGGTTCGGTTCGATCAGCTCTGACTCGTAAACCACTTTGGCCTGACCATTTTCCTGCCATTGGCCTACACGCAACTTGCTCCACAGGTGGTGGTTTTCGTGAACTTTGACGTAACCTTCAGGTGCCGTGGTCAGCTCAATCTCAGCAGAGGCTTCGGCGATATCATCAACATCAAAGCTACCCGCTTTCTCCACTGCCGCTTTCCACAACCAAGGACCAAGATAGGCTGCTTGCGTCACGTCACCTATTACACTGTCTTCACCCCAGCGGGCCTTGAATGCCTTGACGAATTCAATATTGTTATCGTTCTCCAGTGACTGGAAATACTTCATCGATGAGTAAAAGCCCTTCATGTTCTCGCCACCGATACCGAGTACTTCGTCCTCAGTAACCGAGATGGTCATGATGGTCTGCCGATCGGCCGTGATACCAGCGGCGTTCAGCTGCTTCCACCAGGCGACGTTAGAGCCACCGACGATGCTGGAATACACTACATCAGGCTTCTTGAGACGGATCTTGTTGATCAGTGAACCGAAGTTGGTATTACCCAGTGGGTAGTATTCTTCGCCCACTACTGTGCCACCGAGAACATTCTCGATGTGCTTGCGTGCGATCTTGTTAGAGGTACGCGGCCAAATGTAATCAGAACCAACTAGGTAAAAAGTTTTCGCGCTTTTTTCCTTGGCTATCCAATCAAGCCCGGCAAGAATCTGCTGAGTAGCTTCCTGGCCGGTATAGATCACGTTTTTGGACTGCTCAAGACCTTCATAAAAAGTTGGGTAGTAAAGCATGCCGTTTTCTTTCTCGAAAACGGGCAAGACTGCTTTACGCGATGCGGAGGTCCAGCAGCCGAATACCGCAGCCACTTTGTCTTGGGTCAGCAGCTTGCGAGACTTCTCGGCAAAGGTCGGCCAATCGCTGGCGCCGTCTTCCTGAATTATCTCGATCTGGCGGCCAAGTACGCCCCCCATTGCATTGATCTGTTCGATGGCCAGCATTTCCGCCTCGACCGAGCCGGTCTCACTAATTGCCATGGTGCCAGTAATCGAATGCAGAATGCCGACTTTGACCGTGTCATCGGTAACCGCCAAACCACTGGTGTTGACCTTGTCAGTCGGGTAGTCGGCAGCGCCGGCCATTCCAGTCACGCCCATACCGGTGCCCAGCGCTAGTGCCAGCACATGGCGCCTCCAGGCGGGCATTTTGCGTATTGAATCTTGCATAGGGTGGTTCTCCTAGATGTGGGTAAAACCGGCTAGCGAACAGTGATCCTGCTCGCCGACCTGTCACTGCACACCAGAGCAACCCTTGTGCCACTGACGCCATTTCAATCGCATAAACTTCTTTTCATCGATATAACTTGTTTATTATCAATGTGTTGCGATGCCTCTTTAGATGATAGCTATTAATGCTAGGCACATTGCTGCCATGCCCGAAGCGCAACAACATCTGACATTGTCACGACAATGTCAGATTCTCACGAGTGACATTGTCACGGTCGAGTCTTGGATGGACATGACATTAGCTGACAATTATGTTTCAACTTATTGAATATAAACAACTTTATCCGAAAATGACAAAGCTGGCACGCCATCTGCTCTGGTATCGCTACTGGCCGCAATCTGGCCGAGAGCCCTATCACCCACACAGAGGATTCACCGTCATGGCTGAGACATTGATCAAGATCGACCTGAACAAGAGCCCAAAGGAGCACGATACGATTCATAACCGCTGGCATCCTGACGTGCCCATGGTCGCGACGGTAAAACCCGGTGATGACTTCATCATCGAATGCATGGACTGGACCGGTGGGCAAATCGCCAATAATGACAGCGCTGACGACGTCCGGGACGTTGATCTCAGCAAGGTGCATTACCTCAGTGGCCCAGTTGCTGTTGAAGGTGCGGAGCCCGGCGATCTGATGGTCGTGGATATTCTTGATATAGGAGCATTCGCCGACCAGATGTGGGGTTTTAACGGCGTATTCGCAAAGGAAAACGGTGGCGGCTTTTTAACCGAGCATTATCCAGAGGCACGTAAAACCATCTGGGACTTCAATGGCATTTACACCAAATCTCGGCACATTCCTGGGGTCGAATTTATTGGCTTGATGCACCCCGGCCTAATCGGCTGCCTGCCGTCCCAGGAGCTGCTGGATGAATGGAACAAGCGCGAGCAGGCCCTGATCGACACCGACCCTGACCGTGTGCCCGGCCTGGCCAACCCCCCGTACGCCCCCACTGCTCACACCGGCCGCGCAAAAGGCGATGTAGCAGCCAAGATTGCCAATGAAGGAGCACGCACCGTGCCACCGCGCGAGCACGGCGGCAACTGCGACATCAAGGATCTGACCAAGGGCTCGCGTGTATTTTTCCCGGTTTATGTCAAAGGCGGTGGTCTGTCCATGGGCGACCTGCACTTTTCCCAGGGCGACGGCGAGATTACCTTCTGCGGTGCGATCGAGATGGCCGGCTGGATTCATATCCGCGTCAGCTTGATCAAGGACGGCGTGAAAAAATATGGCGTGAAAAATCCGATCTTCCAGCCCAGTGATATGGCCCCAAGCTATAAAAAGCACCTGATATTTGAAGGTATTTCCGTTGATGAAAACGGCAAGCAACATTACCTGGATGCCCACGTGGCTTATCGTCAGGCCTGTTTGAATGCAATCGAATACCTAAAGAAGTTTGGCTTCAGTGGAGCCCAGGCTTATTCACTCCTGGGTACTGCTCCGGTACAGGGCCATATCAGCGGGATTGTGGACGTACCCAACGTCTGCGCTACGTTGTGGATCCCGACTGAAATATTCGACTTCGACATCATGCCTAACGCAGATGGGCCGACTATCTCGGTCAACAGTCCGGAAGTCCCCACATCCAAATGGATTAAGTAACCTTGATGAGGCGCCGCGGCCATCTTGGTGCGGCGTCCACCCTCTTGAGCGCACCGTCAAAGAGCATTTTATGCCCCTATATGATTTCGACTGTTACGAATGCGGTGTATTCGAAGCCCTCATGCCCAGCGTCGAACGCAACCTCCCACGCAACTGCCCCGCATGCGGGCAGACCATGCAGCGCCTGATCAGTGCACCTCGCTTACAGGTGATCAGCAAGCAGCAGCGTACAGCTCACGAAACAAATGAGCGCAGTGCACATGAACCAAAAGTAAGCCATGGGCACAGTTGTTGCAGTTCAAGTAGTTGTACGCACAAGCCCCGCGCCGAGGGCCAACCCCCGCCCCTCAAGCAGCAAAGTGGTCCGCGACGTCCATGGATGATCAGCCACTGAGTTCATCCGCACGAGCTCAGTTCACGACCCAGTCGCAGGCCATAGGGGCTCATTTTGTCCCCTATCTAAGGAGCCTGCATTCCGTGACAACCATGCACGATGGGATATCCCAACAGATGAAGCGTGAATTGGTCGTGATTCTGGAAATGGCCAAGTTGCTGGAAAAGCCGCTGGACGCCCCGCGTACTATTCAAGGGATCCTTCGTCTGCTCTCGCAACTCTACGGCCTTAACTGCGGCAGGATCAGTCTACCGGTGGCGGCCAGCAATACCATGGAAGTGCGTTATTCCTATGGGCTGTCGATCGAAGATCTCAAAGCCGGACGCTTCACCCTGAATATCAACCAGGGGGTGACTGGCTATGTCATGCGCACTGGCTCGATCGGCTTGGTGCCCGACGTAAATAAAGAGCCCTTATTTATTTATCGTGTAGCTGAACTGTCTAATCATACTGGTGGCCGCATGACGTTCATTGCGGTGCCCATACTTGAATCGGGCACCCCGATTGGCGTTCTATCCATTCAACGCGAGGGTCTACATGATCGACCCTTTGATGGCGACATCAGCCTATTGCGAATAGCCGCCTCAATGGTTGGCCAGGTATTGCGTATCCATCAGTTTGTAGTCGACCAGACGGAACATCTGGTTAAGGAAAATCAGCATCTACGACACAGCATAGCGGTCGAGTCCATGCTCAAGCAAAGCCTGGCCCATGGCATTCTCGGCACCAGCCCGGCATTGATGGACGCCGTTCGCTCAACAATTCAGGTTGCCCGCAGCGACGCACCGGTCATGTTGCTCGGCGAGTCCGGGACCGGTAAGGAAAAGTTTGCGCGGATGACTCACCAGCAGAGTGACCGCCGAGAGAAGCCGTTTATCTGTATCAACTGTGCAGCGATCCCCTCTGACCTGCTGGAATCGGAATTGTTCGGCCACGCCAAAGGCGCTTTCACCGGCGCCTCTAAAAGCAAGCAGGGTAAAATAGTACAGGCCGACGGTGGCACGCTTTTCCTCGATGAAATCGGTGACATGCCCCTAGCGCTGCAAGCCAAGCTACTACGTGTGCTACAGGAAAAGAAGGTGGATCCGGTCGGTAGCGAAAGCGCTGTCTCAGTGGACTTTCGCGTCATCACCGCCACTCATGTCAACTTGCAGGAGTCGGTCAATCAGGGCCGCTTCAGACTGGATCTGTTTTATCGCCTGCATGTAGTGCCGGTACATTTACCGCCTTTGCGCGAGCGTCAGGGCGATATCCGACAGCTTGCCCTGCATTTTCTCAACGAGCTCAATCATCACTATGAGCGCAACTGGAGCCTGAACTCGGATGCCTTTGATGTACTTGAGCGCTTTGATTGGCCGGGCAACATCCGGCAACTGCAAAACGTGCTGGAGCGCACCGCACTCACCAGCGATGAGGACTCATTGAGTGGCGCGAAGATCAAGCGCAGTCTGGCTTCGGAAAGCGCAATCAATCTTCCCCAACAAACCAGTCCTGACAAAACAACGACTACCACGGTTACCGATCCCGCCGCTTTTCAGCCAAGCGGCCCGGGGCAGCGACCTTACGGACGCACTTATAACTGGGTCAATCAGGATGAAGCAGCGCACATACGGGCAATGCTGGTCGACACCAATAACAACCAGTCGGAAGCTGCCAGGCGCCTGAATCTCAGTCTCAGACAACTACGCTACCGGGTTAACAAACTGGGCATTGAGCTCACCTGAGCCTTTTTAACCAAGCAAACAGAGGACTACCCAATGCGTCATGGAGATATTTCAAGCAGCCCTGATACCGTCGGTGTTGCCGTGGTCAATTATAAAATGCCCCGACTGCATACACGTGACGAAGTGCTTGCTAACGCTAACAACATCGCCGAAATGATCATCGGCATGAAAAAAGGTCTTCCCGGTATGGATCTGGTGGTATTCCCGGAATACAGCACCATGGGCATCATGTACGACAACGATGAAATGATGGCTACAGCAGCCACCATTCCTGGCGACGAAACGCGTATTTTCAGCCAAGCCTGCAAACAGGCAAAAACCTGGGGTATCTTCTCACTGACTGGCGAACAACATGAAGACCACCCGCACAAGGCGCCATACAACACTTTGGTACTAATCAACGACCAAGGCGAGATCGTTCAAAAGTACCGCAAATGCATACCCTGGTGCCCGATTGAAGGCTGGTATCCCGGCGACCGCACCTATGTCTCAGACGGACCAAAAGGCATGAAAATCAGCCTGATCATCTGCGACGATGGGAACTACCCCGAAATCTGGCGCGATTGTGCTATGAAGGGTGCCGAGCTGATCGTCCGTTGCCAGGGCTATATGTATCCGGCCAAGGAGCAGCAGGTGATGATGGCCAAAAGCATGGCCTGGGCCAACAACTGCTATGTCGCCGTTGCTAATGCCAGTGGCTTTGATGGCGTTTATTCCTACTTCGGCCACTCGTCGATTATTGGCTTTGACGGCCGCACCTTGGGCGAATGCGGCGAAGAGGATATGGGCATTCAGTACGCCCAATTGTCGGTATCGCAGATCCGCGACGCGCGGGCCAACGATCAGTCCCAGAACCACCTGTTCAAACTGCTTCATCGAGGCTATACCGGCGTCTACAATTCCGGTGATGGTGACCGCGGCATAGCCGACTGCCCCTTCGACTTCTACCGCACTTGGGTACTAGATGCAGAAAAGGCGCGGGACGATGTGGAAAAAATGACGCGCAACACTATTGGAGTCAAAGACTGTCCGGTCGGAGAACTGCCGCATTCAGGTAAGGACAAGGAAATAGGAGCCTAACGGCCCTGACGGAATTCATCCATGCCTTTTATCAATGACGTAGTGGAGCACAATCAGCGCGTGAGCACCGGTACGCCAACCATGCGC
>Ga0314774_1002601_pt1 | contig 10000 bp, 6 predicted proteins | sample MetaGCBIA2018_FD_204515 | JGI IMG/M metagenome (GOLD analysis project Ga0314774, IMG submission 204515) | Cryopeg brine microbial communities from Beaufort Sea near Barrow, Alaska, United States - CBIA 2018 | ecosystem: Environmental > Aquatic > Marine > Coastal | place: USA: Alaska | collected... | reverse complement strand
CGTTGGCCTTCACCAGGGATCCGATGGCGACGGCGGTGAGCAGATACCGGCGGATGCCGGCAGCATCCGCTCCGGAAACGAATCGGAGGTAATAGTGGCCGACGGCGGGGATGATGCCGGCCGCACCATTGGTCGGCGCGGTGACGACGCGTCCGCCGGCGGCGTTCTCCTCGTTCACCGCGAGCGCGAACGCATGCAGCCATTCGGTGGAGGTGTCGCGGTCGCGGAGCGGCAGCACGTCATACTCTTCCAGGCGGGCACGCACCGAGGCCGCCCGGCGTTTGACCTTGAGGCCGCCCGGCAACAGACCGGTCGCGGCGAGTCCGGCCTCCACGCAGGTGTGCATGGCGTCCCAGATGGCGTCGAGTCCCGCATTCAGCGCTTCGGCACCGTGAATGGCCTCTTCGTTGCGGCGCGCGACCTCGCAGATCGTCAGATCGTGGGCATCACAGAGGGCGAGGAGCTCGGCGCTGGAATCGTAGGGGAGCGGCTGGGCGACACTGGCCTCGGCGCTCGAACGCTCGGTGCCCCGGCGAATGAAACCGCCGCCGATCGAGTAGAACGTCTCCTCGAGCAGCACAGCGGCATCCGCTTCGGTGTCGATTGTCCAGGCGGTGAGCGTGAGCGCGTTGGGGTGTCCCGGCAGCCGGGTGCGCGGCTCGAATCGTATATCCGTGGGGCTGATCGCAATATTGTGACCGCCGAGCAGGGTGAGCGTGGCGCCCTCGGTGAGGCCCGACCACGCGGCGCGCACCTCATCGGGGTCGCAGGTTTCTGGTTGCAGGCCGGTGAGGCCGGCGAGAACGGCATCCGGCGTGCCGTGGCCGAGACCGGTTGAACCCAACGATCCAAAGAGTGAGCAGCGGATGCGTGTGACCTCGCTCAGACGACCGGTCGCCAGGAGGTTTTCAGCGAACACGCGGGCAGCACGCATGGGACCCACCGTGTGGGAACTGGAGGGGCCGATTCCAATGGAAAACAGGTCCAGGGCCGAGACGTACGCTGTCACGGTCAACATGCTACGCCACCGCGACGCGGGACTGACGAACTCCGCCCCGCACCGTATGGTGCGAGGCTGGTCGAGCGGAGTCAGCCGGAGTTGACCGGGCCGCACCGCGAACGGTGGTGGCTACGCGATGGTGAAGGTGATGGTCGACACGTAGGGGTTGACAGCGGTGCTGCCGACCGCGGCCGAGTAGTTGGAGCGGTAGGTGTTGGCCGGAACGCTCAGTTCGAAGGTCGGGGCGAGGGTGAAGGTGCCCTTGCCGAGGGTCGTCGTGAAGACGAGCGACTGCGCGACGTTGCTGATGGTGAGGGGGTCGGCGGCGGGGGCCGCGTCGGAGCCGGTGACGGCGGTGATGGTGCCCGGGGTGATGACGAGGTTGGAGGCGGGCAGTGTGCGGGCTGTCGTGTCGACGGTGCCCGCGGCGCTGACGAAGTCCGTGGCGCTGACCGACAGCGACCATGCGGTGTTGGTGCCGCGGGCGTTGGTGATGGTCCAGGTGGAAGCGGTTCCGGTCGACGCCTGGGCAGAAATGCCGTCGAGAACGACCGCGCTCATGGAATCGGGGGCGGTCGGGTCGGCCGTCAAGTTGCCCGCACTGACGGTCGCGTTGATCGTGTCGGTGCTGTCGACAGCCTGGGCAGGAGAGAGGGCCACGCTGAAGAGGATGCCGGTAGCGATGATGATTCCGGCGGTCTTGGTGAAAGCGTGCATGGAGTGTCCTCTGGTTGGTTCTGGTGCGGCGGGCACGCCAAATAGCGTGTCCACGCAAAGTGGGGGAGAAGCGGCTGTCGCAGATCGGGAACCGAGCTCGGTATCCGTGGGAATCGGGTTCCGGTGGCGATAAATCAATACTTACATGGCCGGCGGGCAAAGTATGGGTTCGTCGCGCAGGGTTGAATCAGCGTTCGCTCAAGGTTGGCGCAATGCCCAGAACGGGGCCAGGACCCGGCCCGATCAGCGTCATCGGCCGGCGATCGGAGGCGCCTCGACCAGCTACGAGATGGTGAAGGTGAGAACCGTGACGTAGGGGTTCATGGGCGAGTTGTCGACGCTTCCGGAATAGTTGGAGCGGTACGCATTGGTCGGAATCAACAGGCTGAACGTCGGCGTGAGCCGATACGTACCGCGGTGCAGTCCTGAGGTGGCGATGAGGCTCTGCGGCGTGGCCGACAGCGCGAGTTGTGGCGCGTAGATGCCGGTTGCGTCGTCGGAGGCGGGGCCCGTGGTGATCGTGCCGGGAGTGATGCTCAGGTTCTGCACCGGCAGCACGCGGGCCTCGGTTTCGACCGAGCCTGCCGCGCTGGTCGGCGCCGTTGCGCTCACGGAGAGAGACCAGGCCGCTCCGGTGCCGCGCGCGTCGGTGATCGTCCACTGGCTGGACACGCCGGTCGCGAACTGCGGCTGGGTGCCCAGCAGTGTTACCGCCGACAGCGTTGCTCCCGAGACCGAAGCAGTGAGGTCGCCGGCCACGGAAGTCGGAAGGGACGAACTCACCTTCTTCACACTGACCGCCCCGTTGGTGGTCAAGGCCCGACCGACGAAGCTCGCCTTCATCCCGATGGAGATCGCAGCCCGGCCGATGATCGTACCGGTGAAAGCGGATGCCGCCCCGAGCGATACCGCCCCGGTCACCTGCCAGAAGACCCGGGAAGCCTGCGCCCCGTTCACGAGAACAACGCGGCTGCCCGCGGCCGTGTTTAAGGCGGCATCCACCTGAATGATGAAGATGGCGTTCGGGTTGCCCTGACCGTCGAGGGTGAGCGTGGTGCTGATGGCCAGGGCTGCGGCCGACTTGTAGACGCCGGACGTGAGGGTACGGCCGGCGAGGTCTCCGGCGAGGGAGGCGCTCGCGATCCGCGCCGCGGCGTCCTTGTCGGCCGCGGCCAGATCGACCTGGGCGGCGGCTGCGGCTCCGTCGCCACCGTGAATTGTTCCCGTGAGCTTTCCGGCGGGAAATCCGGTGACCGCTGTTCCCGGGCTCACACCGATATCGCCCTCGAAGGAGGAACGTGAGGAGTTGGCGACCGAAGTCGTCGCGAGGATCGCGTAGGAGCTCGCGCTGCCCAGACTCACCGATGGTTCCGTGGTGAACGTCGTGCTGTGCAGGGTGACTGACTCGTTGCGCGTGAGGGCACGGCCGGTGACGCGCGAATTAGTGCCCACGGAGATCGCGGCCCGGCCAAGGATGATTCCCGAAAACGACGACGCGGCACCGAGTTCCACCACACCGTCGATCTGCCAGAACACCCGCGTGGGTTGCGCGCCGTTGACCAGGCGCACGCTGCTGCCGGCGCCCGTGCTGAGGGCGCCGTCAAGCTGGAAAATGAAGACGGCGTTGGAGTTGCCCTGCCCGTCGAGGGTGACCGTTGAGCTGAGGGTCAGTGCGCCCGGCGCGGCATAGACTCCCGCGTTGAGGGTTTGTCCGGCCAGATCGCCGCTCAGGGTTGTGGTGGCCGTGCGTGCTGACGCGTCGTCGATGGCGTTCTGCAGGTCGATCTGAGCTTGTGCGCTGGTGCTGGTACCGAGGTTGGTGCTGCCGGTGACCAGACCGGGTGGAAAACCGCTCAGGTCCGTGCCGGGGCTCACGCCGAGGCTGCCGCTCAGTGTGGTTCCGCCGGAATTCACAACAGCGGCCCCGGCGAGCACCGAATAGTCTCCGGCGCTGGCGAGCGCTACGGACGGTTCCGTCATGAACGTGTTGCTGGACAGGGCGATGGCGCCGTTCATGGTCAGCGCCCGGCCGATGAAGGTCGTGCCGGCGCCGACAGAGATGGCGGCGCGGCCCAGGACATTCCCGGTGAAGGAGGAGGCGGCGCCGAGTGAGACTGCGCCGACCACCTGCCAGAACACGTTCGACGCCTGGGCGCCATTGGCGAGCACGATGCTGCTCGCGGCCGCGGTATTGAACGCCGCGCCGATCTGAAAGATGAAAACGGCGGTGGGATCGTTCTGTGCATCGAGCGTGAGGGTCGTGCTGACGGCGACGGCCGCCGTGGACCTGTAGACGCCCGCCGTGAGCGTGCGCCCGGCGAGGTCTCCGGCGAGGGTGCCGGTCGGAGTCCGGCCGGCAGCGTCGGCGTAGGCGGCGACGAGGTCGGCGTGGGCGGCCATCGCGTGGCTGTCCGCGGCGTGGATGCTGCCGGTGAGAATTCCCGGCGGAAATCCGGTGATTGCCGTGCCCGGGCTGGTTCCGGCGTTGCCGCTCAATGCGCTGTTCCCGGTGCTCGCAATGGCCGTGGTGGCGAGCACGGAGTAGCTTGCGGCCGTCTGAAGATTGATCCCGACGGTCTGGGCCCGGGCCGGAGGCTGCGGCACGATGAGGCCGGTCAGCAGCACGAGAATTGTGAGGGCGGGCAGGGCGATGAGGTGCGTTCGGCGCTCCCGGGGCGGCTGTGCGTGGCTTCGGGATGAGTGCGCGCGGCTCATCGGCGTGGTCGACGCAGGGGAGGGTCGGTCTCGGCCGCTGTCCCGTCAGCGTCGGTCACGGCGCCCCGGTCGACGGCGGCGACCTGCGCGAGCGCCCGGCGGGCGCGTCGCACAAACAGTGTGATGCGCCAGAGCGCGAACGCGAGCGCCACGACGACGAGCAGGACGATCGCAATGATCCACCACGGTATATAGGTGAACGTGGTGCTGACTTGTTCGGTTCCCGCGTCGGACACGAGCTCGGCGTCGGCACTGCCGACCTGAACGAGCGCCGCTTGCGTCAGTGTGGCTTCCAGGCTGAGCGTGGCTCCGGGCAGGATGCTCTCCGGCGTTTCAAACTGCAGGTCGGTTGTGGCGCCGATCAGGCTGTCCAGGCTGAGTCCGGCCGTCGGATACAGGATGGTGTTTCCGGTGTTTTCAATCGGCAAGGTGAACGTGACCTGCTCGCCCACCTGTTCCCAGCTCAGGGACCCATGGCTCAGCTCGGTCGTCGCGGTTCCGGCGACGGTGAGATAGATGCGCACGCCCTGACGCTGAATCACGTCGAGGCGCAGCGCCGCGTCACCGTTCGACGTGGTGGTTTCACCCTCGATGGGCGGGCTCTGGATGATCAGCCCGCCGGCGTAGTCGCCCGGCGTGGCCGTCGCCGGAACGCTCAGTCGAAACGGCACCGTGAGGTCGGAACCGGCCGGGATGGTGATCGATTCAGCGTTGAGGGTCACCCAGCTGCCCACGGCCGTCTGCTCGTCGTCCTGCGCGGCGAGCGCGAAGGCGCCCTGCTCGGTGCTTTGGCCGTCGACGGCGTAATTCAGCAGGGTGACCGCGGCATCCGTGTGGTTGCTGACGATCGCGTTGGCTTCTATCGCGGCGCCGGGAGCGAGGTTGATGTGAAAGAAATCCGATTCCAGTTCCGGGCGGATGCCGAGTGTTCCGTCATCGATGGCCTGTGCGGGAGCGCTCACGACGAGGGCGGCGCACACCGGCGCCAGAATCGCGACGGCCACGAGAAGCGCCAGGTGGTGCGGCCGGCTCCGAATCGGGTCAGCGTTCGGCGAAGACGTGGCGGTGGTGCGCTGTGACATGGGGCAGGCCTTAGCTGGTAGCCGGTATACCCCCGAATGAGGCCATAGAGCTATTCTCACACGGAGCCGGACGTTCCCGGCCAGTGCGGCAATCAGTATTGGCTCAAGGTTTGCGCAGAACCGCTCAGGCGATCGTGAACGTCAAAACTGAGACGAACGGATTGACGGCAGATCCGTCGATGGCGCCGGAGAAATTTGACCGGAAGGCGTTGGGGGGAACGCTCAGGCTGAACTCGGGAGTGAGAGTGAATGTGCCCTTGCCGAGCGTGCTGGTCCACACGAGCGCCTGCGCCTGGGCGGAAACGATGACCGGATCGGTCGTGGGGGCGGCGTCGGCACCCGCGCTCGTGCCGGCCGTGACGATTCCGGGCGTGATGGTCAGGTTCTCCACGTCCACCGTGCGCTCGATGGTGTCGAGAGTTCCGGCCGCGCTCACGAAGTCTGTGGCGCTTACCGACAGGCTCCACGCGGCGCCGGAGCCGCGAGCGTTTGTAATGGTCCACTCGGCGGGGCTGCCGACCGAGGAATGGCTGGAACGACCGTCAAGAGTCACGGGGGTCATTCGCGTCGGTGCTGAGACGACGGCCGTGAGCGCTCCGCCGACAATCGAAACGCGCATCGTGTCGGAGGAGGTCTCGGCGCTTGCCGTCGGTGCGAATTCGGCGATCAAACCGACCGCCACAACCAGACTGGCGAGGGCGATGAGGCCCCTTTCTGTGGCGCCGAAGCGGTGCGCCCGTGTTGCGGGGTGGTGTGCCGGGGAAACTCCGGTCACTCTGGTGGAACCGGCCACGAAGATCCCCCAAGATTTGTCGCCGATGTCGGCAAACTAGCCGCCGTCTGGCGATCCCGCAATCCGATGAACCGAGTTGAAGGGATCTCATCGTAACAAGCCGCACCCCCACGTTGGGTACCAATACCCACATTGGGCACAAACACCCATTGCAGAGCGCAACGAAATCGGGCCGCCTCCCCGAAGGGAAACGGCCCGGCTCGTGTCTCGTAGGACTAGTGGGTGCGGAAGCGCTGCACCATGGGGCAGTCGAACGGGTCTCGGGCGGCGAGGCCGACCTTGTTGAGGTAGGCGACGACGATGCCGTAGCTCTCGAAAACTCCCGTTTCGGTGTATTTCACGTCATGCGAGAGGCAATATTCCTTGGCGATCTCCTGCGCCTTGCGGAGATGCGGGCGGGCCATGTTCGGAAACAAGTGGTGCTCGATCTGGTAGTTGAGTCCACCCATGTACGTGTCGATGAAGGTTCCACCGCGAATGTTGCGGCTGGTCAGCACCTGGCGACGCAGAAAGTCGACCTTGCTTTCAGCTGGAAGCTGCGGCATCCCCTTGTGGTTGGGAGCGAAGGACGCGCCCATGTACACGCCGAACACGGCCATCTGAACGCCGACGAACGCAAAGGCCATGCCGAGCGGCAGAAAGTAGAAAATTGCTGCGAGATATAGCGAAAGGCGTGTCACGAGCATCGAGATTTCAACCCAGCGCTCCTTGACCTTGGCCTTGCCGAACACGGTCTTGAAACCCTGAATGTGCAGGTTGATGCCTTCGAACATCAGCAGCGGGAAGAACAGGTAGCCCTGCTTGCGGGTGATGAACGAGCCGAGCCAGCTGGCTTCCTTGGCGTCTTCTTCACGGAAGACGATGAAGTCGGGCTCGATATCCGGGTCTTTGCCGATGACATTCGGCTGGGCGTGGTGACGGCTGTGCTTGGTCATCCACCAGGCGTAGCTGATGCCGACGAACAGGTTGGCGAGAATGCGGCCGGCGCGGTCGTTGGCCTTGCCGGATGTGAACACGGCACGGTGGGACGCTTCGTGCGCTAAAAAGGCGAACTGGGTGAAGATGAGGCCGAGCGCGGCGGCGATGATCAGCTGGTACCAGGTGTCCCCGAGCAGAACAAAGCCGGCTACGGCCCCGGCGGTGGCGACAACGAGGATGGAAAACACCATCCAGTAAAAGCCGGTGCGGCGGCCGAGAAGGCCCAGATTGCGCACCGTGTGCAGAAGTGCCGAATATTCGGTCGTGGGGTTCTTTGTGTCTCCACCCGGCCGGGTCCTGATGATGCGGACCGAGGGTGCGGCTATTGCTTCCGACATGAGGCCTTAGTGGTTCGGGACTTCTCAGCCGTGACGTGAGCAATTACTCGTGGTGCAGATAGTCGCCAGTCTACGTTCGTGAACGCCGCAGGTGTGCTCAATTCACACGCGTTTCCCAGTCATTATATGCCAAAAATGGAATGTATCTGACCGATCTATCGCCAACTTGGCATCCATATGTGGATCTGCCAGAAGGCGAACGGAGTCTGCATTCCCGTCCACACAGGGAAGAAAAAAGCGGTGAGTACGAGCGCAATGCCCAGTCCGGCGGCCACGGCTGCACCGGCTCCGGCATGGGGGTTCGGGTCGTATTCGGGCACCTGCGAATGTGCTGAACGTCGACGCGTCGGCCGGGCCTGGTCCGGAATCCGCTTGAGGATCAGCCCGATGGCGAACGTCAGGCCGAGCAGCAGATACGGCTCGAAAGCTATGGTGTAGAACTGAAAAACCGTGCGGTTCAAGTACATGAGCCAGGGCAGATAGCCGGCGACCATGCCCATCATGATGAACCCCACCCGCCATTCCCGATACCGGGCGAGCCGATACACCAAATAGAACAGGGCGGCGGTCGCCGCCCACCAGATCAGCGGGTTGCCGACCGAGGTGATGGCTTCGGAGCAGTTCTCAAACTGGCAGCCGAACTCACCCTGGCTTGATCCGCGGTAATACATGCTGGTCGGTCGGGTCATGAAGAGCCACGTCAGCGGGTTGGCCTGGTAGGGGTGCGGGGTCGCGAGACCCACATGGTAGGTGTAGGCCGCCACGTGGTAATGCCAGAAATTCTGGATGGTGTGCGGAACCCAGGCGAGCCCGCCCGTCCACGCGGCCCCGGCCGATTCGGCCCAGTCGCGGTAGTAGCCGCCGCGGGTGACGATCCATCCGGTCCACGACACCAGATAGGTCGTGACGGCCACGGGTACCAGGAGCAGGAATGTCACCGGCGCCTGCTTGAGAATGGCGGCACTGGCCCAGAACGAGACGCCATTGCGGCGCCTGGCCAAGGCATCGACCACGACGAGGTAGATACCGAAGGCAGCCAGAAAGTACAGCCCCGACCATTTCACGGAGCTGGTCAGCCCGAAGGCCAAACCGGCAGCAAGTAGCCAGGGGCGCCACCACAGAGCCGGACCCCAGTCGCGGTCTTCCGAGCCGGCCAGTCGGGATGCGAGGCGTGTTGCGTGCCACTCGCGGTCCATCAGCACAGCACCGACACCCAGGAGTGCAAAAAACATGACGAAATTGTCGAGCAGGGCGACCCTGCTCATCACGATCGCATGGCCGTCGATGGCGAGCAGAAAACCGGCGATCAGGGCCAGTAGACGAGACTGGAACAGTTTTTCGGCCACGAGCATGATGAGCACGACCGCAAGCACTCCGGCCACGACGGTCGCCAGGCGCCAACCCCAGGAATTGTCGGGGCCGAGCAGGTTCATGCCGAGGGCGATGAGCCATTTGCCGAGCGGCGGATGCACCACGAACGACGGATTCGTCGTGAAGATGTTGGTCTGACCGGCTTCAAACAGGGAATTGGCGTCGGTCGGCCAGGTGGATTCGTAGCCGTTGTGAAAGAGCGACCAGGCATCTTTCACATAAAAGGTCTCGTCGAACACGAGTGCGTGCGGCACGCCGAGGTTCCACAAACGCAAGACCGCGGCCAGCAGGACCACGGCGAGGGGCGCGCCCCAGCGAACCCATCGACTAGTTGCGAGCACTTCACCATCGTACCGAGGGCCGGTCGACCGTTCTCTCCGCCCGGGCTGCGAGAATTGCAGCATGATCATCCTTGCTGCCACCCCGATCGGAAACCTCGGCGACGCCTCCCGACGTCTGATCGAGACCCTCACGACCATCACCATTGTGGCCGCCGAGGATACCCGCGTCACCGTGCACCTGCTGAAAGCACTCGGTATCGACAACCGGCCCAAGCTCATCGCCCTGCACGACCACAACGAACGCGGCAAGGCAGCCGAGCTCGTCGAACTGGCCCGCGACACCGATATTCTCGTGCTCAGCGACGCGGGGATGCCGACAGTTTCCGATCCGGGCTTTCATCTCGTGGATGCCGCGGTCGCGGCGGGCGTGCAGGTCACCGCCCTGCCCGGTCCCTCCGCCGTACTCACCGCCCTGGCGGTTTCCGGTCTGCCGACCGACCGGTTCACCTTCGAGGGGTTTCTGCCGCGCAAACACGGTGAGCGGGTCAAGCTGCTGCGTGACCTCGCCGCCGAACGCCGCACCATGGTGTTCTTCGAATCACCCAACCGCCTCGCCGATTCCCTGCTCGACCTGGCCGCAACGCTCGGCGCCGACCGCCGGGTCGTCGTCTGCCGCGAACTGACCAAATTCTTCGAAGAGGTCAAACGCGGCACGGCGACCGAAC
>Ga0314774_1002600_pt1 | contig 10000 bp, 8 predicted proteins | sample MetaGCBIA2018_FD_204515 | JGI IMG/M metagenome (GOLD analysis project Ga0314774, IMG submission 204515) | Cryopeg brine microbial communities from Beaufort Sea near Barrow, Alaska, United States - CBIA 2018 | ecosystem: Environmental > Aquatic > Marine > Coastal | place: USA: Alaska | collected... | reverse complement strand
ACAAACCTATATTTGAATAAAGTAATTTAACATCAGGGTAGTATTCCCTAATCCTATTTTTATTTGTCTCTGCCAAATGTATATTATTGGTTAATAAAAGGGAATTCAATGCTTTTGTGCTTCGTGATGACCTCAAAGCATTCTGAAATAAAGGATCTTTGATTAATTTTTCTGCTCGCTTGATTTCATCAACACTATAAAAATCGGTATCAATGTTTTCATAATTATTCAAAACGGAATACCCAAAAAGAATACCCGGAAAAGGCAATTGCATTTTTTCTAATTGTGATGTGACATCTTTCTTGTTAAAATCCAGTTCCTCAACTACGGCATTGCTCTAAGAAGTGAGGCTTTTGTTTAAGTTACTTTGCATTAGGTTTCCAGGATTAAAATTGAGATAGCCTAATTGGGTAGAAACTTCGGAAGTAAATTTAATAGGCGAAAGATCTATATAAAAGAGTAGGTGGGGTAGTAGTGTAGGAGCGATGTTGGCGGGGTGTTCACTAATGGTATTAATGAGGGCAATTTGTTCATCCAAATCAGCTTTTATAACGGTCATTTGTTCAGCATCCTGGTCAATGACAGTATATATCTGTTCCAAAATTGCCTTAAATTGGGCTTCGTTTTTATGCCCTTCATTGAAATTATTCAACTGTATTGCAATCAATATCCCAATAACCACAAGAATTATTTCTCCAATTGCGTACCTCAAATATTTTAAAGGCCTGTTATCATCAGCCATTTTCTTACGTATTTTTCTAAAAATCGGAATCATAATAGTTGTTGTGTGGTAATTGGTTGTAAGGGCTTGTGTATTATTAGTTACGGCAAATCAGCTATGAGATTCCGCCATTGCTTAAAGACAATTAATTCCGTCGCAATTAATTATATCACAATGATGGCTTTAGCTTTTAGTTTTTAGCAAATTTTATTAGGGAATCTTTATTTCCTTTGTCAGCTTCTCTTAATGCTGTAATATAGACTTTCCATATTTCATCTTCTTTAGCCATATTTGACTTGTGCCAACTGAAAATTTAATCTCTAAGGGTTTAATTCCCCGATGCTTGCATCGTATTTTATTTTTTATTTTTGGAATTTGGAATTTGTTTTTTTTTGGAATTTGATACCTCGGATGCTTGCATCGAGGTAGTTCATTGTAACTGATTCAAACAGAGCGTCCAAGGTGTTCCTTAGTGTTTTCCTGTTTATAACCAAACGATAGGCGTAAACTGTGGTGGTTTTATGCTGCTGTGTCCCACAGCCTCACTTTACGAAACCTCGTATATCTTATCCGCACTTATGCGCTGGTGTGAGAACTGTTACCGGCAAAAAAGGGATGCACTCCCACAGTTTCTGGCGGAGCCGTCTACTCGACTATTAGTCGTTGTTCTTTTCTTGTTCGTCACTCTGATCGTTTTATAGCCCTTGTCGCAATGAATGCTGGCAGAAATTCGTCCATTTTATTTTCTCCGCCCCAACTGTCTTCAAACATTGAAGTTATTGTAAATCCTGCGTCCAACTGTCCGCCAATTTGTTCTGTCAAACTGTGTCCAAATGCGAGTGCTTCCTTGTTCGTTTTCAATTCTTCCAGTTTTTCTATCGGTAATGAATGTAGGTCTGAAAATGGTTGTTTATAAATTAGTTTCAAACTTTCTTCGTCAAGTTGAAATGAAATTGGATTGATTAAACCTGTCATTAAAATTCCGTTTGGTTTCAAAACACGGAAACATTCTTTCCAAACAGGTAATACATTGTCCACAAAGAGTATTGAGCAAGGATTAAAAATCAGGTCAAATGAATTGTCTGCAAACACTGAAAGGTCTTTCATATCTCCCTGAACTGTTTTTATGTCAAGGTCAAATTTGTCGCTTAAAATTTTGTCTTGTTGTAATTGCTTTTCGGAATTGTCAAAAATTGTAACGTCTGCACCCAAAGTCGCAAGGATTGGACCTTGTTGTCCGCCACCGGAAGCAAGCCCCAATATCTTTAAACCTGTCAGCTCAGGAAACCAATTATGTGGAACAGTTTTCTTAGGTGTCAAAACGATACTCCAATTTCCGTTTTTCACATTTTCCAATTCTACTTCTGAAACAGGAATTGTCCAACGGTCTTTTTTGTCAACATAATTGTTCCAAGCTATTTTATTATGTTTTACTATGTCCATTTATTTGTCGTGTTGTGTCCGTTTAAAATTACTGCCAATGTCCCGTATAAAAACAGTGCGAGCAGGCGAGCTTGATTGACCGCATGACAATCAACTCAGCAAGCGAGAACTGAGTTTCGAATTGAGACAAGTTTGAGCATCGTTTTTATATAATGTTGTGCGTAGACTTTTAATATTCTACTTCTACATTTATTGATTGTGCTCCTGGTACTTCCTCCCATTTCCCGAGACTACTTTTTCTCATTAAAGCATTTCCTTTAGTTAATATGGCTCCCATGAAAACTTCAAGTGGTTTATCAGGGCTTGGGATTATTTCAACTCCAACAAAGAAATCTTCTTCAAGATAAACAGAATATTTTGTAAGGTCAATGTTTACCCATCCCTGTTCAATATGTTTACGTTGTATAATGTTTTCAAAGATTATTTTATCACCTGGTCGGTCGACCAAATTTTCATAAAAATTTATTCTTATAAAAGCACTATCTGTCTCAAATCCCCGTCTTAAATAAAAATTCACATCCTTGACTCTAACAGTTTTATTATTTGGAATTTTAATTTGTTTTGCACTTTCGATGATGTCCATTTCTTTTGAGACTGTACTCACCCATAACAATGGATTATAACTTTTAACTCCAATTTTATTCTTTTTTTTCTTCTTATTCGTTACAATAACCTCGGCTAATTTATTTTCATTGGGTTGAAGTGGAATGACCAAGTTTTTGGAATCTTTAATCGGAATTTTTACCGTTTTATAAATGACGTGACCAATTGTGAGACTGTCGTTTACAAACTCTTTTGAAAATTTGATTCTAAATGTTCCATCGAGATTGGAAACTGTACCTTTATTTTTATTAACTACACCTAGGTTTGTAAATTCAATCGGATTATTTGTTTGAGAGTCGATAAGTAATCCGCTCATTTCAATTTCTTGTGAAAAGGTAAAGAGACTTATTAATTGGAATAGGACTAAAGTGTAGAGGGATTTTTTCATTTTTTTTTATTTTACGCACTACATGTCTGTATCAGCCCTGTCGTTTATATCTTATTGCTGATAGTTTGCTATTGGGCAGCATGTCGTTTTATTCACTCTCAAATATAGCTGATTCAACCAGGGTATCCAAGGTGTCTGAGTGTTTTGCTGTTTACGCCCAAATCTCTTTTTTGGCCCTCAAAAAAATGGTCACAATGAATTACTGATATTGAATATAGATGGGTATGGGAGTAAATTTCAATAACTCCCCGGGAGTATATATTTGCCAATCATTTCTATTATCGTTTTTATAGAATAATTTAACGCCTGTAAATTGCACCGGTTCTCTATAAATATATCTCTGGTAAGAAGATTTTTTTAAAACCTTACTGCCAAACCCGTCCATATCCATGACTACCTGAACTTCAGGAACAATTTTTATATTTTTATAATTAGTAAGCATACCTTGAGTAAATCTGTGAACTACCAACACTTTAGGCGGAAGGTTATTTTTTTTGACCAGGTTTGCCAAAATAGCTATAGCATCATTGATATCATCGGAACTGAAAGTTCCTATTTTGGTACCTGGAATTTCTCCGTTTTTCATGGAAAATTCAGGATCGATTCCCAAATGAACATTGGGTAGTTTGAGATAAGTTTCCAGCGAGGCAACTTCGTCCTTTACACTGCTATGCCCTACCTGAATATCCAAAAATACCAAGGCATCAATTGATTTTGCCCACTTTATAATTGTATCTATTTGTTTAAAGGGCATTCGCATTCGGTGCAATTTTGTGTTTCCGGGTTCAATTTGAGCCGTGACGGCGATGTAGTGCAAGGCCGGAATTGCTTTTATGGTGGTGTCGGCAGCTTGCCAGTTAGCGACTTCGGCTTGTAGTTTTTTGAGCATTTCATCTTTTGGCAATTCGCCCAGAATTCCCATTCTTTTGGAATACAGATTTCCGTAAAAAGCAATGATCCTGTTATATGGCAAAATCGCCCCAGGCAATGGATAAGGGCTTTTCACGGGCCATTTTCCAGTGATGTCATTATTGGATAAAGCCAACATCCTTTTGTCGTAATCGAGAGTATCGATTATGGGAACTTTCTTTTCTTTGGTAAGTATGGGTTTTAAGGTCCCTTTTTTGCCATTGTCAATGATTGACTCCTGGGCTATAACATAATTGCAACTGCTGGCACAAAATAGCATAGTTAAGAGAAGCATTAATGGGGTAACTGTGCGTAACGATTTTTTCATAAAAGATCACGATTGATATATGGAGTAAATATATATTAAATCCGGTTTTGTTACGTCTGATTTTCCGCAGGAAACCCATTCGCGGCAACACTTCACTTATTTTTATATTATTTACTAAGTTAACATTGTTTTATAAATCGAACCCATAATACTTTTTTCAATTTCAAAGCCCTGTTTCAGAGATCACTCCATCGTATCGACCGGATAGCTGACACTCATGGCTTTCCGGGAACGCTATGTTACTGTATATTTTATCCCGAAACTTGTCGGATCAGTAAGTTGAATTCTCTGTGGAGATCTCAGGTAAAATTGATAAAATTCAAGAACTACAACCAAATTCCGGGCTTTAAAAACACTTAAAATAGGACATATTAAGTAATTAAAGATAAATAAAAGATAAAAATATCTTAATATCTGACTTTCATCATATTTTATTTTAAAATCATATTGTTTTTTTGTAACAAATACAAGTCCATTAACTCAATTTAACAATATGAAATATAAACAATTATTTGGTTTGGCTTTATTACTTCTCACAATTCAAAGTTATGCGCAGCTAACTATTAGCGGTGAATTAAGACCGCGCGCAGAATATAGAAATGGGTACAAAACATTGACAGCAGATGGCTCGGACGCAGCTCTATTTGTATCGCAACGCACACGTTTAAACACCCAATTTACCTCAGAAGTTTACACCTTCTTTGTGAGTATTCAGGATATTAGGGTTTGGGGAGATGTGCCTCAATTAAACACTTCAGATAAAAATGGTTTAGCTATTCACGAAGCCTGGGGGCAGGTAAAATTCACCCCTAATTTTGCTGTAAAATTAGGTCGTCAGGAAATAATTTATGATGACCATCGAATTTTTGGAGACGTTGGGTGGACACAGCAGGCACGCAGTCATGATGCCGCAATCTTTAAATTTGGCAATGAAAACTACAAATTGGATTTGGGGGTTGCTTATAATCAAGACACAGAAGCATTATTTGGAAATATCTATACCGTAACAGGAAATTATAAAGCAATGCAATATGCCTGGTTTCATAAAGATTGGAATAAATTTAATGCCAGCTTTTTGTTCCTGAACAATGGTTTACAAAACGTTGCCGAAGAAGAAATTAGGTACAGCCAAACTTTTGGGACTCACCTGACTTTTACGGCCAGTGATGCATTAAGTTTTAGTGCAAATGCTTATTTACAGTCAGGGAAAGATGTTGCAGATAACGACTTAAATGCTTATTTGGTGGGATTGGATCTGGGGTATAAAGCTTCTGCTAAATTAAATTTTGGTTTAGGTTTTGAAATTCAATCGGGTAATGACAATGCTGTAATAGGCGATAAGAACAAGGCTTTTACACCTTTCTACGGAACGAACCATAAATTCAATGGGTTTATGGATTATTTCTACGTTGGAAACCATGCAAACAGTGTTGGTTTAGTAGATGTATATGCAAAAATCAGCACAAAATTAGGTGAAAAATCAAGCTTAACAGCTTTTGCGCATAACTTTTCTGCACAAGCAGAAATTGCCGATGGCATAGACAAACAATTAGGAACCGAGATCGACCTGGTATACAATCACAAATTAAATGAGGATGTTAGCATTGGAGCCGGATATTCTCAAATGTTTGCTTCAGAAGGATTGGAAACATTAAAAAATAATTTTGATAACAATGTCAATAACTGGGCTTGGCTAATGCTTACCATTAAACCAACCTTGTTCACCTCAAAATAATAGAATCCTTAATTCAAGATCATGAGCATTTTCAAAAAATTAATTCCACCACCTGAATGGCGATTGCCCGTATTGATTTTAATGGGTGCTATGACCGGACTTACATTGTATGCACTTATCGAATCCAAGGCTGTATCATATTTATCAGACGACCCAAAAACGTGCGCTAACTGTCACGTAATGACGCCTCAGTATGCAACCTGGCAAAATAGCTCACATAGGGAATGGGCTACTTGTAACGATTGTCATGTGCCTCAGGATAATGTATTAAAAAAATACCTTTTTAAAGCTAAGGATGGCTTGTACCACGCATCGGTATTTATTTCACGTGGGGAACCTGAAGTAATTAGAATGAAAGAAGCAGGTGTTGAGGTTGTTCAAAGCAATTGTATAAGATGTCATGAAGATCAGGTAACGGATGCCAGATTATCGGCCTCGGTAGAAGATCATTTTGAAAACAGGACCGAAAGAAAATGTTGGACCTGCCACCAGGAAGTTCCTCACGGAAGTATCCACAGTTTATCTTCAGTAAAATATTACGGAAAATTACCTGCAGAACATCAGGAAACCATTCCAGAATGGTTAAGCAAACAGTTAAATGATTCAATAAAATAAAAACAATAAAAACAATGAGTAATATAAGAAAACCGTGGAAAAACTGGGTGCTGTTTTTGGCATCTTTAGTAGTAGTGTTTTTGTTAGGGCTTTTAGTGTCCTCAATAACAGAACGTAAAATGGAGGCTAAATTTGCTTATACTCCAATGACGGAAATTAATAAATTAGAACCCAGGAACGAAGTTTGGGGAGAAAATTTCCCACGTGAATTTCAGTCCTATTATAAAACAGCAGATACTTCATTCAGATCAAAATATAACGGCAACGCTATGATCGACATGTTAGAAGAAGATCCTCGTTTAGTGGTATTATGGGCGGGTTATGGATTTGCCAAAGATTATAACCAAGGTCGTGGGCATGTATATGCTATTGATGATCTAACGAATTCTTTAAGAACCGGCGGACCAACAGGACCTGAAGACGGACCAATGCCTTCAACTTGTTGGACATGTAAATCCCCGGATGTGCCTCGTTTAATAAATGAAATTGGGGTTGATGACTACTATAAAGGGAAATGGGCAAGTAAAGGTGAAGAAATTGTAAACCCCATAGGTTGTGCAAACTGTCATGATGAAAAATCGATGAACTTAACAATTACGCAACCAGCTTTAATCGAGGCATTTCAACGTCAGGGGAAAGACATTACAAAATCTTCTCACAATGAAATGCGATCCCTGGTTTGCGCACAATGCCATGTGGAATACTATTTTGACAGTAAAAAACCCGGAAAAGAAGGAATTCCTTATTTGGTTTTTCCTTGGGATGATGGGCAAACCGTTGAAGACATGGAAAAATATTATGACAATATTGGTCATGTGGATTGGGTGCATGCTATAAGTAAGGCGCCAATGTTAAAAGCACAACACCCAGGTTATGAAACTTTCAAAATGGGTATTCACGGTCAAAGGGGTGTTTCTTGTTCAGATTGCCATATGCCTTATAAAACTGAAGGTGGACAAAAATTTACAGATCACCACATTCAATCTCCTTTAAACAACGTTGCCAATTCTTGCCAGGTTTGTCATAGGGAAGAAAAAGATGAATTGATTAAAAACGTATTTGATAATCAGGATCGAATTATTGGAAACCGTGATCAATTGGAAAAATTATTGGTTCGTGCACATGTAGAAGCAGGAAAATGTTGGGAGCTGGGAGCCACAGAAGCTCAAATGAAAGACATTTTACACGGCATTCGTTTAGGACAATGGCGTTGGGATTATGTTGCCGCATCTCACGGTGGTTCTTTTCACGCTCCTGTTGAATTAGGGAGAGTACTGGGAACAGGAATTGATGTTACCCAGGAGACCAGGATTAAATTGGCTAAATTGTTAATGCAATTAGGTTTTGATGGGGAAGTTCCTTATCCAGCAATTGAAACTAAAGCAGCTGCCCAAAAGTTCATCGGTTTAGATATGGAAGAATTAAGAGCCGAAAAAGCTACTTTCAAAAAGGAATTAGTACCTAAATGGAAAGAAGCTGCAAAAGTAAGGGAAGCTAATTATTAAAAGTAGAAATGAGCAGTTAGTATTAAGGGCTTTTTAAAAATTATCTCAAAACTATCTACTCACCACTAATATCTAATTTTTTTATATTTGAACTCTTATGGGTGAAAATCATTTAAATGTTCAACGTAATCTTTGGGAAAATCCCTGGGGTTACGTTGAATCTTTTTTTATTGGGTTCGGTTTAATTGTCACAGGATTTTTTTTAGAAGTTTTTGTCGCTTCAGATAGCGCATTTACACTTACGTATCCGTATAACGTAATCTTTTTAATTGGCTATGTTTCGTTGCTGTTTGTTTTGTTCAAATGGTTTTCAACAAGTCAATTGGTTAGATGGCTTACCAAAGTGCCGGCATCAATTTCAAGCATTGTTTTGGTTACCATGTTGGTAATGATAATGGGAATTATTCCTCAGGTTACTTCCCAAAATAACATTATTAATAATTTAGGCTTAAATCACATCACGAGCAATTGGGCGTTCCTATTAATTTTATTTCAATTTTTAACGTGTTTGGGCTTGATTTCAATCAAAAGGATTTTACAGTTTAAATGGTCCAACTTCGGGTTTATCTTAAATCACGTCGGATTATTTTTAGCATTAATTGCCGGTATTTTAGGGACTGGGGATTTACAGCGCTTATCAATAAACGTGTATGAAGGCAAACCAAGTTGGATAGCAACTGATGCGCAAAAAACTAAAATTGAATTGCCCTTTGCATTTTATTTAAATGACTTTTTAATAGATGAATACAATCCAAAACTAGCTTTAGTTGACAATAATACAGGAAGCGTAGTCCATAACGACGGAAAGAATTTGTATTTGGTCGAAAAGGGAGAAACCTATTATTTCAATAATTTTGAAGTGAAAATAAACGAATTTTTAAATACTTCAGGGCGAATTGGAAACCGTTATGAACCTGTAAATGAAATAGGCTCGCCGCCATCTGCATTTATCACGGTTAAAAACACAAAAACCGATTCTGTACAAAGCGGCTGGATTAGCAGCGGGAGTTTTAGATATCCATATGAATCGTTTAAAATTAGTGAAGATTATTCTATGGTAATGACCATTCCCGAAGTTAAAAAATTTAGTTCGGACATCGATATTTTAACAAAAGACGGAGAGCGCATAAGTACCATATTGGAAGTTAATAAGCCATTTAAACACAAAGGTTGGAAAATTTATCAGCTTAGTTACGATGATAAAAAGGGAAAATGGAGTGAATTAAGTGTTTTAGAACTCGTAAAAGATCCTTGGCTTCCACTTATTTATCTTGGAATTTTTATGATGATTGCAGGGGCTTTTTATATGTTTTGGATGGGAAATAAAATAACTAAAAATCAATAAAATGACCTGGATAGATTTCCCCTTATATAGTTCAATAACCGCAATTCTATGGATTTTTGGATTGTTATTTTTAGTTATATCCTATAAGAAAACAGCGGTTTTAAAACTTGCCAATATTTTATTTGTATTGGGTTGGGCCGTGCTTATTTTATTTGTTGTTAAACTTTGGATGGAGTTAAATCGTCCGCCAATGCGTACCTTGGGTGAAACTCGATTGTGGTATGCGACTTTTCTACCATTAATTGGTTTTGTTACCTACATTCGTTGGAAATACAAATGGTTTTTAGGGTATAGTATAGCTATGGCAGGAATGTTTTTGGCCATTAATTACCTAAATCCAGAAACCTATTCAAAAACCTTGATGCCGGCTTTGCAAAGTCCGTGGTTTATTCCACACGTGCTGGTATA
>Ga0314774_1002598_pt1 | contig 10005 bp, 11 predicted proteins | sample MetaGCBIA2018_FD_204515 | JGI IMG/M metagenome (GOLD analysis project Ga0314774, IMG submission 204515) | Cryopeg brine microbial communities from Beaufort Sea near Barrow, Alaska, United States - CBIA 2018 | ecosystem: Environmental > Aquatic > Marine > Coastal | place: USA: Alaska | collected... | reverse complement strand
GCTGAGCTGGGAGATCTGGGTGATCCAGAGGCCGAGGGCGAGGCTGAAGAGCAGGGAAAGGGCGACAACGGTGCCGCTATAGAGCAGTGCGTCGGTACTGAAGCCACCATTGATGAGAAAGCCGAACCCCACAGAGAGGGCGAGGGCCACGTTGCCGATAATGCGTTTCTGGTGCGTTCGGCGATCACCCAAATCAGTGGGTAGGCGAGCGATTGAAGGGTGGCCATGACGGGCATAAAGGCGACGGCGGTGCCGACAATGATCACGATTGAAGTGAGGAAGATGATCGCCGCGATTCGGCTGGTGTATGAGCGGATGCCGATCGTGAACCAGGAGAGCGTGAAGGTGGCAAGAGCGATTCCGGCCCCCACGCGGGTCCCCAAGTCGTAGCCTCCGGAGCCGACGATGAGCACCGTCATGACCGCCGTTGTGGCGATCACGGCAATGCTCATCCAGCGAACGAATCCCATTTAGCTATCCTTGCGGATCCAGCGGAAGGTGAGGCGCGTCACAATGAGGCCGAGCACGAGCCAGAGGCCGGTTGCAATGGCGACACCGGGAAGGTTCCAGCTCTCTGACTGTTCAAGTACTTCGAAGCTGGCGGGCAGGAACACTTCGCGCATTCCCTGCGCCATCCACTTGAGGGGGAAGACACTCGCAAAGTTCTGCAGCCACGTCGGAAGCATCGAGAATCCGAGGTAGACCCCGGAAATGAATTGCAGCACGAGGGCGATGGGGATCACGACGGCGGTTGCACTCTTCCCTGAGCGGGGGAGTGCGCTCAGCGCTATACCGAGCACGGCGGATGTCGTAACACCGAGCACAAAGACCCAAGCGAAGGTCAGCCATTTGCTTGGCTCGCTCGGCAGTTCAACACCGAACGCGACGCCCGCGACAACAAGCACGAGGGTTGCTTGCAGTACGCCGGTCACGAACACCTGACCAATTTTGCCGATGAAGTAGCTCATCACCGGTAGCGGGGTGCCGGCGAATCGTTTGAGGGTGCCGTCGCTACGTTCCATTGCGATATCAATGGCCATGTTCTGCAGGCCACTGAGGAGTAGTCCGGCGGCGAGCATCCCGGGCAGGTAGAAGGCGGCTGCGGTGAGCGGTTCTTCTTCGGTGCCAAAGTTTTGTTCGCTGAAGGCGACCGCGAAGATCGTGAGCATGACGACGGGAAAAAGGAAGGTGAAGAACACCGAGTCACCCTGACGGAAATAGGCGCGCACTTCATATTTGATGCGGCTGAAGCCGAGCGTCAAGTTGCGGCCCAAGCGTGAACCGACACTGCTCTTCGCAATCGGGCCGGGCGCCGCTGTGGGGGTTGATGTTGTGGTGCTCATCGTGCATTCTCCACTTCACGTGCTGTTGCGTGATCGGCAACCAACTGCAGGTAAATGTCTTCCAGACTGGGACGGATGATCTCGAGCCCGGCAGGTTCTGCACCGTCGACCATGAGGGATGCCACGAGGGCGCCAGGCGTGTGGGTGCGTACTTCTCGGCGCACGCCGCCGTCGCGCCAACGCACAATCGGAACCCGCGCTTCTGCGCCGCCCAACTCATCAATTGCGCCGATATCGATCATCGTGCCGCCCGCTATCACGCCAGCGCGGTCGCCCAGTTGGGCTGCCTCATCGAGGTAGTGGGTGGTGAGGAGGATGGTGGTTCCGTCCGACTTGAGCGAGCGAATGAGCTGCCAAAACTGTTGACGAGCTTCAGGGTCGAAGCCCGTAGTTGGTTCGTCGAGGAAGAGCATCTCTGGGTTGCCGATGATGCCGAGCGCGACATCCACTCGTCGGCGTTGACCGCCCGAAAGTTTGCGAATCAACGTGCTGGCCTCCTCGTCAAGCCCGACGGCGCCAATGACTTCGTCAACTTTGCGGGGGTTGGGGTAGTAACCGGCAAAGTGGGTGAGCTGTTCGCGCACGGTCACGTTGCCGCTCTCGCCGGTGGACTGCAAAACGATGCCGAGGCGGGCTTTCCAGTCGAGGCCACCCTTGCCGGGGTCAACGCCGAGCACACTCGCGTGGCCACTCGTTCGATCACGGTAACCCTCAAGAATCTCGATGGTTGTCGACTTGCCTGCACCGTTTGGTCCAAGCAGGGCGAAGGTTTCGCCGCGTTGAATCTCGAAGCTGACAGAGTCAACGGCGGCGAACGAGCCGTATGTTTTGCCCAAATCTTCGACGTGCACGACGGGAGCGGTGTTGTTCATGCTTCTATCGTCGCCGGTCTGGCCCGCCCGCAACAGGTTCGTCCGGTTAGAGGTCTATCAACCGATCGGTTGACCCTGGATCTAGCGGCGGGACCAGCGTTTCTGTTGGGAGCGGATGACGGCGAGCAGCCCGAGCACTAAGACGATGGCGCCGACAATGATGGCTACGATGAGCAGGCTGTCGCTAGGGCTCAGAGAGAGCGCCCAGCCGACGAATTGGTCTCGCTGTCCGGGCGTGCGAAGTGCCGTGAGCAGTGTGGCACCAGCGGCGAAGACAAGAAGGCCCCAGACAATGGTGCCGAATCGGATGCGCGGCTGAGCGATGTGGTTCGAAGAGTCAGTGCCAGCATCCACGCCAGCGCTGGTCTCCGTCTGCACTGTGGTTTCCGGTTCCGTAGCAGTTGCTGCCTCGGCCAAGTTCTCGGTGTCAAATGTCATATTCTTACTCCTCAATCTCGGTTGCTGTGAGCGGGTTGTCGTTAAAGACGCGAACCCGCCCTTCCTGCTGCCACAGGCGGACGGTGTGGGTCACTGTGGCGTCAGGGTCGCCGATCCTGACCTGCCATCTTTCGAACGTGCTGCTGAGGCTCGTGGGGGAGAGGCAATCGAACTCGCCGTTGAATCCGGCGTTGTTCTCGTCGCTGCGCAGGTTGGCGACGCAGACAGAACTTTGTGGTGAGCGCACGTCGAGTGTCACTGCAGTTCCTTCTGCGACATACACTTCGACTGATCCGGCACCTTGCCAGAGATCGCTGGTGATGACCGGCTCATTCTGCTGGGTGTTGACGTAGGCAGTGCCCCACAATTGCGCGGTGCGAGTCCCGTCGAGTGGCGCTGTCGGGGAGAGCAGGGTGCGGTCGACTGGCAGAGTGAATGCAACGAGCGCGGCGAGAGCGGTCATGCCGGCCAGGAAGGCTAAGAATGCGCTGCGTCGACGCAGTATTCCGCCAATTACTATCGCGAGCCCGAAGATAAGGGCCGCAACAGAAAGCCCGGTGGCTGCGGCAATTGTTGGGGAGTCTTCGTTAGACGTCGCCGTCGCGGCGACGAGGCCATAGGCGAGAAGTGCGAATCCGGTGACGACGGCCATGACCGCTACGGGGAGTCGGGGGCTCAGTCGTTGACGTTCACGTCGACGTGCTGTCGCGATCTCGGCCGCGGCACGAGCGCGCTCGCGCGATTCCGCGGCGCGTTGGCGGCGGATCTCTTGAGCATCCGCCTCCTGTTGCGCTTTCCAGGCAGCGTTCTGGACCTTCCAGACGTCTCGTTGTTCACGCCAGGCGGCGATTTCGTCGTCGGTGGCGGTGGAACTCGGATGCTCGGGGAGGGTCGGTGCTGCGGAGACAGCGTTGTTCGTCCGCACGCCAGCAGCTGTATCCGATGGAGCGGAGTCTGTGGACTGAGCTGAACTTGCGGCGTCCGAAGAGCCCGACGGCGATTGATGCTCGGGAAGTGTTGACCGGTCACTTGAGTTGCGGGCAAGCCGTGCGATCCACACGACGAGCGCAATGATGCCGCCGATGACGAGGATCGTCCACAACACGCGGAAGATGTCTGTTCCCCAGGTGGACGGACCGGCCACGAAGGAGCCGACTTCCCAGAATCCTTGGGCGGTGGGAAGCATCGACAGCAGTAATAGCGCGCCGATCCCTGCATGTGCTCGCTCAAACGTTCCGCGGAGGAGGTTCTCGAGGTGGATCGAGTCATTCTCGTCTGGGATGAGGAGCCACGCTGCGGCGTAAAGCAGGATCGCGGGCCCACCGAGAATGGCAACAACGACGAAGATGCCGCGAACGATAAGGGGGTCGATGGCGAGGCGGGTTGCGACGCCCGAAGCCACACCCCCAATCCAGCCTGCTTCGCGTCGGAGATCGAGTTCGCGCATCCAGTTCATGAACGGCTGCCCGGGAGTCGTAGCCTGCTGTTCGGAGGGTGGGGGTTCGTGAGCGCCGACGGAAGCGTCGTCGGTGTCCTCTGTCGGGGTGCTGCCGGAGTTGTTGTGTGAAGCCATGCTCCTATCGTGACGCTGACTAGCGACCTTCGCTATGAGGGATGACCCTGAGCGCACCCTGAGAGATCACCATGGCGGTCGAAAACCTGCTTGGATTCAGGGATGACCACCGCAGCCGTACGCCCTCTCTTGCAGCGCCCGCGCGCGGCGGCAATAAGCGGCGTTTGTGCGGCGGTGGCCGCCCATGTCAGCTGGAGCGTGCCCAAGGTGCGTTTTCTGGCGGTCGTCACCACTCTGTGCGGTGGGGCAGGACTGCTCTTGTATCTCTGGCTGTGGGCTCTGGTCCCTCTTGCCCCTAGCCACACTGATAACCGCCGCGAAGTGCGTCGAAGTGTTCCGATCGCGATGATGCTCGTCATTAGCTCGGGAATTGCCGCCGTTCTTGTCCTGCTGTTCGCCTTGGGCGCTGGCCAGCAGGGTCGCTCTCCGGCCCTGATCGTTGTTGCGCTCACGAGCGCCGCTGCTGTCGCTTGGAGCTTGGCGGTTGACCGTCACGACCCCAGCCGTGGCACTCGCTACGGCCTGGTGGCCCGAGGATCGTCCGCGACGATCATCATTGCGTGCTCGCTCTCCGTGTGGGCCCTACAACCCAGCATCATCAACGGCCTGATCGCCACAGCATTGATCATCGCTGCGGTTGCCCTGTTGGCGGCTCCACGAATCGTTGCTCTCTGGGGTGACCTGATCGCGGAGCGGACCGCGCGAGTCAGGGAAGAACACCGGGCCGAAGTCGCCGCCCACCTGCATGACTCGGTGCTTCAGACCCTTGCGCTCATCCAAAACCGCGCCGGTGTTTCGACGGAAATTGCGCGGATCGCTCGAGCGCAGGAGCGAGAGCTGCGCGAGTGGCTGTTTGAAGGGGATGCCGCTCCCACGACGGACTGCGTCGCCGAAATTCGTTCAATTGCGGCCGCCATTGAGCTCGACTATCCGGTGAGATTCGATGTTGTCGCTGCCGGTGAACTGGTTGAGGATGCTCCCGTCGCGCTCGTGTCTGCCACCCGTGAAGCGATGCTCAACGCGGCGCGTCACGCCGGAGGCGAAGTGTCGATCTACATCGAATCTACCGCGCACGTCGTTGACGTGTTTGTGCGCGATAGAGGTCCGGGGGTCGAACTCGACACTTTGCCTGCCGACCGTCTTGGCATCCGGGAGTCGATCATCGGACGCATGACTCGTGCAGGCGGAACCGCGACTCTTCGTCGAGGATCTGGTGGCGTTGGCACAGAAGTTCATCTTCGAATCGAGGAACAAGCGTGAACGATCCACACACTCTCGACGTTGTCATCGTCGACGACCATTCCATCTTCCGCTCGGGGTTGCGAGCTGATCTCGACGCGACCGTGCGCGTCGTTGGCGAGGCGGCGACGGTCGATGAGGCCGTTGAGTTGATCGAGAAATTGCGCCCAGCGGTTGTCTTGCTCGACGTGCACTTGCCCGGCGGCGCTGGAGGTGGCGGGGCAGAAGTTTTGCGTCGATCGAGCGCGCTGATGGATTCTGTGCGGTTTCTTGCGCTGAGCGTTTCGGATGCGGCGGAGGATGTTGTTGGCGTGATCAGAGCGGGCGCTCGCGGCTACATCACCAAGGGCAGTTCTGGCCGCGATGTGAGCGAGGCTGTTGTTGCTGTCGCGGGAGGCGATGCGGTGTTTTCCCCCAAACTTGCTGGCTTCGTGCTTGATGCCTTCGGTGCCGTTGCTGGGGAGCAGTCAGAGTCCAGCGATGAACTCGACCGACTTTCTGGTAGAGAACGCGAGGTGATGCGGTATATCGCTCGCGGTTACGCCTACAAAGAGGTCGCGTCCGAGCTCTATATTTCGGTCAAGACGGTCGAAACGCACGTCTCTGCTGTGTTGCGTAAATTGCAGTTGTCGTCGCGCCATGAACTGACGGTGTGGGCGACAGCACGAAAGCTGCTCTAGACGCTCACGAATCGTCTAGGCGAAAGTCGGCGTCGGGATCTTGACCAGAGTTGGGGTCGGCCGACGAGTCAAGCGGCGTCGACAATAGCACCCTCAATTCCGCATCAAAGAGCGCAGCGTCAAACCCATCGTCGGGGGATTCGCGCAACAGCATCGTCGCAATCGCATGAACGCGTCGCCGTTCGTCACCGCTCTCCGCAGCAGCCTCTAGCGGGGGCAGCGCAGCGTCTCCCAGCGTGATGAGTGATCGACTGAGGCTGAGTTGCACGTCGCGGTCTCCACGGTTGAGATGGTGCACGAGAGCAGCGGCGAGGGCGGTCTCGCTACCTTCGGGCACGAGCACAGCCGCAACCCGCCATGCCGTTCGGGCGACATTGTCATCCGCATCGTCAAGCACGCTCGGTGTAATGGCGCTCCACCCGTCGGGGTCGCCGACTTTTGACAGTGTGTGCAGTGCTTGGCTGCGCGCTTGGGCGATTGCCGATCGTGTTTCGGTGATGAGCCTCGGCACAGTGAGCTCCGCTGGGTGCCGCATCAGGGCCCACGTGAGGGTCTCTCGCACGTTGAGGTCTGATTCGTTCGCGCAACGTTCTACTAACACTTCTATATATTCAGGGCGCGGATGGGTCCCCGCGGACATCGCGGCCTGCAACCGCGCCGACGGCGCTGAGGCGAGTAGCGCTTGACGCAGTCTGCTGGCGGCATCGAGCGGTGGTGGTGAGTCCATCGGTTCCTCCACCGCAACGGCGGCGGTTGTTGTGTTAGCTGAAAAGCTTCTGCAGGCGCTGCACACCTTCGAGGAGGGCGTCGTCACCGAGGGCGTAGGAGAGACGGAGGTAGCCGCTTGGTCCGAATGCTTCTCCGGGGATCACAGCAACTTCTGCTTTTTCGAGAATGAGGTCGGCGAGTTCGAGGCTTGTGGTTGGGGTGACGCCAGCCCATTCGCGGTTCAGTAGGCCTGAAACATCCGGGTACACATAGAAAGCACCCTGCGGTGTTGGGCAGTTGATGCCGTCGATTTTGTTGAGCTCGGAGACCATGAGTTTGCGACGGCGGTCGAAAGCTAGGCGCATTTCTTCAACGGCATCCTGCGGGCCGGTGAGGGCTTCGATAGCCGCACGCTGCGAGATATTGGAGACGTTGCTCGTGAGGTGCGACTGCAAGTTGGCAGCGCCCTTCATGGCGTCGACGGGGCCGACCATCCAGCCGAGGCGCCAGCCGGTCATCGAATAGCTCTTGGCTACGCCGTTTACCAAAATGGTGGTGTCGGCGAGCGCCGGAACAACCTCAACGATGGAGACAGCACGCACTCCGTCGTAGACCAGGTTTTGGTAGATGTCATCGCTGATGACCCAAATGCCGTGCTCGAGCGCCCATTCGCCGATGGCCTTCGTCTGTTCTGGCGTGTAGACGGCGCCTGTGGGGTTTGATGGCGAGACGAACAGCAGCACCTTGGTGTTCTCGGTGCGCGCGGCTTCAAGTTGTTCGACGGTGACGAGGTAACCCTGGTCGGCGCCGGCGAACACCTCGACCATGTTGCCGCCCGCGAGCTTGATCGCTTCGGGGTAGGTGGTCCAGTACGGGGTGGGAACAATGACGTCGTCACCCTGATCGACGAGGGTCGCAAAAGCTTGGTAGACGGCCTGCTTGCCACCGTTAGTGACGACGACCTGGTTGATTCCGACCTCGAGGCCACTGTCGCGCAGCGTCTTCGCTGCGATTGCCTCACGCAGTTCTGGCAGGCCCGCTGCTGGCGTGTAGCGGTGGTTCTTGGGGTCGAGCACTGCTCGGGATGCGGCATCCACAATGTTCGCCGGTGTCGCGAAATCGGGTTCACCTGCCGCATAGCTAATGATCGGCCGGCCGGCGGCAAGGAGAGACTTAGCTTTCGCATCAACCTTGAGGGTGGCTGACTCAGCGATGGCGGAAATTCTGGCAGAGAGGCGAGGTGAGGTCACTCCTCAAGTCTAGGGCTTTGTCGGTTCTTGCGCCCGGGAGCAATTGTTGTGGTGCGCGTTCTCAGAATCTCTTGAGAGAATTTTCCGACGCTAATTCTCACGGCCTTCTGCTGCTGTGCTGCGCAGTGAGAGCAGCCTGCATTTCGGGAAGCCTCATGATGACGTACACTGGAACTAGTAGTTGATTACTGCCATACTTTCGCGCGCCTACTCCTCACTAGTGAAGGGGGATGTGCGACAGTGTGTGCGTGGGAGATTCACGTCTCTTGCAGAGGGTGGTGGCTCAATTGGTAGAGCAGCGGTCTCCAAAACCGCAGGTTGCAGGTTCGAGTCCTGTCCGCCCTGCAGGTCCCATTCCGTGTTTCACGGGGTGGGCCGAGCAAGCCGAAGCATCGGAAGGTATTAAGAGTGGCAAAGAATGTCGTAGACGACTCCAGCGAGGACGTCGTCGCCAAGGCGAAGAAGGACAGCGAGCAACGTCGTGGACCCTTCGGGCGCATGGCACTCTTCATCCGCCAAGTAATCGGTGAACTCAAAAAAGTAGTTACGCCGACGAGGCGTGAACTTGTCAGCTTCACCGCTGTCGTTCTCGTTTTCGTCGTCATCATGATGGGTATCGTTTCGGGACTCGATTTCGGGTTTAGCGCGTTGGTGAACTTCTTGTTCGGCAACCCCGAATTGGCGATCTAAGCCCCCTCACTAATCGCAGCGGCCATCGCCGAACTGCAGAGCAACGAAAAGAGATTTAGTGTCTGAGAACCACCGCGAAGACTCCGAGCTCGCTACGGCAGCAGAGCAGTCCTCCGAGGAGGATGAGGCGCAGACGGGTAACACCCTGGCTGAGGCAGAGCTTTCTGAAGACTCCGCCGAGCACCAGGCAATGCACGTTGAAGCCAGCTCGACCGATATCGATGCCGACCTTGCTGGCCTCCTTGAAGCTCTGGATGCCGCAGTCGACCCCGAAGCGGATGCTGCGGTAGACAGCGCCCTTGACGTCCACACTCCAATCGATGCTGATGCATCCGTTGAGGCCACTGAGGGCGAAGCGTCGGACGACGCTGAGGCAACGGGCACCAAGGCAGAGGGCAGCGAGACACCGAGCGCAGACGCTGAAGAAGCAGAGGTTGACCCTTACGCCGAGTTCCGCATGGATCTGCGTCTGCAGCCAGGTAAGTGGTACGTCATCCACTCCTACGCCGGATTCGAGAAGCGCGTCAAGCACAACATTGAGAACCGCAAGGTATCGATGGCTATGGAAGATTATGTCTTCCAGGTCGAGGTCCCGATGGAAGATGTTGTCGAGATCAAGAACGGCCAGCGCAAGCTCGTGAACCGTGTTCGCATCCCCGGCTACGTTCTGGTTCGCATGGACCTCAACGAAGACAGCTGGTCGGTTGTTCGTCACACGCCCGGTGTTACCGGCTTCGTTGGCAACGCCCACAACCCGGTTCCGCTGCGCTTCGAAGAAGCCTTCAACATGCTCAAGAGCCTTGTTGAAATCGTTGAAGCGCCAGCAACCAAAGGCTCGTCCACTAAGGGCAAGACCGCTGCGCGCTCCATCCCCGCCGAAATCGACTTCGAAATTGGCGAGACCATCACCATCAAGGAAGGTTCGTTCGCGGGCCTGCCCGGTTCGATCAGCGAGATCAAGGCGGAGAGCGGAAAGCTCATCGTTCTGGTTTCCCTCTTCGAGCGCGAGACTCCGGTCGAGCTCAGCTTCGACCAGGTCACCAAGCTTTAAGGGCTAACGCCCCTAAAAAACCACCACTCCCCGTTGGGGGGGTGGGAGAGCTGGCCACACGGGTCAGTTCGTACAGTAAAGGAAACACAATGGCACCGAAAAAGAAGGTTACAGGTCTGATTAAGCTTCAGATCCAAGCCGGCGCCGCTAACCCCGCACCG
>Ga0314774_1002597_pt1 | contig 10005 bp, 9 predicted proteins | sample MetaGCBIA2018_FD_204515 | JGI IMG/M metagenome (GOLD analysis project Ga0314774, IMG submission 204515) | Cryopeg brine microbial communities from Beaufort Sea near Barrow, Alaska, United States - CBIA 2018 | ecosystem: Environmental > Aquatic > Marine > Coastal | place: USA: Alaska | collected... | reverse complement strand
AAGCTCTTTATTAGCAATGATCAACTCTGCTGCTCTTTTAGCTTTCTCTTCACTTTGGAAGACAAACTCTTTATTGGCAATGATCAACCCTGCTGCTCTTTTAGCTTTCTCAGTCGGAAACAGTTTTTCCTTATATCCTTCTGGTATAGACGTCCCACTATTAAGACATTCAATTAATTGATTGATTTCATATTTATTTAACATTCTTTCTCCAATCCTTATCTATTTACTATAAAACAGCAACATCCAAACAATGTGTTAAAAAGTTCGCAAATGAAAATAGGTCATTATCAGGCAACAAGTATTGTCGGGCTTTAATTTATAACCGTACTTCTGTAGGTGTGGTTCGATGGCTTCATAAATAACCTATCCTTTGCTATTTTATAAACCACCGTTTTTAAAAAAACCATTTGCTTTCACTTTTGTAATAATTGCTGGTATTTCCAACTTATGAATATCTTTCATAACTGCTTGTTTACTCACTATATCTTCTATGTTTGTCGCATTTTCTCCGCTGATGCGATAGCTTGCTTCAACCGCATGTTCAATACTCTTTATGACTACATCTTGGCCTTTTCTCATCCCTGGCGTTATGCCTGCATATTTGTCAGTTAAAAATTCATAACCGCTTATTTCCTTCGAATCCGATTTTTCTCTCCGTTCAAAATAAGTTCTTTTGTAAGCGACCTCGCCACAGGTTGTTAGTATTGCATTAGGCTCATTACGCCTTTCAATGTAATAAGTATCTTCTCGCTTTTTATCATTAAGATATATTTCATCTATAGTCTCTAAAATTTCTTTAATAATATTTCTTTGTAGCTCTTGTATAGGCTTATCCTGTTCCATCACTAGGTCTCCAAGCGTTTTTGTTCCATCGCTTAAAAAATTCTTTAGTATTTTTTTAATACTTTTAATGCCATTTTCGTTAAACTGTAGTATACTTTTCTACATAAAAGGAAGCACCTCTTTCGATTTTATTGTTGTCGCAAACTATTAATATCATAAAAAGGAGCTTTCTTTTTGTTTTATTCCTTTTTTCCCCTACACTAACTTGGCAAATATCCACCATATTTTTTCTTCAAACTGTTCCCATGAGACTTTATCTGCCATTTTTATCTAACGGTTGTGTGGATTCATTTCAAGACCTATTGGTTGGTTGAAATCAAAAGAATTAGGTTTTGATTGATCAGTAGCTTTATACACGATTTTATGCTCCTTTTGTATGAAATATAATGAGTAAGTGCAAGGAAAAAACTTATTAGTATAAAATACCCTTGCACTTATTATACCAAATATACGCAGGAAAGTCAGTGAAATCAATGGTTTAAAGTGAATCAGCAGACACTAAGTAAGGTTTGAAAAGCTATCTTTAATGGATATTTGCTGGCAAGAATTTTCTTTGAATGACATACATAGCACCTCTTTAATAATGACTTATATCTATTTTACTATAAAGAAGATTGCAATGCATATATTTACTGCAAAACACTAAATTTCCAAGCAACTAATTGAGTACCTTTTGACCCCGGCATCATGACATTGCCTATGAAATACTGGTAATAAGGATTTTCTATCAGCTGCTCCACCAATTCCTTGTCAGAAAATCCATACTTGGTTTGTATGATTAAGGCACCAAGAGCCATACGCAGTGGTTTTGCTACATTTCCAGTATCGCTTGGAAACAATGCTGCATATTTTTCTTCAAACTGTTCCCATGGGACTTTATCTGCCATTTTTATCCAACGGTTTTGTAGATTCATTTCAAGACCTAATGGTTGGTTGAAATCAAGAAAATTAGGTTGTGATTGATCAGTAGCTTTATACACGATTTTGGGCTCCTTTTGTATGAAATATAATGGGTAAGTGCACGGAAAAAGCTTATTAGTATGAAATACCCTTGCACTTATTATACCCGATACACACTTGGAAGTCAGTAAAATCAATACTTTATGAGTTAATCAGTAGACACTACTTATAGAGAACAAATAGCTCTCGAAAAATCATGGGCAAATATCTTTGCTAATGAAATATTTCCGTGCATAGATGAAACACGTTTTTCCGTACTATATAGCAATAAGGCATCTCGTCCCAATTCGCCTGTTAACATAATTGTCGGGGCGCTTATTATTAAAGAATTATTCGATTATTCAGATGATGAGTTGGTTGAAAATCTAATGCTCGACCTTCATCTTCAGTATGCTCTGCACACTACGAGTTTCGAAGAACAACCTCTTTCTGACAAGACGCTTAGCAGATTTCGCAAAAGGTGTTATGACTATGAAATACTGTATAATGTCGACTTATTCCATGATTGTGTCAATGATCTCAGCTGTAAGATTGCAAAAATGATGAACATCAATGGGCGCATCCGCAGAATGGATTCAATTATGATTGAAGCTAATATCCGTTTTCTAAGTAGAATGGAGCTTATATACACGTGTATTTCAAAAATGGTTGTTTACCTATCTAAAAACAATCCCTATCTTCTGACAGAAGTATTAAAGCCATACACGGATCCAAATGACTATAATCATACATTCTATCATCAGCGCAATGTAGACATGGATGAAAAAATCCAAAAGCTTCTTGATGATAGCGATTCGCTTCTTGAAATCTGCAAATCTAATTTTAAAGGTATAGATGAATATGAATTGTTCATCAGATGTATTTCAGAGCAGACTATAACAGTGAACAATAAGCGCCGTTTAAGAACCAAAGAAGGGAAGATTTATCGGGGATATGTTGCAAATTTGGAGGAATCAGTTGGCAAGTCTGGTTCTGTAGTAACTGATTATAAGTACGAGCAAAACCGCTATAGTGACAGCCGATTTTTGCAGGACAGTGTTGCAAGAACAGAGAAGCAGAATGAAACCATCAAGCTTATTACAGATGGGGCATATGGTGGTGGTGATAACACTAAACTTGCCAAGGAGAAAAATATTGACTTAATAACGACTGCACTTATTGGACGAGATGCACCAGATGTTTTGGCAGATTTTATATTTAATGATGCTGGCACAAAGTTATTAAAGTGCGCTGCTGGTTACAGCCCTAGAAACTGTAGTTATACAAAACGGACAAAGCAGGTTTCTGTTTCATTTGATAGAGAACTCTGTGCTAAATGTCAGCGACACATGCAAAGCAATGAATTTAAGAATTTTGCTAAACTTCGTAATGGAGTTGAAACAGTTCCAGCTAATATACGTAAGAACTATCATATAGAAAAAATACCTCGCGGGAAACAACGAGGAAAGTTCTTTTTCGGAACTAAGATAGCTGCTTTAAATTTCAGAAAGCTCTTCGGTTTTCGAAAGGGCTTGGGCAATTATGCTCAAAATCCATTGCTAGTATAAAAAAAGCAAGAAGATACTAGACTTATCGGCGCTTATATCTGTAATATAGCAAATCTACTACAATTTACTAAATTTTCAAAGTACAATCCTGGGATGAACAATTTTTAATCAATGTTTTGACCCCGGCATCATGCATTGATATCAAGGCTTGCCACACTTTTTTCTCTATGTAACTGTCAAAGACCACCTGCGTCCATATAGTGGATTTAGCGGAGGATGAACACTAATCCCAATATATTGTATTAATGGTGTAAAAGAGGTATATATTTAGTGCTGACCGTAAATTCAAATTGACAATCAGTATTTATTTCGATTTTTCTCACAGAGAAACCGCAGGTAATTAAGCCTGCGGTTATTTTTATTACAATATTTGCATAAATTATTGGTAGTGTAAAGTAGTGTATGAAAAAACTTGGTAAAAAAAATTAACCAAAAAGATCTTTTAAAATGAGAAAATATGATTTTTCAAAGGGGACGTCGCCCTTGACAGCAAACAAAAGTAATGCTTTTAGAGTTTACCGACGGCGATAAACTCAAGAACAGATAGACCTATCCCGTCGCACGGAAGGCATTGTAGCATTGCTTTTGTTAGCTATCAAGGGTAAATCGAAATCAGAGATTTCGACGACTGTGATATTCCCTCAGGCTCAAATCTAAGAACAGATAGTGGCAAGACGTTTTTCTTCTTCTTGCTTTTGAAGTTCCATGATGGTCTGTTGTCCTAAATGAAGAAGTATTTGCCATTTACCAGGCATATTATCAGCTTTATCAAGCATATCGATTGGATTAAGGACAGAGTTCTTAAAGTAAGTATGTCTACGAAGAAAATTGTAGTAAGCAACCCAAAGTGAAACGGAATAGTTGGCACCATCAAAGTTATCGTAGCCACAAGTACAACGATAAGATTCTTTGAAAGTACGGTTGAGCCGTTCGACGACCTGTTTGAATGGTCGAAATTCAGTGGAAACAGCATCATCATTCGAAAGACCGATGACTTGGGTGATATCAAAAGTAAGAGGATCTTCTTGTTTGAGAGAGAACTGTTGAGCTGACAAAGGATAAGCACTGTAACCATCTGCAATAAACTTGAATTTTTTAGAAATACTCTTAACGCCCTTGAAAGCCATACGCATGGAAAGGATACAAGGACCGACGGAACGATTATCAGATACTTGATAACCAATAACAGACTTTGAAATAGCATCCATGATGAACCAGATATAACCTTTGATACCTTTGACTTTTATGTAGGTTTCATCTGCGATAAAGGTATCCGATTTAGTATAGTCATAATGATCAACAAAGGGCTTGATAACAACAGCAGCGGTCTTACAATAGCTAGCAATCATAGCGTGTGACACTTTGATATTGTATAGATCTTCAAGGGCCCTAGATGTTTTGCGAAGGGAAAGACCAAGGTTGACATGGAATGTCAAACAAAGTCCCAAGACATGAGCGTTGTGCTTTCGAAACTTTAAAGAAGAAGCATTTTTAGGCAAGGAGTCTAGATCCATAGCAAAGAAATCTAAGGTAAATTCGCGATAAAGATAACGAAGTTTGTGTTTGTACTTTTCTTTATTCTTTAAAGTATCAGGAGCAACGGATTTGAGGTTGTAACGATAGTAAGCGCAGTTGTCATTGATACATTTATGAATGATAAAAAACTTACGATGCTTGATAGGAGAAAGAGAATGGTTACAGTGAGGACATTTAAGTTTAAGCGATTTTGAAGCTCGCTCACCGGTGACAAAAGTCTGACCACACACTTTGCATTGGTATTGACCGATACCGCCATTGTTATCGTAAAGATAATGATGTGAAGCGCCGCAAAGAGGACAGGTCACATCCTCAGGGATAGATTTTCCATTGCGCCGTTGAACCGGTTTAAGTATTTTCTTATACTTCCATTCATAATAAGCGAGGAGAAATAAGAAGTCTTGTTTGATAAATGGTTGAATGATTGGAAGTATATCCGTTTTAAATTTTTGGTACTTAGGTGAGTGAATATCATCATGAGCCCATTGACCAAGAGGAATGTATTTAGAGATAAAAAGTACTAATTGACGAATTTGTTGATTTTGGTATTGGATTATTAAAAGTAAATAAGTTATAATTGAGTTCAAAACAATGACCATCCTTTCAGGGATTTTTGGTGTGTAGGAACTTCAATTATAACTGAAAATAGGGGGTCATTGTTTTTTTATTTAAAAACATGGCTAAACCCTTGAAAATAAAGGCATTAAAAGAAAAAGGAGTGTCACGAAGTTGACACTACCAAATTATTGTAGGAGGTGAGTAAATGAAAATTTTGAGGTATACATTAATTGGAATTGTCGTGGGAATTATACATGCGTTATTAGATGAATGTTATTACTTTGAAAGTTGGTATCCTGAATGGCTTCAGCCCGTTGTCTTTTTATTTTGGCTTTGGGTATTGTTAGGTGTGGCAATCGTTATACAAAAGCTATATCCTAAAGGACTGTTCATAACATCATTATTAACAAAAGCGGTCTGCTTCTGCTTATTTTGGTTAATTTCATTTGGTTGTGTCTATAATATGATTGCCCTGTAAAGCTATGCAGTTGATGAATCACGATACTTTTCTTTAGATAAATATTCAATGTCTTCTTGATACATTTTCATTACTTTGTCCTGGTCAATAAGATATACGATTATTTCATTTATTTTGGGGTGTCTAAGTATTTCTGTAACCATTGTCCAGCGAACCCATTTACGCTTATATTTGATTCCAAAACGCTTACATGCGTCTTTAATTCTAATTTCGGGTATGTCAATAAGGTAGTTACGCTTATCAAAGCTAACTACCTTGTCTTCTTCATCAAATTTAAAGTACTTGTTATTTGTGATGCTACGAGCCTCTTCTGTATGAGCCTTAAGTAGTGTCATGTACCTTGGGCTTGGCTTAGGTAGAGTTAATTCAGTATTTTTTAAATCGGTGATGGTATATGTACCTTGGTGTTTAAGGATTTCTATTAGTATCTTTTCTGCGTCTTGACGGGAGCTTGGATAAGAACAATTATCTACGCTCCAATTTTTAACAAAAGTAAAGTAGCCAATGTAATCTGACAGGTATTTAGTCGACACCCTTAATTGCATATGCAGGCATAGATGCACCACCTTATCAATCAGGTAATTTTGTGGGTACTAAACGAAGAATATCAAAAAGAGGTTCATCAACGCTAAGAAAAACAGGATATGAAGTAATGAAGTGTTTAAAATGTAATAAACCTGAGGAAGATGCTGTATACAAATTTATTATAAAAAAAGAAAAAGAAGGTAAAGCACTAAAAGTTGCAAAAATCGCAGGACTAAATAAATTTCTAAGGATTTATTATGCAAGAGTTAAAGAAATATATCAATAAATAAATAAGGAAATCGGAAAACAGAACAAAAAGAGAGATGTGTTCTGGTTAGTTGACATGCAAAGAAAGCAAAATATTGATTACAAAAGATCTGCAAGATTGGTATTGACTTTTCTTAGCAGATTTCCGACGATAAATTAACGCAACCACCTGCGTTAACTTACTTGACATTGACTATATCGTAATATATACTATTAATGTTAGGTATATAGACTTATCAAACAAGCAAACTTATCAAAAGATAAGGACGCAAAGCTACAGGTCTAAAGCATTGAATGCCATGACGGTTGGGTTGCACCTGATGATGCAAGTAATTTTCCTGCACCATCTTAACAAGAGTAGTGTAATCCACGTTACTTTTTTATGATTATCGGAGGTACCTTTGATAGAAAAAATATTTGCGAACGAAAATATACTAGATGGCACCGGTAGACTGTTAGTTGCCAAAGGCACTCAGCTTTCACAAAAAAATCTGAACAAGCTTAAGTTGTTAGGTATTACACATACATTCTCAAATCCCACACCAACCAACGAACCATCCAATCAAATCGACTTCGATGATTCAATCTTCCATCAAAACCTGAAACTTGCAAGACCTGATGCGTCTAAAAAAGCCACTGATATCCTACATGTACTTGTTTTCTACTCAAAGGATGCCCCCTGGAACAGACATTTAAGTGCATTGGTCAATTACACTAATTGGGTGTATAACAACTCACTCAACGTTGCCCTACTGTCGCTACTTCTTGGGGTTGAATCCGGGCTATGCGATGCTGAACTTCACGAGTTGGCACTTGGCGCATTACTTCATGACGTTGGCTATATATTAATTCCAAAGAACATCATCCTTTCATCCTCTAAGTATGATGAGCCTTCTAGACAGGTGATGCAACAGCATTGCGAACTTGGTGCAATCATCTTAAGTGATTGTCAAGCGAACGAATCTGTCATAGGCATCATACGCCAACACCATGAACGTCTTGACGGGTCGGGTTATCCCCATGGGCTGACAAACGCCGACATTTGCTTTAATGCCAAAATCGTCATGATTGCCGATACCTTTATCTCCCTTACAAATGATAGGCCCCACCGCTTAGCCTATAGCTTAGAAGAATCCCTGGAAATCATATATTCTGACTCCGAACTTTTTGACCCAGTTTTATTGGCTATGCTGAAAGAACTTTTGCTTTAGCGCCATATAAGTTTTCGTCTTTGGAAATATTAACCACACTAATCCGCATGAAAACTACTAACACACTTATAGCTCAACTCATCAGTTGGGCTGTTTAGCTTGGCTACCGCCTCTATTCCATCAAATTATTCTCAAAGGATCGTAATTTTTTATCACTCTTATTTGATGTGCTCCATTACAAACTCTGAATAGTCAGTAATAAAAGTTTATGACTTTTAACTGATAAGTGTTGGGTGTTCCTGTAATAATGGTTGATTCATTTGCTTTCTTTTCATGTTCTTCGATATCGAAGGTCAATGACCTTGAACTCCACCTAAATTGACCATTTCGACCACTTTAATCTTTGCATTCCATACCACATGTTCCACTTATATAATATCTAGTTTATGATTACTTTAACTGTCCTATTTCTTCAAAACCATCTGTGAGACCGTCTCCATATGCGTCGAGTGTTTTTTGAGCATGATTCACGGCACTATATAGTGCCGATGAACCTGTAATAGATATCAATCTCTTGTTTACGTTGCCCATTTTGCATCTCTGATTGATGAATAACAATCTTGTCTACGAGTTCTTTAAGCAATGGAACTGTAAGCTCCGTGATTTCTGTGTACTGCTTGATTAGCCTTGTGAACTGATAAGAATTCAAGTTCTGAATCTCTATTTCAGCCAACTGCTCATCAAGAGCTTCTAGTTTTTCTTTCAAATCACTTTGCTCTTTCTCATAACTCTTAGTTAGAATCATGAATCGTTCATCAGAGATTTTTCCTAATACGTTGTCTTCATAAAGCCTTTTGATGATTAGATCAAGTTCAGCAAATCTCTTATTGCTCTTAGCCCTTACCTTAGTCATTTTCTTAACCTTGGCTTTTTGCCTTTGCTGATTGGCATTTGTGAGATACTCTCTAAACTCTTTATCACCGATTTTAGCCAACTTCACTTGCTTGCTTATGTCCTGTAATATCACTTCATACAAATGATCATATCTTGTGTAGTGATAGCTACAGGCTTGTTTCCCGTTCCTTTTTGAATTAGAACAGGCATAGAAAGCATAGGGATTACTCTTTGAAGTTGTGTTATAGACCATACTTTTACCACAATCTCCACATTTTAGTAATCCTGTAAAAATATGTGCTTGTCCATCTTTGGCTCTCTTCTTTTTGACCTTCACCATTTTACCTGCGATTTCAAAAGTAGATGCATCAACTAAGGCTTCATGCGTATTCTCAACAACTATTTGGTTTTCACTGGGTATGTCTATTCGTTTCTTAATCTTGTAGGACCTAGTGACATTTTTATGATTAACCATATGACCTAAATAAACTGGATTCTTCACAATTTTTACCACACTAGATTCATGCCATTTGTAAGGATTCTCTAGTTGTTCAAGAATCTTTCGACCTTCTTTGATATCATCATAGCATCTTGGCTTTAATACCTTATTCTTCAAGAAATACTTGGTTATTGAATAAGGACTATGACCTGCTACAATTCTTTCAAAGATTTCTTTTGCATGAATAGATGTAATATCATCTGGAATTAGTTTGTTCTTATTACTTGGGTCTTTCTGGTAACCATAGGGCGGTTTACTACCAATGAATTCACCATTCTGCGATTTAATCACAAAGGAAGAACGTATCTTCTTGGATATATCTTTGGCGTAGTATTCATTCACAATGCTTTTAAACGGCATAATCTCATTGTCGCCTCGGAAGGTATCAATACCATCCGTGACTGCTATGTATCTTATGTCATTCTCTGGAAAAAAGATTTCTGTGTAATGAGCTACAAGAGCATTATTCCTACCAAGTCTTGATAAGTCCTTGGTTATAATAACATTTACATGCCCCTCTCCAATATCTCGAATCATACGATTAAAATCTGGTCTATCGAAAGTTGTTCCGCTATAACCATCATCAACATACTCATCATAGATACTAAAGCCATTCTCACTAGCATATCTTCTTAACATTTGCCTTTGTGTTTGAATGCTGTTACTTTCACTGTCCGTCCCGTCGTCTCTGGATAACCTACAATAAACTGCCGCTGCATAGTCTTGTTGTAAATCTCTATATTC
>Ga0314774_1002595_pt1 | contig 10009 bp, 7 predicted proteins | sample MetaGCBIA2018_FD_204515 | JGI IMG/M metagenome (GOLD analysis project Ga0314774, IMG submission 204515) | Cryopeg brine microbial communities from Beaufort Sea near Barrow, Alaska, United States - CBIA 2018 | ecosystem: Environmental > Aquatic > Marine > Coastal | place: USA: Alaska | collected... | reverse complement strand
TATTGAGGAAAGAGAAAGATATGCAGATGACAAATTAAATTCTAATACAGAGAGGGATGTAAAATAATGAGAATGTTAAAATTAGGTTTAGTATCATTAATAGCAGTAGGAGTTTTAATGGGTTTTATGCAGGATAACAGTGAGGTAACTGTAAAAATGGTAGATGCAGTAGAGGAGATGTCAGACAGTCTTTCAGATCCTGAGGAGCAACTATATGAGGGAATGGATCTGTACAGTAAATCTATGGCAAGCGGTAATGATGAGGACTTAGAGAAAGCCTCTTTTATGATCCTTAGGAGTTCTAAAGAGATAAAGCAGTCATTAAAGTTAGGGGACAGATCTCCTGAGTATGTAAAAGAGGATATTAAGCAGTATGATGAGGCTATGACTGAGGTAAACAACGTTCATAAGAATACTCAAGATTACTTAAACAGTGGATCTACTGCAAGCAAACAGCAGGCGTATGATACTTACAGAGGGTTTGAGGATGAGCTGTCAGCAGTTGTTAAGTATACTGTTGTTAATAAGTGAAAATAAGGGCTAAATACCCTTAAAGGTAGTGTTATCATAATTGGTACAAAGGGTTTTTAGCTAATTAGCTGATGATCCTTTTTTGTTTGCTGTCAATTATAGGCATATTTAGGTAAAAAATACTGTTTTTGGCAGGAAAGTAGCAGTAAATTACCCACTTATAAGACTGAGTACTCCTAATTTAGGTCAGGGGATGTCATTTACTGTTAATCCTGCCAAAGTTTGGGGACTGTTTAGGACTGTTTGGGGACTGTTAGAGGACTGTTAGAGAAAGTTAGGCAGAAAAGGAGCACTTGCCTCAGTTTTGTGTCAATTTGGATAACACTAAATTAGAAAATTTGTATCAATTTGGATAACACTAGGAGCACTGTTTTTCTTAAATGAGAGAATTATGAGAGAAAAGTAAAAACTTAACAATTGCTGTATCCATTGGTACTACTACATTTAAACGTATATAATTAGAGGCTACAAATTACTTTACTTTTCATACTTTAAAAACATTTGTACACCTGCTCTATAAGATAGAAGAAGAAGAATGTTAATAGAAATTAACAATATAGAATATATTAAGTAATAGTTATAACAGTAATAAGTAATAACAGTAATAACAGTTAGATAAGTAATAACAGTAATAACAGTTAGAGTAACAGTTAGTAAGTAATAGATAGTAAGTAGTAGCTATAAAGTAAGTAAGTATTATTGTAGCAATTATCTAGCATGCTCATCAGTTAATGTAGATATTACATTTAATTACTTTAGATCTGCAGTAATAGAGGTACTAAGTTGTAGAGGGATAGAGATACTAAAAAAGATGTCTTATAAGGCTAAGCAACTCTCCTATCTCTCATATCTGTCCTAACAGGCAGAGAACTGTCTCCTAACAGTAAAATATAGTAATGTAGTAGCATTTATGTCTATTACAGCTTTAGTCTTATAAGACTCTATTATCCTAGCAGGTACTTTAATTAGTATCTATTAGGATTCTTTTTATTACTGTAGTATCCAACATATTAAGAGATACAAAGTAGGCAAGTTAGTTTACTGCTGAGATGCAGTTAATGTAGATTATGGATCAGGAGACAGTTTGACGTATTGGATAAACAGAGGTTAGCTGTATAGTCGATATATGGGTACTGTTAGTAGCTGTTAAGTCCTGTAGGTATGCTGAGATAGAGGTAGTATAAACGTTATAGAGACAACGTTATAGAGCTGTTGAGTAGCAGTAAGGTAGCAGGTAGGTAACTGTTTAAATGCTGTTGAGTTGCTGTAAGGTAACATAAGCATAACCTCAAGAAACAGAGAGTACAGTCAAGGGTAAAATATATTAAGAGGTCAGGAGGCGTTAGGCATTTAAAGGCTGTCTAAGGCGTTCTAGATACAAGGAGGATAAAGATATGGTAAAGAGGAAAGTACTAAAGCCTGAGCAGTATAAGGCTATTGCGTTAATGATCTATAAGGATGTAAATGGTATGACTAATGAGCTGATAGCTAAGGAGATAGGGGTTAATGCATCTACTATCTATGAGTGGAAAAAGAAAGAGGACTTTAACAACGAACTCATCAGGCAGTCTGAGGAGGTACAAAGATCTTTCCTAGCTGATACCTACACTCAACTCAGGATGATTATTAATAATGAGCGTGTACAAGCAGGGAACAAACTTAAGGCTATTGAGTTACTGCTTAAGAATCAGGGCAGGCTTAAGGATGTACAGGAGCGAACTGTTACCACTGAGGAGAAAGGTTTCTCTGAGCTAATGGATGAGCTTAAGCATCTGTAATAATAATTAAATAATAATAGTTAAGGCAGTTGAGCTTAGGCTTAGCTGTCTATTTCTTTGCATACTTTTGAGACAAACTTATGAGACTCTATAAAGCCTGCTACATCAGGGCAGTCAATAATGTCTCTAAAACTATAGGTTTTGATACGGTCATTTAGTGGCATATAACTCATCAGGAAGAAAGTCTCTCTTATTCTACGGGCAAAGGGGTGGGGTAAAGGGGTGCACTATCAGAACTCTGGAATCTAAGTGCATATAAGCTACAGCAGTGGGAAAATAATCGGAGGGTACTTAAAGGTATTCTACAGTTGGGTAAAGGTATTCTACAGTTTGCCAAAGTTAATCTACATCCTACCTACTGCTGATCCATAAAGGGTGGGTTACCAGATCGAGCAGTATCTAAACAGTCTAGTTTGCCCATGAAATTTTCTGCAGGTTTTTTAAAACTAGGGTAAGAAATATAAGAGTATCAATTATTGGTACAAGCTAAGCTATTATAACAGTCTTTTACATTGAATAACTGTCAATTATTGGTACATAGATAATACATAAGGATACAAACTGCAGGCTAAAATGACATCTTTCTTCTATATAAAGAGTATCTATCTAACTCCTGCAGAAACTTTGGGAGGATTAACAGCACTAACTTTGGCAGGATTAACGGTCACACTGCTCTCACGCCTCTCTAATGGTAGATATGTAACTATCAAAAGGAGGGAATTATTGTGGGATGTAAGTTAAAAACTTTTGAATTAGAGAAATTACTTAGTACTGAGGAGTATGCTCCTGTAAAAACTGTTAAGAGGTGGAGTCTTAATGATATTGAGGGATCAGAGTGGGATGCTGTTGAGAACGTTCCTAGCTTTGGTACAGCTAATATCTATTTGTTTGATGAGATGGTAGCTATAGGAGAGACCTTACCTACACAAAAGGATTATGTTAGCTTAAGTGTGGAAAGGATGGCTAATTTTATTAGACAGAACTACCCTGAGGTAGAACTTACTCCTATAGGCATAGAGGCAATGATACAGAGATCTGCTAGGACGTATAAGAGTAATATAACTGAGATCCACTTACTTGCTATGATGGATGAGATCCTGCCTAAGCATACTGTAATGACCTCTCCTATGATTGACTCTGTATTAGGAGTAGATCTAATTGTAGAGGACATGAGAAAGAGATACTATGTACACGTTACCTCAGCAAGCAAGCAGGCTAATAAGATGCTTAAGCAGAAAGAAAGCAGAGGAGGATCATTCAAGGAGGGTAAGTTTATAAGGTTTAAAAGAGATTTTACAGGGGATATGATCCTTAGGTATAGTGGATACAGCTCCTCATTCTCTACAAAGCTAATAAATGAGTATCCATTGTTCAGAGAGATATATATTCTAAAAGAATTTAGGAAAGCTAACAATAATACCCTAGTAGGGGAAAATATTTTACATTCTAATAGTAAGTTAGAACGGTTCAAAAGATGGGCAAGAAATGAGCTACAGGTGGATATAGGAGTATAAACTGCAGGGGCAATTGCCTCTGTATTTTTTTTTATTTTTATTAAGTGCTCTAATTGTATTGACTAATAATATTATACACGTTATTATGAAAGAGCAATTACGTTAATCTGAAAATAATCACTAACTGTATGTCCTCAAGCCCATCTTAGCATTATGCTAGATACTAAGTAAGGCTCTAAACTAAGGCACTCCTCAGCCAGACGTTCTAGTGATTGTAACAGAGTAGCGGTTTCTTTTACGAAAAAGACGTTGACCTCACGTTACGAGGCGGAGGTCATTGTTTGTAGTGACTGTTTTTCCATAAGCCAGAAACAAATACTCATCCTCAGATGTAGTAGCAGTGTTCTTAAAGTCTTGACTGCAGAAATAATCTCAAGATATTCTGGTAATGGTTTTGAGTGGGGCAATGTCTCATGTAAAAAACAGTTTTAGGTCTATACTAAATCTAAAATTTTCTCACTTTGTAGGCAGTAGTCTACCTAAATCTCAGACAACAGAGCTACTAGTACCTTACAGCTAACTGATATATATAATACCTCTTTAAAAAAGGGAAAGCAATATATTCTCTAAGGTAAATGTTGCTATCATTATTATTGTATGTTAAAATACTAGTATAGATGTTGCAGAGGAGACGGTAATGATGGAAAAGGTATACGGTTATATGAGGGTTAGTACTAATCATGAGGAGCAAAAGTTTGACAGACAGTTAGTACAGCTTGAGGCTTATGGAGTAGAGGCAGTAAACATCTTTAAGGAAAGAGTTTCAGGAGGAAAGAGACAGAGACCTCAGTTAGATTTATTATTAGAAACCTTAGAGGAGGGAGATACTGTTGTTATACTTTCAATTGACAGACTAAGCAGGTCTACTAAAGACTTGCTAGACATTGTATCTGTCATAACTACTAAAGGAGCTAAGCTTAAGTCAGTGCAGGATAGTTGGTTGGATACAAGCTCTGAGAACCCTATGAGTGACTTTCTACTAACTATTATGGGTGCATTAGCAGAGATGGAAAGAAAACAGATCGTTAAGAGAGTTAATGAGGGATTAGCAGTTGCTAAAGCTAAAGGAAAAGAGTTTGGCAGACCTGTTAAGAATAAAACTAAGGTAGAATATGCTATAAAGTTGTATGATAGTAAAGAGCACACTGTAAAAGAGATCTCAGATATAACAGGGGTAAGCAAGGCTACTCTTTACAGAAAAATGAAACAGAGAGAGGACAGTGTTATAAATTATGGCTGAAAAACTATCAGAGGATAAAATTGAAAGAATAGTCGAGATGTACGATAGCGGACTTACAATACAGTATATTACTGATGAGTTAGAAATAAATAGAGGTGTGGTTTATAGGTATCTCAAGGAAGCTAATAGTATGGATATACCTCCTGAGGTTTCAGCAAGATCCCTTATAAGATTATCTGAGGAGCAAAAGGAAAATATTGTTAAGTATTATAAAGAGGGAATGGCTGTGGATGATATACTGCTAACTGTGGGATGTAGTAAACCTACCCTATATGAGTATGTCTCAAGAGAGGGACTATCTAGAAAAAAAGATCCAGACCTAGTAAAAAAAGTTTATAACTTACATGGGACTAATGGTGTGACAGTGGCTGATATTGTAAGGGTAACAGGATTATCTACTGCCACTGTATACAGATATGTACGAGAAAGGAAAGCAGAACTTGAACAGATTGAAAAGGATAGAGCAGAAAGGATGGGGTGGGATACAAAAGAGGGCTAAACAGCTCTCTTATTTTTTTTGCTTAAAAATACTATACATAGATGATAACAAATGCCTTTAATACTGTCTCTAATAGTTGCCCTTATTTATGAGCCTAATAGAAAGCAAGCTCAACAGGGGAGCAGGAGGAGATAGGATGTTAGAAAGAGAGCTAATTAAATGGTTGCATAGCACTCCTGTAGAGGAGATAAAGGGATATGCCTATAAGTTAGAGGGACTCATTGAGGAGTACAAAGTAGATGCAGAACAGTATGCTTTAGATGAGGATATAGAATCATTAGAGGAAACAATTACTGATATTAAAGAGAAACAAAAGCTATACAGGATGATTAGAGGATATTATGATACATTATATTTTGCTTATGAGTATTTCTCAGCAGATAAGAACCCTGAGAATGAAACTAACTTAATCCCTGAGGGAGGATCAATAGAGACAGCTCCTGACTTTCATAAAGAGTTATGTGATAAGTTGGATGAGCTTAACACTCTTAAACCTACAAAAAAAATAGGATGGGGTGCTCCTAGAGGATCAGGTAAGTCAGCTTACTTAACAAATGTAGAACCTACTCATGCAGTTGTTTATCAAACTAGAAAATACATTATTATTATTTCTGAAACTGTCTCAATGTCTCAGAGCTTTCTGGAATTTGTCTCAACTAACTTAAAACTTAATCCTAAATTAGTAGCAGACTTTGGCAGGATCTTAAGTGTCAATAACAGGCATAATGAGGTGGATAATAATGAGGAGTTTGTAACTCATACAGGAATTAAAGTGCAGGCATCCTCAATAGGAGGACAGTTAAGGGGATCTAGATTTAAAAGTACTAGACCTGATCTGATCTTATGTGATGATTTAGAAAGTTCTAGAAATACTAATACTCAGGACTTAAGAGAAAAGAATTTACATTGGTTTAACTCAGTTATTGAGCCTATAGGAGATCCTGACAGGACAGCAACGGTCTACATGGGAACTTTAGTACATGGAATGGGACTATTACCTAATGTAGTGCAGAGACCTGAGTATGACAGTAATATATATAGTTCAATCCTGAGTGATCCTACTAATATTGATATGTGGATAGACTTAGAGAACTCTCTCAGAGATGTAGACAATCCTGATCGGCTAATAGATGCTGAAAAGTTCTACTATGCTAATAAGGAGAAAATGGATGAGGGAGTAGAGGTACTTTGGGCTGACAGGTTCTCTTACTTTGATCTATTAAAGAAAAAAGTAGATATAGGTAGTAGAGCCTTTGCCTCAGAGTATTTAAACCTACCTAGTGACTCAGAAAGTGCAATCTTTAAGGAGGATTACCTAACTTACTTTGATTGGAAAGATCTGGTTAATAAAAATGGATCTAATATGCAGTTAGATGTTTATGGCTTTTGGGATATTGCAATGGGTAAAAATCATAGGTCAGATTATAATGCAGTAACTATGATAGGGAGAGATTCTAGGACAGGAGTAATATATGTACTTGAGGCATGGGCTAAAAAGTGTGCTCCTAGTGAGGCAATGGAGAAAGCTTTAGAATTTATTGAGGAATATAAGCCTAAGATCTTTGGCGTTGAAACTATACAAGCTCAGTTTGAGTTTTATAGACAGATACAAGAAAAGGCAGTAAAAAGAGGATATTATTTTACAAGGATAAAACCTGTTAATCCTACAGCTAAGAAAGAGCAGAGGATAGAGGCATTAGAACCGTTATTTGAGCAGGGAGTAATAAGGATCAGGAAACAGCATAGGCTCTTAGAGGAAATGTTATTACAATATCCTAGTCATTCTCATGATGATCTACCTGACTGCTTAGCATCTACTTTAGGATTAACAAGACTTAATAAACAGAGAGCATATTATAACAAGCCTGAGGGCTTATAACCTCAGGTCTTTTTTATACAAAAATAAGGAGGTTCAATGATGGCATATTTTGAAAATGGAGAAAGCTTTCCTCCTGTTGAGCATCAGGGCAGGGTTAATAGGTACAAAGAAAATAAGCAGTTGTTTGAGGGTAAGCATTGGGAATTATTCAGACAGCACAACTTTAACAAAGCACAAAAGATGTATGTTTCTGTTAATTTAGCAGGAGTTATCTCTAAGAAATCAGCAGACTTTTTAATAGGAGATGGCGTTACGGTTTCAGCAGGTAAAGAGGATAATTCTAAGGAGCAATTAGCTTTTGATAGATTAACAGAGGATAATAACTTAGATATTCTTTTTTATGAGTCAGCTTTGGCTAATGCATATAGAGGAGACTCTTTCTTTAAAGTACGTTATGGACAGGAGTATGCAGGTCTATATCCTCAGGAATTTGACGAATCTAGGGTTAGAATTGAAACAATCAATGCTGAGAATGTGTTTCCTGAGGTCTCAGAGCATAACAGTAACTTAATTACAGCCTATCATGTGGCTATACCTGTAAGAATAGATGCCTATGCAGATAAAAAGAAGAAAAATAACTATAAGTTACAGGTAGAGTCTCACTTTGCAGGTAGGATTGAATATAGAAACTATTACCTAACAGTCTATAGGACAGAGGCTGATGGTACTCCTGTTGAGTATAAGATAGGGGACTTAATAGATGATCCTGAAACAGTTAATACAGGCGTTCCTGTTCCTTTAGTTGTTCACGTTCCTAATTATAGTGTAGATGATGGATGGGGAGGCATAGATGATCTTTCTGAGCTTAAACCTCTATTAGATGAACTAAATAACAGACTATCTCAGATTGCAGACATCATGGACAAACATAGTAATCCTGCAATGGCAATCCCTCCTAATTTAATGGTAGAGGATGAAAATGGCAGATTAATGTTTAGGGTTTCTGACTCTAAAGTATTTGAGGTAGATAAGAATGATATTATGCCTCAGTATATTACATGGAATGGACAGCTAAATGAGGCATATCAAGAAATTGACAGGCTTATTAGCATGATCCTTACTACTGCAGAAATACCTGAGGTTGCTTTAGGTATGGGAGACTCTGGTACATCAGGTAGCTCAGGCTTAGCAATTAAGTGGAGGATGAACAGTCTACTATCTAAGATTAAACGTAAAAGAAAGTATTATGAGAAAGCACTTAAGCAAGTGTTTATGATTGCTCAGCATTTAGAAAAGAGTGCAGGAGTAGCTGACTATGATATTACAGTTCCTAAACTTACATTTAGTGATGGATTACCTAAGGATGAGATGGAACAAACTAGTATAGCTTTACAAAAAACAGGCGGAGCTGTTCTCATGTCACGAAAAACAGCAATGATGAAACTTGAGGGGCTTACTGAGGAGCAAGCAGAGGCAGAGATAGCAAGGATTAATGATGAGCAGGATGAGCAGTTAGCTAGAGAACCTAAAGCTGATCCCTCAATATTTAATAATATGTTTGAGGATGAGCCTGCTCCTGCTGAGGCAGTAGCTGTTGAAAATGTAGATGAGCAGTTTGATGAGGGGCAGGAGTAATCCTGTTCTTTATTTTTTTGATTAGAATTGCTATATATGCCCATTAGAGATACTGTAAGCTCTTTTAAGCGTGTATAGGCTATATATAAGGTAAGTATCCATATTATAGTATAATGGCTTAGAGGGGCTTAAAATGGCATATAGGAGGTATAAGGATGAGTATTTTAGATAAAAAGATAGGATTACCTGATTTTACAGCAGATCAGGCTTTTATGAGGCAGGCTATGACTATGAGGTATCAGGAGATATTAACTTATATTACTGATAAATTAGCATTAGATGCTGATGGAAAGCCTAAAAACAGCTACAATCAGGCAGATATTAACAGACAAGTATCAGTAATTATAAGGAAATTAGAAAAGGATATAGCGGTAGAAACTGAAAAAACAGTATCAAAAGCATTTTTAGCAGGTCAGTCCCATCATTTAGCTACTGCTTATCTACTTTCTAAAGCAGAGGCAAAGAAAATAGTAGGTGCAGAGGGTAAGGATGCAGTTGAGGACTCTCAAGGAGTTCCTACTCCTGTTTACAAAGACTCTCCTAGCAAAAGAACCCTTAATAAGATGGCTAAAGCAACTCTTAAAAAGAATGGAGTAAGTCAGGCAGACACTCTTAAGCTAATCACTGAGGGTAAGGCTCAAAAAAAGATGATGCAGGCTCTAATGTCTGATACTTTTGGGGACATATTGTTAGCTACTCATAATACAGAGGATAGCATTAAGAAAGTTGTTAGAGAGGCTGTCAGAGATGTCACTCAGTATAAAGGACTGTTAGATAGCGGTTATAAAGAGCAGGCAGACCTGCTTAAGGATAAATTAACTAAGCAAGGCTTATCTAAAAGTATTGTTAAAGATGGTTTTGTAGGTGTCACTGATAGAGCTAACAGAAAATGGGACTTAAATACCTACTCTAATATGGTAGTTAAAACTAAAACTAATCAGGCATTTAGGCAGGGGCTAATGTATGAGGCTGAGGAGCAGGGCAATGATTTAG
>Ga0314774_1002594_pt1 | contig 10009 bp, 8 predicted proteins | sample MetaGCBIA2018_FD_204515 | JGI IMG/M metagenome (GOLD analysis project Ga0314774, IMG submission 204515) | Cryopeg brine microbial communities from Beaufort Sea near Barrow, Alaska, United States - CBIA 2018 | ecosystem: Environmental > Aquatic > Marine > Coastal | place: USA: Alaska | collected... | reverse complement strand
CTGCTGATTGTCGCGCAGGGTGCACAGGTGGATATCAGTATTGCCGACCTCTATGGTCTGGTAACGCAGGCGCAAAGGGACACTGTTCATGATTTCTGCTCAGGTAAAGCAGCGAAGCCAGGCAGAGAACCACTGGCGGGAAAGGGCTAAAAAAGTGAGAATAAAGCAATCCGCTGGCCGTGCAAAGCGGATGTTTGAATTCTGCTGCACATTAGTCGAGTAGCAGGAGTTGCCTCATTTTCCTGGCGCTCAGTGGCCTCGAGTACCAAAAGCCCTGAGCGACATCGCAACCCTTACTCTTAAGGAAATCTCGTTGCGATTCTGTTTCTACACCCTCGGCAACAATCTGCATGCCAAGGGAGTGGCCAAGGGCAATGATGGCTTCAATAATCGGCTCACTGCTTGAGTCACTAATTTTGCTGACAAACGCCCGGTCGATTTTCAACGTGCTGGCGGGCAGGCTGGATAGCTGGCTTAAAGACGAGTAACCCGTACCGAAATCGTCGATGGCTAGGCTGAAGCCTTCGTTATGGAGTGCGAGAATCAGCGCCATCTGTTCTTCAGTGTGGCTCAGTGCAGCTCCTTCTGTGATCTCAAGCTCAATGGCGGAGGCAGGTACCGAAAACGTTCTCAGGATATTCAGCAGAACGTCTTTGAACCCCAAACTTGCCAGTTGCACGGAGGAAATATTGAGCGCCATCGTTGGTACGTGCAGTCCTAAATCTGTCCATTCGCGCCATTGCCTGCAAGCCTCATTGAGTACCCAGCGGCCAATCTGAACGATCAGGCCGTTGGTTTCGGCAAAGGGAATGAAGCGCGACGGGCTTACAGGTCCCCACTCTGGATGAAACCAACGAATCAGGACTTCAAAGCTCTGGAGGCTATCGTCACTCAGGTTGTATTTGGGTTGGTAGGCCAGTTTGAACAGGTCGTTAGCTAATGCCTGGCGAATTCCCAACTCCAGGTCAGCGGCCGACTTTGTGCGTTGTTCAAGCTCTCCAGAAAAGAACACCAATTCATTTCGCCCCCGTGACTTGGCTTCACGAAGCGCAGATTCAGCCCTCCGCATTAGGGATTCACTGGTTGTGCCATTCTCTGGGCAGACGCTGATGCCGGCACACGCCGTTAAATTGAATACTCGCTGCTCAATGGCGAAGGGTTCAGATAAACGGTTCTGAAGTCTATGAGTCACAGATTGAAGGTCGTCGGCGCGGTTTGTGCCATCTAGCATCACTATGAATTCGTCGGCATTGAGGCGACCGCATAGGTCATTCCTGGCCAGGGACGTGCTGATCCGTTCGGTTGCTATTTTTAAAGCCAAATCGCCAGATGTATGGCTCAGGGTTTCATTGATGATATCAAAACAATCCAAATTCAAGAGCACAACACCAAACTGGCGGCCGCCGACATTTAGCCTTTCAATGAGCTCGTCGCTAAAACCTTTTCGGTTCAGTAGCCCGGTGAGTGGGTCATGTGTCGCCGCGTACGCCATTTGTTCTTTAGCGCGTATCTTTTCAGTGATGTCAACACCAAACCCCTGGAATTCCCAGGATCCCAGAAACTCCCCGTCTTGCAACTGGCGAACGCGCCATTCAATCCAGCGGGTATCTCCACCGGGGGGCATCATCCGAATGCTCAGGGTTTCAACTTCTTCCAGCGGCGTGCCATTTTGATGAATGAGCTGGCGCTTTAACAGCACGCGGTCGTCGGAATGAAGCAGTTCCAGAAAGCTGGTGCCTAACAACTGGTTACTATGCTCACACTTATAAAAGTGACACATGGCCGGGTTAATAAATGTGAGGCGCAGATTGCTGTCCAGACGTATGATCAGCTCGGTTTGGCTTTCCACAATTTCACGATAGCGCTGCTCTGCGGTGTGCAGTTTAAGCAGTGCATTTTTGTAGTCAGTCAGGTCGTGGCAGATACCCACGTAAATTCGGCCAGACGGTGTATCGGCACGTCCAACTGACAGATGCATCGGGAAAGTGGTCCCGTTGCTCCTGAGACCTTCTACATCCCTGCCAATACCAATGATCTTGGCGTGCCCCGAGTGGTTATAGTTCTGCACATAGCCATCATGATGGGCCGCGTATTTTTCTGGCATCAGGCATGAGACATTTCGCCCTAAGACTTCGCTGGCAGGGTAGCCAAACAGTCTCTCTGCACCGCTATTAAACAAACTGATCAAACCTTTGTGGTTGATGGCAATAATGGCATCAACGGCGGCATCCAAAATAGCATTTTGGAGACCGTAGGCCGTGCGCAGCTGTTCAATGTTCAGGTCTTCAACTGCGTCAGAGCCTGGTAAGGTGCTTTTAAGCATTAAAGCGCTCCGTCAAGCCATGAAGGTCGGCCGCTGTTTTTTCCAACGCATGGCCTCTATCACTTGTTTTAGAGGCGTTTTCCAGGCTTTCATCTGCCGCTTCCGCGATGTGGTTTATCTGTTGCGAGATTTCTTCGGCAACGTGAGCTTGCTCCTCAGCTGCGGCGGCCATTTGCTGGCTCATACCATTGATACGCTCCATGGCCGATTTGATCCCTTCCAGAGCTTGCTGAGTCTCGCTGACGCGCAGGACTCCTTGCTCAGCATCGTCATTACCTTTACGCGCAATATCCACGGCATGTTTGGCGCTGGCTCGCAGGGTAGTGATGATCTTTTGAATGGATTCGGTTGACCCGCGTGTTTTTTGCGCCAATGACCGAACTTCGTCCGCGACAACCGCAAACCCGCGGCCTTGCTCACCCGCTCGGGCGGCCTCAATGGCAGCGTTGAGGGCCAGCAGGTTGGTTTGGTCTGCAATGGATTGAATTAAGCTGGCTGCCGTATTGATGTGGTCGGTTTCAGTCGCTAGGCTTTCCACGGCAGTGCGCACTTGGTCAACCGTAATGGACAGCGCTTCAATCACCTTTAATGTGGTCTGGGCGACATCACTGCCACGTGCAACCAGTGACGTAGCGCTTTGAGCCTCTTCTGCCGTTAGCTGAATGTTGGATGCTACCTCACTAATGGATGCCGTCATTTCGGTCATGGCTGTGGCTGCCATACCCGCTTCGGCACGCTGCTCAACCAAGGCTTGTTTGGTTTTACTGGCAAGAACCTGGGCGTCCGCAGCGCCTTCGCTGGTCTGCTCGGCGTAGTCACCTATTCGTGTCAAAACCGTTCGAATTCGTGCCGCTTCGCTGATTAAAACCATTCGCAGTTTTGCGGTTACATCCCGGTCTTTGGTAAAAACCCGGGCGGCCATTGGGCTGTCGAACGCATCGGGAACCTCTTGCAGTGCGGCATAGACGCGAGCCTTGAATCGGCGGCTGGTCATAACGCCTGCAATAACGGCGCTAAGCAGTGAAATGCTTGCGCCTGCAAAAGAAGCTCCAGCTACAAAAGCCGCTGCGGCGGCGACAATGCCTATAACCGTTGGAAGCCAAAGCTCTAAAAACGCTGATTTCAAAGCAAGCATCGCAGGCGATGTCAATTTGCCTGAATTGATGCTGGTGTAAAGCTCTGCAGCCCTCTCGACCAGTTCGAGGTTTGGCTTGGTGCGAACAGATTCGTATCCAGTCAACTTGCCGTTATCAAAGGTTGGCGTAATGTAGGCCTCCACCCAATAATGATCGCCGTTTTTGCAGCGATTTTTCACAATACCCATCCAGCTTTTCTCGGCTTTCAAGCACTGCCACATGTGCTCATACACGAGGGGCGGCATGTCCGGGTGCCGGACAATGTTATGCGGGCTGCCAATCAGCTCTTCCCTGGTGAAACCGCTGACGGCCTCGAACTCATCGTTGCAGTAAAGGATTTTGCCCTTGGCATCCGTAGCCGATATGAGTCGCTGCGACGGGTCAAAATTTCGCTCATGTCCCGTCAGGGGGAGATTTTTACGCATTGCCGTGATTCTCATAGTTCGAGGTTGAAAAAGTATCATTGGTGTTGCGTGAATTCATTTAAAGTTTGCAAATATCAACCTTCAAGCCTGTATCTATCGGCAGTGGCGTCAAAAACTGAAGTGTTTTACCTGTAACGATGAAAAGTTGACGGGTCTCCGGCCAAGCTTATCTGGCTATCGACGTAAGCGTATGTTCGGGCAGGGCGGCGCCCTATAAGTTTTGTAAATATGATGAAACCCGACCTTAAAAATACTTGTTCGGGCTTGAATGATCGGCTAGTATTTCATCTGGTCAGACCGGTTAGACCAGATGAAAGGCTATGCCACTGACCCATGTGAAAACCAGTACAAATAGCACATGGGAAGTCTATTGATACAAAATAAAAGTCAGCTTTCCCCAGCAATATTTAGAGCCGCCGGGTTGATTGCAGATGACCAGACAATCTAATAGGAGTTCTCAATGAAGCCGGGATTCATTCCAGCCGTATCCGTTTTTGCACTTTCAATGGCGTTGTCGTCGAACATGGCGTTTGCGCAGGATTATACACTGCGCCTCAGCCACACCGGGGCCCCCGGCCATCACTATCAAACTATTACCGAACAGTTTGCCAAAGAGATTGCGGAAAAAACCGACGGCGCAGTCGAGATTCAGATATTTCCCGCCGACCAACTTGGTAACCAGTTGGAGTCCGTCGAAGGCACCATGATCGGCACCTTGGAAATGACCCTGGCTTCAGACACGGTGTTGTCTAACTGGGTACCCGACATGGGAATGCTCAACCTGCCTTTCCTGTTCGAAAGCATGGATGAATACCTGGCAGCAGTTGAAGGTCCTGCTGGAAAAATGCTGAGCGATCAGGTGGAAGAGAAAGGGGCCGTTATCATAGGCTGGTGGGGAAACGGCATGCGCCATGTCACCAACTCGGTTCGCCCGATCACCAAGCCAGAAGATCTTAAAGGGCTGAAAATCCGCGTTCCAGAAGGCAAAGTGTTTGTTGACACCTTCGAGGCGCTAGGCGCCGGCGCAACAGTGATGTCGTTTGGTGAGCTGTATTCCGCTTTGCAGTTGGGTGTTGTGGATGGCCAGGAAAATCCGCCCGCGCACATTTTGACCCAGAACTTCAACGAAGTTCAGGATTATGTATCCCGCACCGGTCACATCCACATGGGCTCTCCGCTCATCATGAACGCAGGTCTGTTCTACAGCATGCCGGAAGAAATTCAGAAAACGTTGCTAGAGGTTGGCAAAGAGTATGGCCGCAAGCACATTGATTTAATTGCCAGTCTTGAAGAAGAGCAGTGGAAGGAAGTAGCAGCGCGCGGAATGAAAATAAATGACGTCGACAAGTCTTTGTTCCGCGCAGCCGTTCAGCCTGTTTACGATGACGCCGCAGGCAAGTTCAACCAGGAAATTCTTGAACAGCTCACCCGGTAATTAAACCAGCAACAAGATCGCCAATAGAACCGATTTTTTGCGGTTCTATTGGTATTTTCAGGACCGGCTTTCATGGATAAAAAAGATCATCCTTCCGTTTCCGGCGTTCGCACAACCCTGATTGCGCTCTGCGACAAGATTGCTGCCTTCTGTCACATTATTTCGGCTATCGCTGTTTTTGCCATGCTGTCACTGGTCGTGATTCAGGTCATCTTCAGATACGTGTTTAATACACCCATAGGATGGACTCAGGAGCTTTCGGTATTTTCGCTGATGCTTGCGGTTATGTCGGGAATGGCCGTTGCATTCTGGCGTGGTGAGCACTTCAGAGTATCGGTGTTTGTTGACAGCCTGCCGTCTATGCTCGGCAAAATAGTCGTGTTTGCGTCACGGTTGGTGACCATCACCTTTCTTACCGTGGTTGTATGGTTTAGCTATGCACTTGCCCTGCGAGCCATGGGGCAGGTATCACCCACCACCGGTATTCCGGTTGGATACGTCCAGTTTTTCCTGACGGGTGGTTGCTTTGTGGCAGCTTTCCTGCTGACGGTGAAAACCCTTCTGGGCCACGAAATCATCAGTGACGAAAGCGCTGTCAGTGCGGACCAAGTATCATGATTGAAATTATGATTTTCGCCTTTATCGGCTTCCTTATATTAGGGCTACCCATTGCGATCGCCTTGGGCGCGGCTAGTACCCTTGCTATCTACTTCGGCAGTCATATCCCGCTGCTGGTGGTTGCGCAGAAGATGTTCCAGGGCCTGAATAATTTCTCGTATCTGGCGATTCCGCTATTCCTGCTCGCCGGCGCCCTGATGTATGAGGCTAAGCTGTCTGAGCGCCTTGTGGCGATGGCCAGCAGGCTGGTAGGCAGGCGCCCGGGCGGGCTCGCCAATGTGGCGACAACGTCTTCTGCATTCTTTGGTGCAATATCCGGCTCGGCACCGGCAACAACGGCTGCGGTTGGCACCGTGCTGATTCCCTCAATGAAAAAAGCGGGCTACACCGCGGCGGGTTCAGGCGCCGTAGTGGCCGCCTCGGGTGCGCTGGGTCTGATTATTCCACCGAGCATTACCATGGTGATTTACGGTGTGATTTCCGGCGTGTCCATTGGTGGGCTTTTTATCAATGGCATCATCCCGGGCATTCTGCTGACCGTGGCTATTTGTATGCTGAACTGGTGGCGTGGCAGAAAGAGCGTTGACGATATTGACGTTGAAAACGTTGCCCAGTCTACCAGCGAGCGCATCAAGAACCTGGCGGCGCTGTTGATGCCGATCATTATCATTGTGGGAATATACTCTGGCGCGTTTACGCCGACCGAGTCCGCCGCAGTGGCCTGTATTTATGGCTTACTCATCGGTGTTTTTCTGTATCGAAGCCTGGGTATTACAGAAATAAAACGGGCTTTTCTGAGCACCGCGGCCACAACCGCCGTCATCATGTTTTTGATGGTTTGTGCCAATGTGTTTGCCTTTGTTATTACTACCGAGCGCGTGCCTCAACTGTTCTCTGCTTGGGTAATGAGTGTCACCACAGACCCGACCATGGTCATGCTTATGATGCTGGCGCTGTTGATCGTGGTAGGCACCTTTCTGGATAACGTGTCTGCACTTGTGTTGCTGGTTCCTACACTGGTGGCGACCACCGCTGCTGTTGGTATTGATCCGATGTACTTTGGCGTGTTTACTATAATCGCGTTGGCTGTCGGGCAATTTACGCCTCCTGTGGGGCTGAATCTTTACATCGCCGCGAACATTGCTAACGAAACGGTGGAGAAAATCAGCGTCGCGGTGCTTCCATTCGTTGCTGTGTATGTTTTGGCGTTGCTGATTTTTGTCGCTTTTCCAAGCATTCTGACCATTTTTTCTTGAAGATATGAATATGAAAAATACCGTAATACTGATCTCACTGGGCGGAACCATCGCCAGTCTTCCGGGCAGTTCCGGGATGGCGATTGCAGGTGCCCTTTCAGGCAAAGAGTTGGTGGACACGTTGCAGATTGACAGCGACGGTCCGGTGGAAGTGATCACCCTTTACCAGAAGCCCAGCAATGCCATCACCACCGACGACCTGCTGCAGCTCAGAGTGCTGTGTCTTGAATTGTCGCAGCGTAAAGATGTCGCCGGGTTGGTGGTGTCCCAAGGTACCGACACCCTGGAGGATACCGCCTACTTCCTCGACACAAGCCTGGTGCTTGAAGACACGGCGCTTGTGGTCACTGGCGCTCAACGCGTGCCCTATGCCCCAGGCTCGGATGCCGGCCCCAATCTTCGTGATGCACTTAAGGTAGCGAATGCACCGCAGGCGAGGGGCGCCGGCGTATTGGTGGTGTTCAATGAGGAAATTCATGCAGCAAGTTCTGTGCGTAAACTCAGTAGTTATCAGCTTAATGGCTTTGGTTCGCCGGGAATCGGGCCTTTGGGTTTTGTTGATGGTGATGACGTCAGGCTAACCAGGCAATTGCTACGCTTAAGCGCAATTGCGCCAGGCGAACAGCTGCCGCGAGTGGATATTCTTCCCGTGGCAATTGGCGCATCGCCCGCCTTGCTTGAAGCGGCGGTAGCCAGTGGTGCCAAAGGGCTGGTGATAGACGCAGTTGGCCGTGGCCATGTTCCGCCGGATTGGATGGAACCGCTTGGCGTTCTAAGAACCGCGGGCGTTCCTGTGGTGGTCGTGTCTTCTACCCAGTGGGGTAGCCTCGCAGAGGTCTATGAGTATCGGGGGTCACTGGCTGAACAGGTCGCGATAGGCGTGCTCAAGGCCAGTCACCTTAATGCCAGAAAGGCCCGGCTGCGGCTTATGTGCGCTTTGTCGTGCAATATGCCAATCGATCAGTCGCTATTTTCTTAACATCGGTTGGCCATTTATAATAATTTTTCAGTGTCCTCGAGAGGCGTGAATACTTAAACATGCTCAATAATGCTATCGCAAAGCTTCTTCAAACCAAGATATTAAATGGTGAGTATCCACCCGGAGAAGCGCTGCCAGGGCAGCGATTGCTGGCCGCGGAACTGGGCGTCAGCCGCTCGGCTCTGCGGGAGGGGTTGAGTGTTCTTGAAACGCTGGGCCTGGTCGACATTCGCCAAGCCAGAGGCGTTTTTGTTCCTGATCCAAAAAACAGTACGGTTAATAGCACCAGCGCGGTCGACCGCCGTACCAGGCAAGTTTTTCAGTTTCGCATTGCCATGGAACCCTATGCGGCGGCCATGGCCAGCAGATTTCGTTCGGATGACGATTTGGATCGCCTGAAAGGAACCTTATACCGAATGCGCTATGCGCTCGATGATGGTCAGCTGATTGAGGCCGCCCAGGAAGACTTTAACTTTCACCACATCATCTTTTCTATATTGCAGAACTCGATTGTTACAGACACCCGGCGGCGTATTGCCACCGATCTTCATAATGCCCAGTGCAAACCTTTACGCAATAGGGAAGAGCTTATGAAGCCTCTGGAAGAGCACCAGCGGATTATCAACGCTATTCAAGACCAGTCACCCGAGCGCGCTAGCGAAGCCATGGCCTATCATATTCGCTCCGCAGCGATACGTGCGGGTTTAACGGATGACGATATTTAATCCGCACATAAAACTGCCGACTAACGGCCTTTAAACAGAGTATGGAAAAGCATGCAGGAGAAGGCCGATGAATGAGCCGTTTTTACAATTAACAGCCGAGCCGCTGACGCCCGAGGCTTTTACGGCCTTTGGCGAGGTGATTGATCACCGCAGCGCCACGTTTTTCATGATTAACGACGGGCGCACCCGCCGCTACCATGACCTGGCCAAGGTCGAAACCTTGGGCGAAGAAGCAAGAACATTGATCAGTATTTTCGTTAGCCAACCGGTGCAAATACCATTGGAACTGACCTTTCTTGAGCGCCATTCGTTGGGCAGTCAGGCTTTTATGCCCTTGCACGGCGAGCGTTTTTTGGTCGTAGTGGCACCGGCTGGAGACATTATTGATTCGGCGAACGTGCGGGCTTTCGTAACCGATGGCAGGCAAGGTGTTAACTATCACGCGGGCACCTGGCATGCGATTCAGTCCGTACTCGAGTGCGAGGGCGAGTTTCTGGTAGTAGATCGCGGCGGCGCCGGGCACAACTGCGAAGAGCATTCAGTGGCGCTGCGGGTGGTTTTTGAATAGCCGGGATATCGTGCAATAAAAAAACCCGTGATATAAAACATATCACGGGTTTTTTTATTGCCTAAGACCCTTCAATATAAGAAGTCTCAATCAGACATTAAAACGGAAATGCACCACGTCGCCGTTTTTCACGATGTATTCTTTACCTTCAAGGCGCCACTTTCCGGCGTCTTTAGCGCCCGCTTCACCTTTGAACTGGATGAAGTCTTCGTAGCCAATCACCTCGGCCCGAATGAAACCACGCTCGAAGTCGGTGTGGATCACGGCGGCGGCTTGGGGCGCCGTAGCGCCAATTTTAACGGTCCAGGCGCGCACTTCTTTCACACCGGCGGTGAAGTAGGTTTGCAGGCCAAGCAAGCCGTAGCCGGCACGAATCACGCGGTCCAGCCCGGGCTCTCCCATGCCCATCTCATCAAGGAACATGCTTTTTTCGTCGTCTTCCAATTCGGAGATTTCTGCTTCAATTTTGTTGCAAATGGGCACTACCACGGCGTTTTCAGCAGCGGCAATTTTGCGCACGGTGTCCAGGTAAGGGTTGTTCTCG
>Ga0314774_1002590_pt1 | contig 10015 bp, 7 predicted proteins | sample MetaGCBIA2018_FD_204515 | JGI IMG/M metagenome (GOLD analysis project Ga0314774, IMG submission 204515) | Cryopeg brine microbial communities from Beaufort Sea near Barrow, Alaska, United States - CBIA 2018 | ecosystem: Environmental > Aquatic > Marine > Coastal | place: USA: Alaska | collected... | reverse complement strand
AAGTCACAGTGCAGGTGCACCGCATTCCAGCCAAACGTGACGTCTACGCCTACTTTTTCCCGAACTGGAAATCCGGAATCGCTGCAATGCAAGCGATCGCTGAATCGGATGCCGCGCCATCCATCACCCGCATTTCTGACGCAAAAGAGACAGGCTTCTCTCTTGCGACGAGCAAGACTCGCACCGGCTTCAGCAAGTTCAGCGCCGAAAAAGCGTTGCCGAAAATCATGAAAACCAAGGGCTGGAATCTCGACGAAATCTGTCTCTCATTCATTGGCTTCGAGGGCAGTGTTTCGCACGCCAAGCGCCAAAAGGCTCTCGTCGACAAAATTGTCGGCAAGCACGGCGGAATGGGCGTTGGTAAGGGACCAGGCATCCTGTACGACCAGAAAAAATTCGACACTCCCTACCTGCGTGACTTCCTGCTCGACATGGGAGCTGCCGGTGATGTTTCAGAAACAGCAACACCATGGTCGTCAGTAGTGAAGCTTCACGCTGCCGCGCACACGGCAGCGCAGCAGGCCTACGATTCGCTCGGCACCAAGGGCTGGATCATGTCGCACATGTCGCACTCGTACCACTCAGGCGCGTGCCTCTATTTCACCTTCGCATTCACGTTTGGCGACGACCCGCTTGGCGAATACGACACCGTCAAACGTGCCATCCAACAGTCATTCGTCGACAACGACGGAACGATCTCGCACCACCACGGTGTAGGCGTAGAGCATTCCCCATGGCTCGAACAAGATATCTCGCCCGAGGGACTCAAACTCGTGCGCGGACTTCTCGGTGCGGCTGATCCGAAGAACAACTTCAACCCCGGCAAGATCACTCCGGACGAAGGTGCGGCTCTTCCGGCAGCGAAAACCGCTCCGGCGGCGAAAACTGCTCCCTCCACGACGGTAAAGGCTGCGCCAGCTAAGAAGGCGCCAGCTAAGAAGGCGCCAGCAAAGAAGGCGCCCGCTAAGGCGACTGCGTCGAAAGCTGCACCCGCGAAGAAAGCTGTGTCCGCCAAGAAGTCTGCTCCAGCCAAGACGGCCGCGAAGAAGGCTCCCGCCAAGAAAGCACCGTCGAAAGCTACTCCGACGAAGTAGCGCGAGGGCGAGGAGCGGGCGGCGGCGGCACTTCTTTGGCGGCGATCACGCGAGCAAGCTCGATCGTTTCGAGTCCCCGCTTCGTGGCGACAACGCAGTGCGTGTCATCGGCGAGGTGAAAATAACCGAGTGAATCGGTGGCGCGCCCGTCATCGATGAGGTGCCGCACGACAACACGAGTGCCGCTCGTTGTCGCCTTCAGAAACTCGACCGGGGTCACCATGAGCTCTTGTCGTAGTCCTTCAGGAAGATTCCGAACAGATCTTCGCCGTCCTCGCCGCGCACGATCGGGTCGTAGACCCTCGCGGCACCATCGACGAGGTCGAGCGGCGCGTGAAAGCCTTCTTCGGCCAACCGCACCTTCGTCGGGTGCGGGCGTTCATCCGTGATCCAACCGGTGTCGACACTGGTCATGAGAATGCCGTCGCTCTCAAACATTTCCCGTGAGCTCGTGCGTGTCAGCATGTTCACGGCGGCTTTGGCCATGTTGGTGTGCGGATGCCCTGGGCCTTTGTAACCGCGACCGAACACGCCCTCCATCGCTGAGACGTTCACAATGTATTTGCGTCGGGCTGAGGATGCAGCCATCGATGGACGCAGCATCGAGATCAACACGAAAGGTGCTGTCGTGTTTGCGAGCTGCACTTCCAGCATTTCGAGAGGGTCAACCTGGTCGACATGTTGAGTCCAGGAGTTGATCGAGTCGAGGTCGGGAACAAGCCCGCCCGCGTCAATCGCGGTGCCCGCCGTGAGTCGCTCAAGCGAACTGGAGCCCGCCGTCATCGCCTGCTCGGTGAGTTCTTCTGCGCGAGTCGCAGCGGCAGCGAGAATGGGGTGCGCCGTCATCGCCTGCGCGAGTGCCTGCGGGTGTGGGTCGTTGGTGTGACCGAACGTCACAAGTTCGGGCAGCGGGCCATCGGGAAGAGGAGCAAGCTCGCCGTCGACGAGTGGCTGATAGGCACCGGGGGAGCGACGAACCGTCTGAGTCGCGTTGTTGATCAGGATGTCGAGTGGGCCCTGCGCTGCGACTGACTCTGCCAGCCCGATGACTTGTGCTGGGTCGCGAAGGTCGATTCCGACGACGCGAAGACGATGCAGCCAGTCTGCGGAGTCGGGCAGGCTCGAGAAGCGACGAACGGCATCCCGAGGAAAGCGTGTTGTGATGGTCGTGTGTGCACCATCCCGCAGCAGGCGCAGTGCAATGTACATGCCGATCTTGGCGCGACCGCCCGTGAGCAACGCACGCTTGCCGGTGAGTTCAGTGCGCGCGTCACGCTTGGCGTGATTGAACGCTGCGCAGCTCGGGCAGAGCTGGTGATAAAACGAATCAACAGTTGTGTACGGCTGCTTGCAGATGTAACACGGGCGCGCCTTGATGAGTTCACCCGCTGATGGAGTCGTTGTGCTCGTCGAGATTGGGATGCCGCGGGTTTCGTCATCAATACGGTCTGATGCGCCGGTCGCGGTCGCCGCAATCACTTGACGGTCGGCATCGGCGATGGTGGCACGTTTCTCCAGCCGGCGTTCTTTCTTGACCGCTTTGAACATGGCGGCAGTGGCGCGTCGGACTGTCACAAAGTCGGGGTGCTCGTCGTCGATCTCGGCCATCTGCTTCAAGACTTTGAGGGTCGTTTCAAGCTCCGTCGGATCGAGACCACTCGGGCCGGAGGCGGGGGATTCGCTTGAATTGAGCACACCAGATTCTACCCGTGAGCACTGCCTACCCTGCTGCGAGGACCTAGTGCTGTGGCGACAACAAGGGTTCCATTGATATTCGGCCGTCCGGTCGGCTTCTGTGGCTCTAAGCTGGCGGAATGATTGTCAGTGTCGTGCTCGCGCTTGCTGGCTCCCTGTTTTACGGTATCTCCGACTTTTTCGGGGGCTTGAGCACTCGTCGGATCCGCGCTGTTCCGGCAACCACGATCATCCACGTGTTCGCAACACTTGCCCTGCTCTTGGCTATGCCCTTTGTCACCGTGCGCTGGGAATCCGGCGCCATTGTGTGGGGTGCGGTGGCAGGAGTTAGCGCGATCATTGGGCTACTCGCGTTTTATGCGGCTCTTGCCGATGGACCGATGAGCCTAGTAGCGCCCCTCATTGCGGTGGTTGGTGCTGTTGTGCCTGTCGCGTTTGCCGTCATCACCGGGGAACAATTGCCAACACTGTCGTGGGTAGCGATCGCGCTTGCCCTTGTCAGCGCACTTCTGGTTTCTGTGACGCGTTCGGATGCCGCGGCCCGAGTGCGGCCACGCACGGTAGTGGTCGGTTTGGTTTCGGGAGTCGGATTGGGTACCGCACTCATTGCCCTTCATCGCGCGCCTGAGTCTGCTGGGCTCGCAACCGCGGTCGTCGAGATCCTTGTTGGACTCGGTGTCATGTTGATTTTGCTTGCGCTCACCCGGCTGAGCTCGCCACTTCGACGGTTTCTTGCTCAGTTCGATCACCAGCCAGAGGGCGGTCCAGTAGTGAGCATTGCCCGCGCGCGACTTCTCGCTGCAGCCGGTGGTGTGCTCGTGGGAGCATCAAATGCGTTTGTCCTCTTTGCGCTTCAAGCGGGAAGCCTGGCTGTAGTCTCCGTTTTGGTCAGCCTCTATCCGCTGGCAACAATTGTGTTGGCGCGTTTCACCCTGAACGAACGGGTAAGCAGGGTGCAACTCTTCGGAATGGTGCTCGCGCTTGTCGCTGTGGTCATGCTCGCGCTCGGCTAGAGCGGCGCAGCCCACCCCGTCACCCGGCTACGGTTGAACAATGCCCCTACTCTTGGATGCGCTTCCGACGCCCTATGACGCAGACGCAGCGTACGACGCATTCGTTGGCTGGGCATCCGATCGCGGATTGAGCTTGTATCCGGCCCAGGACGAGGCCGTTATTGAGTTGGTCACTGGCGCAAATGTCATCTTGTCCACCCCGACGGGCACGGGAAAGTCGCTCGTGGCGGTTGCTGCTCACGCTATTGCTCTTGCCCAGGGGCAGCGTACGTTCTATACGGCACCCATCAAGGCGCTCGTGAGCGAAAAGTTCTTTGCCCTTGTTGAGATTTTTGGTGCAAACAATGTCGGGATGGTCACCGGGGATTCTTCGGTCAATGCCGATGCGCCCATCATTTGTTGCACGGCAGAAATCCTTGCCAACCTGGCATTGCGCGAGGGCCCGGATGCCCGAGTCGACCAGGTAGTGATGGACGAGTTCCATTTCTACGCCGACCCCGAGCGCGGATGGGCCTGGCAAGTGCCGCTGCTCACCCTTCCCAACGTGCAATTTGTGTTGATGTCGGCAACGCTCGGCGAAATGCAGCCGCTTGCCGACGATCTGAGCCGCCGCACTGGACGCGAAACAAGTCTCATCGCGGGAGTTGAACGCCCAGTTCCCTTGCACTATTCGTGGGCACTCGCTCCGATCCACGAGACGGTGGAGGATTTGCTTTCGACCGGGCAATCTCCGATCTATATCGTCCACTTCTCGCAGGCTGCCGCTCTTGAGCGGGCGCAAGCGATGACGAGTATCAAGGTTGTCGCGCGAGAGCAGCGGGATGAGATCGCGGCGGCGATTGGTGATTTTCGGTTCACAACGGTATTCGGTAAGACTCTGTCGCGGCTCATCCGGTCTGGTATTGGAGTTCACCACGCTGGGATGTTGCCCAAGTATCGACGCCTGGTCGAACAGCTTGCTCAGCGAGGCTTGCTGCGGGTTATTTGTGGAACAGACACTCTCGGCGTCGGCATCAACGTGCCCATCCGCACTGTCCTACTGACGCAACTCACCAAGTACGACGGCATCAGGATGAGACAACTCACTGCGCGCGAATTTCATCAGATCGCTGGTCGTGCCGGTCGTGCAGGTTTTGACACCGCAGGCACCGTCGTTGCTCATGCGCCAGATCACGAATCTGAGAACGCGAAGATGGTTGCAAAAGCGGGAGACGACCCCAAGAAGTTACGCAAGTTGGTGCGCAAGAAGGCACCTGAGGGCTTCGTTACGTGGAGCGAATCGAGCTTTGACCGGATGATGGCTGCGGAGCCCGAGCAGCTCACGAGCAACATGCGAATGAACCACGCAATGATCCTCAACGTGATCGCGCGCGGGGGAGACGTCTTCTCACACGTGCGCCAGCTTGTTGAGGACAACCACGAACCGCGGCACCGCCAACGCGAACTCGCCCGCCAAGCGCTCGCGATCTATCGCGCTCTGCGCACGGCAGAAATTGTGGAGGAACATCGAATCTCCGACACCGTCACTATCGATGGCGAGGAGGTCGAGAGCTTCGACGAACGCGTTGAGATTCGCTTGACAGTCGATCTGCAAGCCAACTTTGCGCTCAACCAGCCGCTGTCCCCATTTGCTGTCGCCGCGTTCGACCTGCTCGATCGCGATTCGCCGAACTACGCCCTCGACATGATTTCTGTGCTCGAGGCGACCCTCGACAATCCGCGACCGGTGTTGTCTCAGCAGCAGTTCATGGCGAGGGGCGAAGCTGTTGCGGCGATGAAGGCGGAGGGCATCGAGTACGACCAGCGCATGGAGCTGCTCGACGAGGTTACGTGGCCGAAACCACTCGACGAACTGCTCAGCGCAGCCTTTGATATGTACCGAGCGAGTCAGCCGTGGATTGGCGACTTCGAGCTCAACCCCAAGAGTGTGGTGCGTGACCTGTACGAGCGGGCGATGACTTTCGCTGATTTCGTTGGCTTCTATGGGCTAGCCCGCAGTGAAGGTCTTGTGCTTCGGTATCTTTCCGACGCGTATCGGGCCACGCGGCAGACGATTCCGGATGATGCGAAGACCGATGAGCTTCTCGACCTCATCGAGTGGCTTGGCGAACTGGTGCGCCAGGTTGACTCAAGCCTCATCGACGAGTGGGAGGCCATGACAAACGGGGCCGACAGCGCGACAAGTTCCGAGCCAGTGCTGCCGCCCACCCCGGCATCCGTTGTCACGAATGCTCGAGCCTTCCGCGTTCTTGTACGTAACGAAATGTTCCGTCGTGTGCAGTTGGCGGCCAGAGATGATGCTGTCGCGCTTGGCGAGTTGGATGCCGCCGCTGGTTTCGATGAGACGGCCTGGGGCGAGGCGCTTGACCGATACTTCGACGAACACAACACGATGTCGGCGGCGGGGGATGCCCGTGGCGCCGCGATGATTGCAATCACAGAATTGCCACGTCAGTGGCAGGTGCGACAGATTATTGCGGACCCGGCGGGCAACCACGACTGGTCTATCGTGGCAACAGTTGATTTGGTGGAGTCTGCCGCGGAAGGTGTTGCTGTTGTGCGGGTGTCAGGCTTTAGTCGCCTCGATTAGGCACTGAGTGGGCACAAGTTGGTGCCGTGCGGGTGTTGAATAGCTGTGTGACAAGAGACCAGCGGCGTATTCTGATCATCGCTATTCTGGCGTCGTTTGTGGCATTCCTCGACGGCTCGGTGATCAATGTTGCGTTGCCGGCCATTCGGGATGAACTGGGCGGCGGACTGAGCACGCAGCAGTGGGTGGTCGACGCTTACCTCATCACTCTGGGGTCCCTCATATTGCTCGCCGGATCGCTTTCTGACGTTTTCGGTCGCATCGTAATCTTGCGCATCGGATTGATTGGCTTTGGCGTTGCGTCGCTCTTTATTGCTGTTGCACCAACAGCCGAACTTGTCATCGTTCTTCGTGGAGTACAGGGAGTCGCGGGAGCGTTGCTGGTTCCGAGTTCGCTCGCTCTCATCATGTCCACGTTTCGAGGCTCAGCGCAGGGTCACGCCATCGGTCAGTGGACCGCATGGACAAGCGCGGCGTTCATCGTCGGCCCAGTTTTGGGCGGCGTCTTCGTCGACTTGCTCAGCTGGCGGCTCGTATTCGCGATAAATGTTCTGCCGATCGCAGTGACGTTATGGATGCTGGTTGTGCTCGGTCACAAAGACCAACGCAGTCCTGGTACCCGCATCGACTACCTCGGCGCGCTCCTGGGAATAGTGGGCCTCGGCGGGCCCGTCTTCGCGCTAATCGAGCAGGGAAATTACGGCTGGGACAGTCCCGCCGTGTTCGTGCCATTGATCGTGGGAATCATCAGTTTGGTTACTTTCGTCTTCTGGCAAAAGCGCGCGCCGCAACCGATGCTGCCGCTTGGACTCTTTCGGCAACGCAACTTCAGCATGGGAAATATCGCCACGGTTTTCATCTACGGTGCGCTCGCCCTCGGTGGATTCATCCTTGTGGTGTACCTCCAAGAAGTCGCGGGCTACCCAGCCACCCTGGCTGCGCTCGCGTTCCTGCCTTCGTCAATCGGCATCATCCTGCTGTCCTCGTATTTTGGTCGGCTGGGCGGCAAGTACGGACCACGACTGTTCATGACCCTCGGCCCGACGATCGCGGGTATCGGCTATGTGACGTTCCTGTCGATGCAAGAGAGCGTCGACTACTTCACTCAGGTTCTGCCCGGCGTCGTGCTGTTCTCTCTGGGACTCTCGATGACGGTTGCACCCCTCACATCGGCAATTCTGGGAGCGATTAGTGCGCAACAGGCGGGGGTTGGGTCGGCGGTCAACAATGCGGTGTCCCGAATCGCTGGACTCATCACCGTTGCACTCATTGGCGTGATCGTCGCGGGTCCTCTCGACGTCGAAAACTTCCACCGCGTCATCATCGTCACGGCGGCGCTGCTGTTCGCGGGAGCGATCGTGTCCTATGTGGGCATCCGAAACCCCACGACGGTTGACACCGAACGGGTGGATGCAGCCCCGCCGGTCGCGTAGCAATTCCTTAGCTCAATTGCGGAGCTGCGAGCAGCAATAACGCCACGTTAATCATTGCTGCGGCGATCGTCAGTCGAAAGAGCATCCGCTTCATCGTGTTCCGAACGACGAGAACGACACTTGCTATGGCCAGGGTGAGAGTGAGCGCAAACCCGATGATGGGCACGGCGCTGATGTCATTTCCCGGCCCAAACGCCACCGCCAATGATGCCGCGACGAGGCTCACGGCGATCACAATTCCCGAGATTCGGGCCCCAAGAATGTGAGGGAGTCCACGAACACCTGTCGAACGATCTTCATCGAGATCGGGCAACACGTTGCTGAAGTGCGCAGCAATACCCAGGAGGGCGCCGGCGGCGATCGCCCACAGTTGCACCAATTGGGGTGGGTCTGCGGCGAGCGTCACGATCGCCGGCAGAGACCCAAATCCGACAATGTAGGGGATTACCGATGCGGGTGTCGATTTGAGCCAGAGATTGTATGCCCAGCCACTAGCTAGAAAGAGTCCGTGAGCCAGCGCCGCGAGTGCACCAAAGGCTAGAGACAAAACGACGGATACACTGGCAAGAATCAGCGCGAGGGCGGCAACTGTGTGCACAGAAACCTCGCCAGCGGCGATGGGCTTATCCGTTCGCCCGCTCCGACGATCGCGCTCCGCATCGAGCCAATCGTTAGACAGTCCAACCGAAAACTGATTGCACAGAATCATGAGCGTGATGCCGACAACTTGCCACGAACTGAGGCCGATCCCGATCGCAAGGGCCAAAGAAATGAGCGCTACAGCAACAGTCGGCCCCGCGTGCGATGAGCGGACAAGAGCGCGAAGCATGCGGCAAGAGTAGCGTTCTTCGGCGGGCGCAATGCGCACTCTCAGCCACAGTGACATATGTTGATCACGTGAGTGATCTTCTTGAGGCTTCGGTGCTTGCCGCCAAGCTGCCCGGCACGTGGAGTGTTGTGGCGACCAATTTTCCCATGTGGCTCGATGGCACTCGCCACAACCCAGAATTTACTTATGAAACGGTCAATGGCGCAGAGCTGACGTTTTCTGACACCGTGAGCTTCACAACTTCTGACGGCGAGCCGAAGACCATCGTGGGAACTGACCGTTTGCGAGGCGTCGAATTTGTCTGGCGGGGCCGCGGGTGGCGCGCGCTCCTCACGAGCCGCTGGCGGGTGGTCGGAGCGAGCGACGAATTCGACATTGTTGTGATCCACTTCTCGCGGTCTCGACTGTCGCCGGCCGGAATCGACGTGCTTGTTCGCACGGGCGCAGAAGCCCACGCGGTTCGATCGGCAGTCGCGCACGCCGCTGAACGGTTTGGGCTTAGCGCTGAGGAATTTGCTTCGCTTACGTGGCTCCACTGAGAAGCAACTAGATAGAGCCGGGTAGCATCGCAGGATGTCGAACGTGCGGGGGTACCTAGCAGCAGTCGTTCTTGTTGCCCTCACCGCTGGCTTAGGCGGTTGCGGCGCCGGATCAAACCGCGCAATAGTTCCGTCGCCGACGTTCGCGCCTCGGGCCGAGCCGGTGCAGGTGGATGCTGTTGAGCAGTATGCTCACGACAGGCTTTCCACCATGACGCTTGCGCAAAAAGTGCTGAGCATGCTCATGGTTCACGTTCCTGGTACCCAGCCCGCTATCGATGCGCCATTGGCCTACGACGGTGTCGGCGGCTTCATTCTGATGGGCGACAACATTCCTGGCAGCCTCACACAATTGAGCGACGAAACTGCGGCGCTCAGCAACGAACCTGGATTGCCCGTGCTTGTGGCTACCGATCAAGAGGGCGGAATTGTTCGGCGCGTCCCCACAGACAGCGCGAATTCGGCAGCCGAATTGCGGTCGCTCGAGCCTCAGGCGACTTTCGATGCGTTCGCTCAGCGCGGCGCTCTTCTCGAATCGGTCGGCGTCTCGGTGAACTTTGGTGTTGTCGCTGACATCGCGAGCGACCGATCAAGCTTCATATTCAGCCGATCATTCGGGTCAACAGGGGCGGCTGCTGCCGCACGGGTCGCGCAGGCGGTCGCTGGCGAGTCGCAAGTACTCTCCACTCTCAAGCATTTTCCGGGTCATGGGGCGGCTCCCGGCGACTCCCATACGAGTATCCCGTCCACAGCTCTGTCGTTGAAGGAGTGGCGTACCAGTCACGCGGTGCCGTTTCAGGCGGGAATCGATGCCGGGGCACC
>Ga0314774_1002589_pt1 | contig 10015 bp, 9 predicted proteins | sample MetaGCBIA2018_FD_204515 | JGI IMG/M metagenome (GOLD analysis project Ga0314774, IMG submission 204515) | Cryopeg brine microbial communities from Beaufort Sea near Barrow, Alaska, United States - CBIA 2018 | ecosystem: Environmental > Aquatic > Marine > Coastal | place: USA: Alaska | collected... | reverse complement strand
AAATCACCGAAAATAACAGGACTTACAACCAAAATGCGAAAAAACAAAAACAGATAGCGCAAAAACTCTTCGGAATTTTTAAAACCATTGAATCTGTTTCAAATATCAACCTGAGTGCAGACAAAAAGAATTTTATTTCCCAAATAGGCATTCATGAAGAGGAAATTCTGAAACTGGTTAAAAATGATGTGGACAGCCAATTTTTATCACTTTTATTCAAAGAATTTGCCCGGGTTAAAATGGATTTAAATCCCTATAACTGGGAGGTTATTTTGAATTGGGAATCCAAAAAACAATCCTATAAAAATGAAGTCTTTACTTTTAATGTTCGCGGAAAAGAATTAAGCATAAAAACACACAGCGAATCTTTATCGCACACCCAAATCCCTAAAATTTCATTGCCAAAATATGAAGCTTGGGGCGATTTATTATTGTGGACTTTAGAAGAAAATGTTCCTGGGGAGTATCCTTATACTGCAGGTCTTTTTCCATTTAAAAGAACAGGCGAAGATCCGGCAAGAATGTTTGCGGGCGAGGGCGGACCGGAGCGCACCAACCGACGATTTCATTATGTGAGTCTGGGACTTCCGGCAAAACGTTTGTCCACAGCTTTTGATTCCGTGACTTTATACGGTAATGACCCAAATATCCGTCCGGATATATATGGGAAAATTGGAAATGCAGGAGTTTCCATTTGCTGCTTAGATGACGCAAAAAAATTGTATTCTGGGTTCAACTTAACAAATGCGATGACCTCCGTTTCTATGACCATTAACGGCCCGGCACCTATGATGCTTGCCTTTTTTATGAATGCCGCGATAGACCAGGAATGTGAAAAATATATTACAGCCAATGGACTTGAAAAAGAAATTGAAGATAAAATAAAAGCCATATATAAGAAAAAAGGTGTTGCCAGACCAGCTTATCAAGGCAAATTGCCTGAAGGACACAATGGATTGGGTTTATTGCTTTTAGGCGTTACCGGCGATGAAGTTTTACCCATTAATATTTATGAAAAAATTAAAAAAGAAACCATCTCAACAGTTCGAGGAACTGTACAAGCCGATATTTTAAAAGAAGATCAAGCACAAAATACCTGTATTTTTTCAACTGAATTTGCATTGCGTTTGATGGGTGACGTTCAGGAATATTTTATCATAAATAATGTAAGAAACTTTTATTCAGTTTCAATTTCAGGATATCATATTGCGGAAGCTGGTGCCAATCCAATTTCACAGTTGGCATTTACATTGGCAAACGGATTTACCTATGTTGAATATTATTTATCAAGAGGAATGGATATTAATGAATTCGGCCCTAATTTATCCTTCTTCTTTTCCAATGGTGTTGACCCTGAGTACGCAGTGATTGGAAGGGTAGCGCGTAAAATTTGGGCAAAAGCCATGAAAGAAAAGTACGGAGCGAATGCAAGAGCTCAAATGATGAAATACCACATACAGACTTCAGGAAGATCCTTGCATGCGCAAGAAATTGACTTTAATGATATTCGAACAACTTTACAAGCTTTATATGCCATTTACGACAACTGCAACAGTTTGCACACCAATGCTTATGACGAAGCAATCACCACGCCGACTGAAGAAAGTGTGCGAAGAGCTATGGCCATTCAGCTGATTATCAACAAAGAATTGGGACTGACCAAAAATGAAAATCCGATTCAGGGTTCATTTATTATTGAAGAACTAACCGATTTGGTGGAAGAAGCCATTTATGTTGAATTTGACAGAATTACGGAACGCGGAGGCGTTTTAGGTGCGATGGAAACCATGTACCAACGCAGTAAAATACAAGAAGAAAGCCTGTATTATGAAACCTTAAAACACAATGGGGAATTCCCTATTATTGGCGTAAATACTTTTTTAAGCAGCAAAGGCTCACCAACTGTCTTGCCTGAGGAAGTCATCAGAGCCACAGAAAAAGAAAAACAATACCAAATCGCAGTGATTGAAAACTTAAACAAAGGAAATGCTTCTACGGTACAAGAACATATTGCCTTATTAAGACAAAAAGCCGTAAATAACGAAAATATTTTTGAACAATTAATGGAAGCCTGTAAAGTATGCTCCATCGGACAAATTACAGATGCTTTGTTTGAAGTTGGTGGACAATATAGACGAAATATGTAGCGTTTTGATTGGTGTTTCAGTTCAGAAAAGCCTTATAGTTTTTTTTGAAATGAAGCACCTAATCAATTTCCGCTTCCTTTTTGAAGTTTTAATTTTTCAAGCATCTCCCCCATTTTTTCGTGGACTTTATTGATTGCTTTCAATGGCCGAATCATGACTTTGAAACTTATAATTTTTCCTTCATCGTTAACTTCAATCATATCAATTCCATTGACAGTGATACCATCAATCATTGTTGTAAATTCCAAGAAAAAATTATTTTTATCAATTACTTGTTTAACGTAAGTGAAATTAGAATCTTCCCCACCAAATACTTCCAGTGCTGCCATTAAATATAATATCGTAATTTGTTTTCCCTCTTGTGGCGCCCAAACAATTGGTGAATAAAAAATGACATCGTTCGACAAAAGTTCGACCAATATTTTAGGATTTCTTGTTTCTAAAAAGGTATGCCAGTTTTTTAAAGTTGCGTTCATATTGTCTATTTTATTTAATGTGGTTTCTAAATATTATTAAAATTGTTTGTGTTTGAATTCGTTATGTGAAAAATTCTCTCGAATTTTTATGAACTAAACATAATGTTCTAAAAAGTTTATATTAATTTGGTTTAGCCCCAATAACATTTAATCTGATAAATTCAACATCATTATACTTTTCTGCATCAATCTTAAAAGACTTTGTTTGATTTGGTGGAAAAACTTCGTAAATCGTATAGTCATCACTTTCGATTAATGACTTTGTTTTTGAGTAATATTTTATTCGAATAATAATATCCTTATAATCCGCTATGCTTGCTTTATTTGTAATTTCGCCTTTCACTTTAAATTTAGTTCCCCAAATATTTCCATCATATTTTCCTTCCACACTCAAAAATTGTTTTGGGTTAGTGTTTTCCGTTTCTTCAACAGTCATTTTCTTTTCAATAACATTCGAAGGGTTTGATTTGGAATTATTTGTAATAAACATATTAAATAATGCGAAAACACCTAATATACCAATAGTAATTAGTCCTAATTTCAAAAGGTTTTTTTGTAAACTACTTTTTATTGGTTCTTTATTGGTTTGATTTGTCTGTTCTGTTTCCTCAGGTTTTATTGGCGGTAATTGTGGTGGTGATTCTGGTTCTGATGGTGGTGATTGTGATTGTGGTTCTGATTGAGTAAATAATACTTTCAGCTCATCAATTTCGCCAGCACAAGTCCAATCAGAAAGTCCTCTAAACCAAACTTCCGTTTCTCTAGTTATTCCTTTCTTTTTTAACTGGGAAATGTAGAATGGGCCATCTTGTTCAGTACCGTTGTGTAAGTAATATTTCTTCATAATTTAAATGTTTCTTATAGTTTCAAATGTTGCACAACGGTAAATTCTTGTTAAAGATGCTAATTTGAAATCGTAAATTTCTGTTATTTATTATTATGTGATAAAGTTACTTTAATTTTTATATTTAGCATTATTAAGTAATTTTTTTAATTATTAATACGTGTTCACTTTTGTCAATAAATGAACGGAATAATTCCTTTTGTACTTTTTTTATAATCTAAATACTCAGAGCCAAAGTGTTCGATCAATGCTCTTTCTTCAATTTTTATTCTAATAATAAAGGCAATTAAGATTAAGATAGATACCAATGTTAATGACATCCAATTATTAAGCGTAATACCAAAACCAATAAATGAAAGTAGAGAAGCTGAATAGGATGGGTGTCTTAAATATTTATAGAATCCGTCTTTTTTAAGCTTATGGTTTTGTTTTATGGTTACATCAACTGTAAAAAATTGTCCTAATGTGGCAATAATAGTCAGCCTAAGAATGATGCCAATAAAAATTAAAATAAGTCCAATATATACAAAATTAGCGTCCTTTGATATTGGAAAATAATACTTATTTGAAACAAAAACAGCAGCAAAATTGGTAATAATAATTATGATCCAAATAAGATAAAGAGAACCTTTGTCTACATGCTTCTTATCTGTATTTTTTGAACGCAGGAATCTGTTAATAAGAATTTCTGAAAGAAACCAGATACTATAAGTGATTATAAGTATTAAATCCATATTTTTTAATATTTAATGTTTTTTTAAGGGCTTTTAACAGCTTTGTTTTAAGATTTGCCAACATAAAAATTGTAAATTTTTTCAGTCACATCAATATTTTTATTGAATGTATGTCGGTTTGTACTAAACCTGATTTGAACATAAATTAGTTACAATTTAGCGGAAGTTATTATCCGTTAAAGTATTTATTGCGTTTAAAATCTATCCCTTTTCGTATTAGGTATGCATGATAAGCACTTGGGATATCATGAGTCCATTCAGTCAATATCAATGTGATTAATATCCTATCTACATGTGAAATTAGTCCCATAATTATTGCAACAATAAATGGAATACCCGCATGATTAAATCCAATCAATGAGGTAAATGCAATTAAGAGTGTTATTCCCCATAATTTAGAAAGAAATGCATGAGTACAAGTCTCTCTTTTAAATTTCAAGATACTTATTGCATATACGGATATTTCCATTGCCAGAATAGCCCAGATTGCAATAGAATTGTCGCTTATTAATTGGGGATATAATATCCAGGTCGCAAACCCTATTGAAAGCCAAAATATCATATCAGTCTGGCTATCCAATCGCCTCAGCTTTTCAGTTGATAAATTCTGTTTTCTTGCTATTATCCCATCTAGAATATCGGATATCAAACCTAAATACATGAGTAAAAGAATAATTGGCTTTGCGCTTTCTCCAATAAAATAGGCCAATACTAAAATAACTGGAGCCATTAAAAATCTAAATAATATTAAACTTATGGGTATGCTCATTTTTTTAATTTTTGCTAACTTATTATATCCACTACAAAACATCCAGTTACCTATTAATATTTTGGTGGTAAACTAATGTGTTCAATGTCATATGTTTTTTTAATCTCACTTACAATCAAATACAAAATTTGAGTAAGTTAAAACTAGGGAAAATATAAATAGAAATTCAAGTGTTTTAAAACAATTGAGATAAATTGTTTTGTGGAGTTATAAAAATGCTATTCTTCAGGGCTTTTTGGATTTCGCTTAATTCAAACACATCATTTTCTGCTGATGTCGCAAAATCCCCTTATTCATCAAACATATTGTCAAATTCCGGGTTATGGGAAAACACAAAATTTTCTGGTTACAAATCGCGCTATCTGGTTGCAAATCAATAGTTTTTTAATGTTCGGTCTAATTATAGACTATAACTATGTATTATTTTTTTATGGTGATGGCACAAATATTTTATGAATTTTTGCTTTAACTGACATATTTACCGATTATAATTGTTTTTTATAAGATTGTTTTGAAAAAGATTCAAAAATTTCGCTTTACCATCATTAAAGGGCTACAGCACAATTTTTACATTTTAAGCTGATCAATTTGTGGGCTTATAAATATCCACTCAAGTTTTTTAGTTCTTTGGCGTGATTTTGGCACCAACCGTTAAAGTAAGTTTAAACTAAAATGTTTGCTGCGTAAAAATTATGCAAAGAGTATTTTTTAAAATTAAAATATAGAGTATGAGTCAAGTTAAAGAAAACAACACGGTTAAAGTACATTACACTGGTAAATTATCTGACGGACAGGTTTTTGACAGTTCTGAAGGAAAAGAACCTTTAGAATTTACTTTAGGAAAAGGACAGATAATACCTGGTTTTGAAAAAGGGTTAATCGACATGAAGTTAAATGAAAAGAAAACCATTACAATTGCTAAAGAGGAAGCGTATGGAGATATCAATGACAATTTAAAACAAGAGGTAAAAAAAACCGAACTTCCAGAAGATATTAAACCAGAAGTTGGAATGGGACTTGTTTCTAAATCTCCAGATGGACAAGAAATGAATTTACTTGTTGTTGAGGTTAAAGAGGAAAGTATCGTCATAGACGGAAATCATCCTTTAGCAGGCAAAGACCTTATTTTTGATCTTGAAGTGGTAGAGATTAAAGATACAGAGATTACAGAATAAAATATTTACTTATTTTTAAATTACCTGACAGCCTTTCTTGAACAAGTTTCAGCAAGGGCTGTCAGGATGTTTTTTGCTATTCATTTAATTCAGACTCTTTATTTTCGGTTGGTGTTGCAAAATTTTCATTCTCATCTAACATATCGTCAAACTCCAGATTGTGAGAAAAGACAAATTTTTCGGGTTTAAAATCAACGCTATCGGCTCCTATAAATTAACTTTATTTTATTTCCTTTTTTAAATTTGGTAATTGCTTATTATTGAAACGGATTGCAAATCCGCGCTATTGGGATTTAAAAACCTATGGACTTCTAGTCTAAAGTGGTTTAGTTTTCACCACTACCTGTAAGTGTACTAACTATACCACTTTTTACATTAATCCACAAGTAATTAAAAAATGATTTGGTTACCTCTCGCTCCGCTTGTATCTTTCCGTAACGAAATCCTTCAGCATTGGTTTTAGATCCATCGTTCACAAAAATATTTCCTATGGCGGTTAAAAATTTATTTATTTTAAAACTATTTTCACGTAATAATTTAAATTTAAAATCTTTATATTTCATTTTCATTTCTCCTTTAGATTTATTTGTATTGCCATAAAACGTAAAATACATTTGTTGTAATGTTCCCTCTGCAAGTATGTTCAAATTTGGTTTAAAAAAAGGATTTAAAATTTCGGCTGGTAAATTATTTATTGATCCTGATACCTTAAAGGCATCAGATGCGTTATTTACATCAAAACTCCAATTTAGTTCCAGAGGCGCTTTCCCCATAAGTTCTGAATAGATTTTTATTTCTGTTTTTTTTGCGTTTTCTAGGTTAGTTATATGGGTTAAAGTAGCATCAACCTTATCAAAAAACAACTTGCCCGCTTTTTTATCTGGGTCAACTAATTCAGCATATGAAACGTAACCATTTTTTATTTCTGTTTGGTTTATTGCCAAATTAAAGTTTAAATTTCTTAAAAATTCGCTATATAGTGGTTTAATGGTTAAATCGTCGGGCAATAATTTGTCTCTATAAATTTCTAGATTTGGCTCTACTATTTCTGCTGATGTTACTGCTATACCAAAGCGGTTTTCATTAAAATTAAAATCAAGGTTTCTTAAAATGATTTTTGGAATGTTTAAATTAATATAATCGCGCTCTTTACTTATATGTGTGGAAAGTTCGATTTTATCATATTTAGGTATAATTTGTAAATTCTCTATTAGCAGCACTTCTTTATTGGTGTATATACTGTCTATTTTAAATGTTTCATAATCGCTATTACCTAAAATTATATCTTTTGCTTTAAGTTTATAGCTATTATAAGTTATAGGTGTTTGCCCCACCGAACGTAAATTTATTTTGCCTTCTAAAACTGTTAGTTTATAAGATGAAACAGAAAGTTTAATGCTATCTGCACTTTGTTTCATAATATTAATACTTCCGTTAGTAATATTTAATTCATTAAATATTATGGTTTTAATTCCTTTCCTATTGGTTTTGGTTTCAGATATCTTTGAGGCAGTCTGTTTGTAAGGATAATAATTAAGCTTAGGATTTTTTAATAGGATGTTTTTTATTGAGAGCGTTTCATTAAACAGTAAATCCCAATAACCAATACCATTTAATTGAAGGGTTTCTAATTTTAAATAGGTATAATTTTTAAGTGTGTCTTTATTTTTAATTTTAAAAGATGTATTGTGTAGAACAATACTACCACTCAACATGTTAATATCTAAATCGGAATACATTAGTGCAAAGTGAGAAGGCAATTTTTGCGTTAAAAAGTGCTCTACATAATTTTTAGCCAGCCATTGCAATAAAAGAAATCCAAACGTAAAAAAAAATACTAAAAATAGTAATATCTTAATTTTTTTATTCATTTTGTTGGTCATAAAATTTTTATTAATCTGGATTTTATTGATTTGTCGTATCTGTATCCATGTACTTCACAAAAACTGAAATATATTTTAATTTCATTATTAATAATTGCTATCATACCTATTTGATTATATTCTTTAGTGGTATTTTACAAAGAAAGTATATAAGTGGGTTCTAAAAATTATTTCTTCATAAATAGGGCCAAGAATTACAACAACTATAACTACTTTTAATGTTACAGTTAAATTAAAATGCTTAATATTAAAAACATCACTAACGGAATTAGTTAATATACTAAGAATTATAGCTGCTAAAAAATAAATGGCTAATAATTTTATAAAATAGCGAAAATTTAATTTACTATTTTTATCAAAGTAGGTAGGGTGTTTGATAAATTGTATTAGCTCTTCCATAAATTTGATATATTTAAAAAAAATGACCGAGAATAATTAAATGTGCTTGAACTTGCGGCAGGCTTTTCGGTCGGCTTGCGTACAACGAGTTATATCCCTACAAAACATTCTGTTACCTATTAATATTTTGGTAATAATTGAATGTTTCAATATCTAATAGCTTTTTGCAATTTTCAACTACAATCAAACACAGAATTTGAGTAAGTTAAAGCTAAGGAAAATATAAACACAAATTCACGTATTTCAAAAACAATCAAGATAAATGATTATTCAGTATTTTTAGGATCTTCGTTTAATTCCGAGATTTCATTTTCGGTTGGTGGCACAAAATTTCCGTGTTCATCAAACATATCGTCAAATTCCGGATTGTGGGAAAAGACAAATTTTTCGGGTTGCGGGCCTGTTTTTCTGAAGATGAAGGCGAAAACAAATCCAACCAAAAACCCTGACAAATGTCCTTCCCAGGAAATTTGTTCTTCAATGGGAAAAATATACCAAACGGTGCTTCCATATAAAAATACCACAATTAAAGAAACCGCCGCCAAGCGATAATATTTTCTGAATACGCCGCTAAAAAAAATAAAACTCACCAAAAAATAAACCACGCCGCTTGCCCCAATATGGTAGGACGGACGCGCAAAAGTCCAGGTTAAAAATCCGGTTAAAAAAATTCCCCATAAAAGTACTTTAGTTGCAATGCCTTCATAAAAATAAAACAAACTGGCCAACATTACCAATAAAGGAATGGAATTGCTAAGCAAATGTTCAATACTGCCGTGAAGAAACGGCGAAAAAATAATGCCTCTTAAACCCAATATTGTTTGCGGATAAATGCCGTATTCATTAAAATTATTCCCAAATCTTATTTCAATAAAATAAACCAGCCAAATTAAAAAAACTGCAATAACAGGAATGCTTATAAACTTTCGAGGGAATATTGATTTACTTTTTTGCATTGAAAAGTTTTAATTTTGAATGGATGAAATTATTAAAATTTTGCCACTAAATGATGCTATTTAAGCAACTATTTTTTTTGCATTAGGGATAGCAGCCCTTCGACTACGCTCAGGATAAACTTATCCTTTTTTATTTTTTATAAAAAAGATTTAGCGAATAGCCCGACACAAATGTAATGCAGTGTAATGCCCAACAAATTTTTATTCTTATTTTTACGCTATGAATGAACCTTTAGCAGAACGGATACGGCCAAAAAGCCTAGATGATTACATTAGCCAGCAACATTTGGTGGGGAAAAAAGGTGCGTTAACTGAGCATATTAAGCGAGGCATAATACCATCACTGATTTTTTGGGGACCGCCGGGAATTGGAAAAACGACGCTTGCCAATATCATTGCTAAGGAATCTCAGCGTCCTTTTTATACGTTGAGTGCCATAAGTTCTGGTGTTAAAGATGTCAGGGACATTATCAATAAGGCCAAACAGGGAGACGGATTGTTTACCGAAAAAAATCCGATTTTATTTATTGATGAAATTCACAGATTCAGCAAATCACAACAGGATTCCTTGTTGGGAGCGGTTGAAAAAGGTTGGGTAACGTTGATTGGGGCAACAACCGAAAATCCGAGTT
>Ga0314774_1002588_pt1 | contig 10020 bp, 9 predicted proteins | sample MetaGCBIA2018_FD_204515 | JGI IMG/M metagenome (GOLD analysis project Ga0314774, IMG submission 204515) | Cryopeg brine microbial communities from Beaufort Sea near Barrow, Alaska, United States - CBIA 2018 | ecosystem: Environmental > Aquatic > Marine > Coastal | place: USA: Alaska | collected... | reverse complement strand
GGCGGCGTCCATGGCGAACCAGGCTTCGATGCCGCCCTGCTCCACACGCTGGGCAACCTCTTCGATCAGCTCAAGCGTGCGCGGGTGCAGCTCTGCGGTTTCCTTGTGCAGGAACAGCGGAATGGGTACACCCCAGTTACGCTGCCGAGATATGCACCAGTCTGGGCGTCCGGCGATCATGTTATGCAACCGCTGCTTGCCCCACGCAGGCACAAATTCGGTTGTCTCGATAGCGGCCAAGGCCCGTTGGCGTAGGCTTTCGCCTTCGTTCGGCTGGGTATCCATACCGACAAACCACTGCGCTGTTGCGCGATAGATGACCGGGGTTTTATGCCGCCAGCAGTGCATGTAGCTGTGGCTGACCTGCTCATGGGCCAGCAGGCAATCGACTTCTTCTAGTTTAGCGACCACATTGGGATTGGCTTTCCAGATGAACTGTCCGCCAAAGAACTCCAGCGACTCTACATAGACGCCATTACCCTGCACCGGACCCAGAATGTCGTCGTTGACCATGCCGTAGCGCTTGCAGGTGTGAAAGTCGTCCACGCCATAAGCGGGCGCCGAATGGACGATGCCCGTTCCGGCTCCGAGCTCAACATAATCAGCCAGATAAACCGGCGATTTGCGGTCATAGAAAGGATGGTTAAAGTTAATCAGCTCCAAGGTATCACCGGTAGTGACGGCGATCACCTCACCGCTACGACCGTAACGGGCAAGGCAGCTCTCGACCAGCTCTTCGGCCAACACAATCAGCCGGTCACCCACATCAACCAGCGCATAATTGAACTCAGGATGTACATTCAGCGCCTGATTGGCGGGAATCGTCCAGGGCGTTGTGGTCCAGATGACCATCTGCGTAGGCTTACTCAGTGCTTGCAGGCCAAAGGCGGCAGCCAATTTATCCGGCTCGGCGCAGGGGAAACCCACATCGATGGTCGGCGACTGTTTGTCGGCATATTCGACTTCTGCTTCAGCCAGGGCCGAGCCGCAGTCAAAACACCAGTTGACCGGCTTCAAGCCCTTGAATACAAAACCTTTCTCAACCATCTTGCTCAGAGCACGGATCTCTCCCGCCTCATTGGCGAAGTCCATAGTCTTGTAAGGATTGTTCCATTCACCAAGTACACCCAGACGCATAAAATCGGTTTTTTGACCTTCGATCTGCTTGGCAGCATAGGCACGGCTGAGCTCGCGGGTCTTGGCTGGCTCCAGGTGCTTACCATGGGTCACTTCGATCTTGTGCTCGATCGGCAAACCATGGCAATCCCAACCAGGCACATAGGGCGCGTCAAAGCCGGACAGTGTCTTGGAGCGGGTAATCATGTCCTTGATGATCTTGTTCACAGCGTGGCCGATGTGAATGTCACCGTTCGCATAAGGAGGACCATCGTGCAAAACAAAAGTGGGCCGGCCGCGACTGATTTCGCGAATCTTGCCGTACAGATCGATACCTTCGAGGCGCTTGAGCGTCTCCGGCTCTCGGGTCGGCAGGCCGGCTTTCATCGGAAAGGCTGTTTCCGGCAGGTTCAGCGTCGCTTTGTAGTCAGTCATCTGGTCCAGGCTCACTTGTTTGAGTCAGAGGCCCATTGGGCGCGGGCTGCGGCAATATCTGCCGTGATTGCTGCCTGCAGGGCATCCAGGGAATCGAATCGTTGTTCGTCACGTAGTTTTTCATGAAATATGACGGTGAGGTGACGGCCGTATAGATTGCCCGCAAAGTCCAACAGATGGACCTCGAGATGGGGCTGGCCATCACCTTTCACCGTGGGGCGCATACCAATATTGGCCACACCCTGATGACACCCCTTGTGAGGAGCTTCATCAAGTACAGCGCTAACACGAAAGACACCTTTGAACGGCGCATGCAGACGCTTGAGCTGAACATTGGCGGTGGGCGCACCCAGTGTGCGGCCCAGCTGCTGACCGTACATCACCCTGCCAGTTATGCTGAACGGCCGTCCCAACAAACGCTCGGCCAATTCGAAGTCGCCGTCGGCCAATACCTGGCGCAAGCGCGTGCTACTGATCCGCTCGCCGCTTTCAGCTACGGTATTGGCCGCCTCTACAGTAAAACCATGACGCTCGCCGCTGCCTTGCAGAAAGGCAAAATCACCACTGCGGTCACAGCCAAAGCGAAAGTCATCGCCCACTTCGAGGTGTTTGACACCCAGACCGTCGATCAGCACTTGCTGCACAAATTCCTCGGCGCTCAGCTCTCGCAGCCGGCGATTGAATGCAACACAGAGCACTCTGTCGACCCCTTCAGCCTGAAGCAGCATCAGCTTGTCACGCAGACGGGTCAGGCGCGGCGGCGCGGCATTCGGGGCGAAGTACTCACGCGGCTGGGGCTCAAAAATCACCACACAGCCGGGCAGGCCCATCCGCGCGGAATGCGCACTCAGACGTTTCAGAATGGCTTGATGACCAGCATGCACGCCGTCAAAATTACCGATTGTCGCTACACAACCCCGATGCCGGGGCCGCAGGTTATGTAGACCGCGGACCAGTTCCATAATGCTCGTTGTTTGGCTGATTGTTCAAACGCGCGAGTATACAGCCTTAGCAGCCCACGCGTCATGCGCGGGCACTGAGTTAGTCTGGGTGTTAGCTGGCCAACTTCACTAACCCTGCCGCAGATGCCGCATGCGCATGCCGGTTACGAAGAGGGTCAGCGCAAAAATACCGATACCGGCAGACACCAGCAGCGTCATTTCCAGCACCTTGCGTTGCCAGCCCCAGATAAACCACTGCTCTGTGCCTGGCACCATCCAGACTATTATCAATGCCATCGCGGCGCAGGCCGCGATGAGCCGCAACATAAAGACCGGCCATCCGGGCTGGGCCTGATAAATTCCGGCTTTGCGTAAACCCCACCAGAGCAAGCTGGCGTTGAGCACCGCTGAGAGCGATGTAGCCAGCGCCAGACCCACGTGGGCCAACGGCCAAATCAGAATCAGGTTGAACACCATATTGACGACCATGCAGATGATGGCGATCTTCACCGGCGTCTTGATGTCCTGTCGGGCAAAATATCCCGGAGCAAGCACCTTGATCAACATGAAGGTCATCACACCAATGGAGTACGCCTGGAGCGCCGCTGCAGCCTGCAGGGTGTCGCGCTCAGTCATCGCACCATAGTGAAACAACGTAGCGATCAAGGGCTCGGACAACAACAGCAATGCCAGCGCCGCAGGGACACCGACAAGCAGCACCATGCGTATAGCCCAGTCGAGCGTCGCTGAGAACGCGCCAGGATCTTCGCTGGCGTGCTGACGGGACAACGCTGGCAATATGACTGTGCCAATGGCGATACCAAAGGCACCCAGGGGCAATTCGGATAAACGGTCAGCGTAATAGAGCCAGGAGATACTGCCCGTCTCCAGAAAGGATGCCAGCACCGTATCAAGCAACAGATTGATCTGACTGACCGACACACCAAAAAGCGCAGGCAGCATCAAGGTCATGATGCGCTTGACCCCTTCGTGCTTACGATCAGGTCTTGGCCTGGGCAGTAACTTGATCTGAGCAAGGAAAGGCAACTGAAAAAGAAGCTGGAGTATGCCGGCAATGAATACGCCCCAGGCCAGCGCCATGATCGGCTGGTCGAAATAGGGTGTCATCAATACCGTCGCGCCAATCATGCATAGATTGAGCAATACCGGGGTAAATGCAGGCACTGCGAAGCGCCCGTAACTATTGAGAATCGAACCACACAGCGCAGTGAGGGAAATAAACAATATATAAGGGAAGGTAATGCGTAGCATGTCGGTAGCCAGCGCCAGCTTCTCTGTTTCTCCATGAAAGCCCGGTGCAAAGATCGTGATCAACACCGGTGCGCCCGCTACGCCCAACGCCGTTATAGCCACCAGTGTAATTCCCAGGGTGCCCGTAGCCCGGTCGACCAGTTGCTTGACGTCGGCCAGACTGCGCTTGGCGCGGTACTCGGATAGCACCGGCACGAAAGCCTGGGCAAAAGCACCCTCGGCAAACAACCGGCGCAGGAAATTGGGTATTTTGAATGCAATGAAAAAGGCATCCGCTTCCGACTGCGAGCCAAAGTAGGCCGCCACCACCACATCCCGCGCCATACCTAGCACACGTGAAAGCAGCGTCATGATGCTCACGACCATACCCGAGCGCAGTAGTGTGGGCGCCTTGGGCTCGGGAGCAGCGGGGGTATTTTGGTCAGTCATGCAATCGAGTCACCGGCTAAAAGCGCGATGATAGCCTCCCCACTGGTCCTGTGGCGAGAACTGAACCTGAGCAAAAGCTTGTGGCCAGCCGTTAAAAGCCTCAAGCTGTCGCCCAACGGCAAGCCAGCTGAAACTTCTGGTCTGCAGCCGGTCCACACCCCTTGACATTGGTACAGCCTGGCGGCATAGTACGCGGCCTTATTTGTACCCTTATTCATCACGATTTTCTGAGGAGCACGACGGTGGCAAACTCACCTCAAGCCAAGAAACGCGCCAAGCAGGCCGAGAAGCGCCGCGATCACAACGCAAGCCTGCGCTCCATGGTTCGTACCTATATCAAGAACGTAATCAAAGCTATCCAGGCCAAAGACCTGGAAAAAGCAAAAACCGCCTACACTGCAGCAGTGCCGGTCATCGACCGCATGGCTGACAAGGGCATTATCCCCAAGAATCGGGCCGCTCGACACAAGAGCCGTCTGAACGCACACATCAAGGCAATGGCTACCGCCGCCTGATCTGCGTTCCTTGCGGAAGAAAAAACCGGCTTTTAGCCGGTTTTTTTGTGTCTGGGATTTGGGATTTGTAAACAGCGAGTGAGTACGTTACAACGTCAAAATGGATTCCCGCCTTCGCGGGAATGACGATATCTGGGAGCTCGGCCGCGCTGTCTAAGCAATCAGACCAATACCAGATTATCGCGATGGACCATCTCAGGCTCGTCGATATAACCGAGAATCCGTGCCACGGCTTCAGTTGACTGACCCAGAATACGACCGGCGTCCAGGGCGCTGTAGTTGACCAGCCCTCGTGCTACTTCCTTGCCATCAGGACCGACACACACCACCATCTCTCCACGACGAAAGGCGCCTTCTACTGCCACCACACCCACAGGCAGCAAACTCCTGCGGCCAGAAGCGAGCGCTTTGACTGCGCCGTCATCGATCACCAGCTTGCCGCGGGTCTGGAGATGGCCTGCAAGCCACTGCTTGCGCGCAGCCAGCATGCCCTTCTCTGGCAACAACAGCGTGCCCAACTCCTCCCCCGCCTGCAAGCGCTCCACAACACGATCGATCCTGCCGCCGACTATGACGGTACCCGCACCCGAACGTGCAGCCAAGCGCGCTGCACGCAGCTTCGTGAGCATGCCGCCGCGACCCAGTGCGCCGGCGCTGCCGCCGGCCATCGCATCGAGCGAGGGATCATCGGCCATTGCCTCACGGATCAGTTCGGCTTGCGGATTGTTTCTCGGGTCGGCGGTGAAAAGGCCATCGCGGTCAGTCAGAATAACCAATAAATCCGCCTCAACCAGATTGGTGACCAGCGCACCCAGGGTGTCGTTATCGCCAAAACGGATTTCGTCGGTTACCACAGTGTCGTTTTCGTTCACTACCGGAATAACGCCCAGATCCAGCAAGGCCCTGAGCGTACTGCGCGCGTTCAGGTAACGCTTGCGGTCGGAGAGATCATCATGGGTCAGCAGTACCTGCGCGGTCGACAGGCCATGAGCCTGAAAGCTCGACTCCCATGCCTGCACCAACCCCATCTGACCAATAGCCGCGGCCGCCTGCATCTGATGGATCGTCTTGGGTCGCTCAGTCCAGCCCAGGCGACTCATGCCCGCGGCAACAGCCCCAGACGAGACAACAACCAACTCGGCTCCGCTTTTGCGCAACTCGACCAGCTGTTCAACCCAGACAGCCATCGCCTCCTTATCGAGACCCCGACCGTCACCGGTCAACAGGGCGCTACCGATTTTGACTACCCAGCGGCGGGCATTGGTCACCTTGTCACGCATATTCGATCCAGAAGCAGAGGGTCAGTTGAATTGGCGCATTCTAACCCATTCGCGCCGAGGCCGCCGCTCCTACCGTTGAAATCTGGCTGGAGCGCCGGCCTCGGCGCGAATCGATAATAAACGAACACATCAATGCACGTAGATGATCTCTGGACCGTCTTCGTCATCTTCGTCGTCATCCTCATCATCAGCGTCATTCAGCAAACCCTGCTTGCGCAGCACCTTGCGATCGTCCAACGTCTGAATATGGGCGCGTGCCTCGTCTTCGATCTGCTGATCCAGCTCACGTACTTGAGCAGCGTATTCTTCGTCATCCTGCATCCGCTGGGTACGCTCATCCAGCCAATTCATCACGTCCTTGGCCAACTCGTCAGTACCCTGACGTTCGGAAGCAGACACAACGTATACCGGACCGTCCCACTCCAGCCGCTCAACCACGTCATCCAACAACGCTTGCTGTTCGTCTTCCATCAGCTGATCGCACTTGTTCAGCACCAGCCAGCGCTCACGCATGGTCAGTGCCGGACTGAATTTACCCAGCTCATGGATGATCGTCTCGATAGCTTCGGCCGGATCGCTATCATCGGGCGGTACCATATCGACCATATGCAGCAGCAGGTGCGTGCGCGACAGATGCTTGAGAAAACGCGTTCCAAGACCCGCCCCTTCGGCTGCGCCGGCAATCACTCCGGGGATGTCCGCAATGACGAAGCTGCGCAACTGACCCACATCCACCACACCCAGGTTGGGCACCATGGTAGTGAACGGGTAATCCGCAACCTTCGGCTTGGCAGCGGATACCGCACGAATAAAGGTGCTCTTGCCCGCATTCGGCAAACCAAGCAGGCCAACGTCAGCCAGCACTTTCAATTCCAGCTTCAGATCACGCTGATCACCCAGGCTACCTTGGGAGGTTTGACGTGGAGCACGGTTCACACTGGACTTGTACCGGGTATTGCCCAGGCCGTGAAAACCGCCCTGAGACACCAACAAACGCTGGCCCGCCTCGGTCAGGTCACCAATGATCTCCTGAGTACCGGCATCAATCACCGTGGTACCGATCGGCACCGGCAGGACCATATCCTCGCCCTTGGCGCCGGAGCAATCCTTGCCGCGTCCATTCTCGCCACGCTGCGCGTTGAAGCGCCGCTTGTAACGATAGTCCACGAGCGTGTTGCAGTTTTCCGCCGCTTCCAGATAGATGGAACCGCCATCACCGCCATCGCCGCCGTCCGGCCCACCCTTGGGGATGAACTTCTCACGGCGAAAACTCATGCAACCATTGCCCCCATCGCCGGCTTTGACCGTGATGGACACTTCATCAACAAATTTCATCTTGCTCCCTCCCGCTACGGGATGGATTAAAGGTTACTACAAACAAAAAAGCCCCGTCGTCAGACAGGGCTTTTTCGAACTAGGGGAAGTTTCAGGCTTCTACGACGTTCACGTAGCGGCGACCGAACTTGCCCTTCACTTCGAACTTGATCACGCCGGCCGCTTTGGCGAACAGGGTATGATCCTTGCCCATGCCAACATTCTTGCCGGGATGGAATTCAGTGCCACGCTGACGAACAATGATGTTGCCGGGGATGATTGCCTGGCCGCCATACATTTTAACGCCAAGGCGTTTGGATTCGGAATCGCGGCCGTTACGTGTGGAACCGCCTGCTTTTTTGTGTGCCATGGGTGTTTATCTCCTCAATGGGCTTAGGCAGAGATGCCGGTAATCTTGATTTCGGTGTACCACTGACGGTGGCCCTGACGCTTCATGTGATGCTTACGACGACGGAACTTGATGATGCGGATCTTATCGCCGCGACCATGGGCGCTGATTTCAGCAGTCACCTTGGCGCCTTCAACAATCGGCGCACCGATGCTGATGTCATCACCGTTACCGATCATCAGTACGCGGTCAAAATCGATACTGGCACCGGTTTCCAGGTCCAGCTTCTCTACTCTCAGGTATTCACCTTCGGTGACCTTGTACTGCTTACCACCGGTTACAATCACTGCGTACATGATGCTTTCTCCGTAATCCTGCTCACCCGGCGCTTAGGTATAATCGTTAGTGGCCGGCATGGCTGCAAGTGAACCCGCCTATCGGGCCCTACCTTGCCATTGTCAAAACAGGGATGCTGTAAATCTGGTTTTCAGGGGCGGAAATTCTACGCAATGCTCGGACCTAGCGCAAGCCTTCCATGCGCAGAGTTTACAGTATTTGCTCAACTGCAACCCAGGCCCAGGCTGCGCCTTTCTTGACACCGAACTGCCCGCCGCCTAGCATGCCGCGCAACCTTTGAGGAATATGCAGTCAATGTCTACCCTGCCTTTTTATGACGCAGTAGCCGATGATTTCGACGCCGTAAATCAGCTGATCATACGCCAGCTGCATTCGCGAGTTCCTCTGGTGGAAAAAATCGGCAGTTATATTATCAGCGCCGGAGGGAAGCGACTGCGACCCCTGGTGGTCTTGCTGAGTGCTCGCGCCTGCGGCATGACCGATCCACGGCACCACAGCCTGGCTGCGATCATCGAGTTTTTACACACTGCCACGCTGTTGCACGACGATGTTGTCGACACATCAGACCAACGCCGCGGTCGATCTACCGCTAATGCCAAGTGGGGTAATGCGCCCAGCGTGCTGGTAGGTGATTTTTTGTATTCACGCGCCTTTGAAATGATGGTTGAGCTGGGCGATATGCGCATCATGCAGGTGCTAGCCAATGCCACCAATGTGATTGCTGAAGGCGAAGTATTGCAATTAACCAAGGTACGTGACGCCGCAACCGACGAAGCGACCTATATGGAAGTGATCCGCAGCAAGACTGCCATGCTATTCGAAGCTTCAACTCAGAGTGCTGGACTTTTGGCAGGCGCGGATGACGCCCAAATCGAAGCACTGCGCCAGTATGGCAATGCATTGGGTATCGCGTTTCAGTTGGTCGACGATGTATTGGATTACACCGGCGAAGCCGACGCAATGGGCAAGAACGTCGGAGATGACCTAGCCGAGGGCAAACCTACTTTGCCACTCATTTATACCATGCGCGAAGGGACTGCCGAGCAGGCAACCCTGGTGCGCAAGGCCATTCAAAAAGGCGGCATCGAAGATATCACTGCTATCCAAGAGGCAGTGCGTGATTGCGGAGCACTTGCTTATACCTCAGCGCTTGCGCGCAGCCATATCGACGAAGCACTGAGGCTGCTGCAGGTATTGCCGCCATCGGTATACCGTGACTCACTGGAGCAGTTAGCCGAATTTGCGATTGATCGCAGCTTCTGAGGTGTAATCTTCGGGCCGGGGCCGCCGCTTCTACCTCAACCGCTGTGCACATATCCGACAGTAGCCCCACCTTATCCAGGAGGAGCGACCGCCGGGTCGCGAAGGGTTTGCTAGAGCACGTTCAACAATTCGATATCAAATATCAGCGTGCTATGCGGCGGGATGCTCCCAGCTGCACGGCCACCGTAGGCCAGCTCAGGCGGTATGAAAAGGCGCCACTTATCGCCTTCACGCATCAGCTGCAAGGCTTCGGTCCAGCCGGCAATCACACCTCCTACCGGGAATTCAGCAGGCTCACCACGCTTGTAGGAGCTGTCGAATACCTCACCACCAATCAAGGTGCCTTCATAATGAGTACGCACAGTTGATCCGGCATCCGGCGTCGCGCCTTCGCCTTGACTAACGACTTCATACTGCAGACCAGAGGCAAGGGTTATTACACCCGGGCGCTCCGCGTTCTGCACAAGGAAATTCATTCCGGCTTGCCCGGCCGCTTTAGCTGCTTCCTCTGCGACGGCTTGCATCTTCGCTTGAAGACCTTGAAAAGCCTGTTGCAAAGCAGCCTCATCGACTTGGCTGGCCGTTTGAGTAAAGGCATCACGCAAACCAGAAACCACCAGATCAATGCTCAAATCGGGGATATTACTAGCCAGTAACTGGTCGCCCATCTGACGGCCGATGCCATAGCTGACGCGCTTTTCGTCTGTATTGAAAGTGTCGCTCATACCGGTACTCCCTGAGAAATAGCG
>Ga0314774_1002584_pt1 | contig 10031 bp, 7 predicted proteins | sample MetaGCBIA2018_FD_204515 | JGI IMG/M metagenome (GOLD analysis project Ga0314774, IMG submission 204515) | Cryopeg brine microbial communities from Beaufort Sea near Barrow, Alaska, United States - CBIA 2018 | ecosystem: Environmental > Aquatic > Marine > Coastal | place: USA: Alaska | collected... | reverse complement strand
CATGAAGATCACTCACGTGTTGCGCGGCGAGGACCTGTTGAGCTCGACTCCGCGCCAGATCGTGCTTTACCGCGCGATGGTCGAGTTGGGGATCGCGGACCTGGTGCCCGACTTCGCGCACATGCCCATGGTGACTGGCGAGGGCAACAAGAAGCTCTCCAAGCGCTCACCCGAGTCGGACCTGTTCCTGCACCGCGAGCGCGGCTTTTTGCCCGAGGGCCTGCTGAACTATCTGGCCTTGCTGGGCTGGAGCATCGGCCCCGACCGCGACGTCTTTACGGTCCCCGAGCTCATCGAGGCCTTCGACATCGCGGACGTGAACCCCAACCCCGCGCGCTTTGACCTCAAGAAGGCACAGTCCATCAACGCCGAGCACATGCGCATGCTGCCGCTCGGCGAGTTCGTCGAGCGCCTGGTGCCGTACCTGCACGCCGCGGGCCTAGTCTCGTCGCCCGATGCTCACGCCCTCACCCCCCACGAGGAGGCTACGCTCGCGGTCGCCGTGCCGCTGGTCCAGACCCGCATGACATTGCTGGGTGAGGCCCCGGGCATGCTCGGCTTCTTCTTTGTGGCGGACAGTGCAGTGGGGGTCGAGGACTCCGCCCGGGCCAAGCTTCCGGAGAACGCCGCTGAGGTGCTCGACCGTGCGATTGCTGAGTTGGATGCGCTTGAGGACTTCAGCCCCGAGGCTCAGCAGACCGCGCTGAACGCGGCGCTAGTTGAGGAGATGGGCATCAAGCCGAGGCTCGCTTACGGCCCGCTGCGCGTCGCGATCACCGGCCGCCTGGTGTCGCCGCCGCTGTTTGAGTCGATGGAGATTCTTGGCAAGCATCAGTCCCTGACCCGCCTTCGCGCCCTGCGCGCGTCGCTTTAGGTTGCCGCGAATGACAAAGCCAGACCAGCAGAGCGGGAATGCTCTCACGGGAATTCAGTCGAACGGGGCATCCTCGGTTAAGGCGGTGCTTTTCGACGTTGATGACACCCTCGTCGACACCAAGGGCGCCTTCCGGCACGCGCTGTCGACAGTGACCGCGGAGTACCTGGGAGCCCATGCAACACTCGATGACGTCGCGACGTTCTTCCGCGCGGACCGTGGCGGGTTCTATCGCGCCCACACCCGTGGCGAGATGGACCACCGCGAGCAGCGGATGCGCCGCGCCAACGACCTTCACGCCGAGTTTGGCGGGGCCACCATGAACGACGACGCGTACGACGCGTGGGACGTGGTGTTCGAGCAGGGTTTCCGCGACGGGTGGCGAGCATTCGACGACGCGGTGGCATGTCTCGACGCGCTTGAGGCCGCGGGCATTCCGTACGGCGCACTCAGCAACGCCCGGTTCGATTACCAAGTGGAGAAGCTAGCAGCCGTGGGACTAGAGCGCGTGCCGATGCTCGTGGGAGTCGACACACTGGGGTTCGGCAAGCCGGACCAGCGGGTGTTCGCGCTCGCCGCGCAGCGGCTTGGGTCTGCGGGATCCGAGACTGCCTATGTGGGCGACGAGCTCGACATCGACGCCGCCGCCGCAACGAGCGCAGGATTGCTTGGATACTGGCTGGATCGCGCTGGCGTTGCGGAGGCCAATGCTGGCCCCCACCCCGATTCCACCACTACCCACGAGGGTGTTGAGGTGCCTCGGATCGCGACCTTGCACGAGTTTTCGGCGCGGATCGGTGCCCACCCGAACGGTGCATCGGCCGCGGTTATGGATAGCGCGCAGAACACGCTAAAGTAGTGCGTCGGCCAAGCCTTCGGGTAAGGCCTTTGGGGTATGGTGTAATTGGCAGCACGAGTGATTCTGGTTCATTTAGTCTAGGTTCGAGTCCTGGTACCCCAGCCAGTTGAGTCTTACTCAAACCATGGTCAAGAGAACTGGCCATGGTTCGTTCATCAGACAGACTCCCCGCATCCACGCGGGGAGTCTTTTTGTTTCCCGGGGCTCGGGCCTCGGGCCTCGGGTTAGCGGCATGACGGAGATTGCCTACATGACGCGCGAAGACTGGGCTCAAGAAGCAGCGGCCATGGTGCCGCAGAGCGCGGTGATCAGGGACTGGCTTGGTAAGGCGCCCCACCTGTTTGCCGTCGCGGATCCGGCTTACGTTCACAAGAAACCTCAAAGTATTGACCGCGAGACACTGCAGTACATCGCGCCGACAGCTGAGTCGCGCCACATCGTTTCAATTGCTCAACTGCGCTCGCTCGGAGCCGATGGGGCAACCTATGACCACGCGATCGCTATCCTGCATCCTCACGACGACACCAATGCTGATGCCGTGCGTGAGTTCCTCACGGCGGGTACCTTCTCTCGTGCGCTCGTGATGGTTTGGCATGGCGAGCAGTTGTTCCGCACGTGCCACGACGGCATGCACGCGCTCGATCTGCACACCGGCACGACCACGGACCCCATCGCACCTGTGATGATTGAGGCCGCGCGCATGATCAAGAACGAGGACTACAACGGCCTGAGCTCCGGCCACGGAAAGGACGCGACCGTGCAGCTTCTTCGGGTTTTCGGTGAAAACGGCTACCCAATCGAACGCGAGCCGTGGCTCCGCGCGTACTTCAGTGTGGGCGGCTCGATCCGTCACGCACAGACCATCGCGAAGCTGATCGAGGAAATGCGGCGAGGTGTCCGACACCGGGTGGAGCGACACTATCGAGACGACATCTTCGCGATTCTGAAAGGGCATGGCGCGTAGGTTGCGTTTTATCTCATTGACGTCGACATAGCCAAGTCCGTCGATGGGCGCCCATCAGGCCGAGCGCGTACGAGTATTGGAGCGCCCCCGTCGTTGCCGATTCCACAACGGCGTAGCCCTTGCAAGGGTTGGTCGTTCCGTTCATAGTGAACGGCAGATGAGGGAATCGCGACCCGGTGAAGTCGACACCTTCACCACCCGCGCGGGGCGGCTGACCTGGCATGTCGGGAGGCGCCGGTACTGTGAAACTCAGACTGAGCAATGACTTAAGCGCGCCTTCGGCGTGGAGGAGAGCAAACGGACGATGAGAACTAAGAACTTCAAGCGGCCCACGGTCGTTGATCGCGTCGGCGAACACTCCATTGTCGGTCAGCGGGGGCACAGGTAATGGCCATCTTTGTGCCGGATGGCACGTCCGACGAGTTCGATGCGCTCCTTGATCAACTGCGCGACATCGTGCCGGACGCTTTTCTCGATGGCGAGCTTGATCGCGCAGCACTACTCGATGCACTTGGTCTCGACGAGGACTCAAAGCCTGCGTTTTCTTTCATGTGGCCCGGCATCGAACAGGCCCGTCGCGATGCACGCGTCCCCACGACTGTGACGCTGAAGCCGGACGACGACGCTTCATGCCATTGGCCCGACGCGCGCGATGTCCTGATCGAGGGCGACAACTTGCAGGTTCTCAAGCTCTTGAAGAATGGCTACTCGCGCGCGGTGAAGCTGATTTACATCGACCCGCCGTACAACACCGGTGACACGTTCACCTACAAAGACGACTTCGCTGTACCGGAGCGGCAGTACCTGGAGGAGACCGGCCAGGTCGACGATAAGGGCAACGCCACGACCAGCCGTATTGAAACGGGTGGACGCAAGCATGGACCATGGCTGACCATGATGTTCCCTCGTCTGGTCCTGGCGCGCCATCTGCTGCGTCGCGACGGCGTGATCCTGATTTCGATCGACGACAATGAGGTGCATCACCTTCGATTGCTGCTCGATGCGGTGTTCGGTGCCGAGAACTTTGTCGACATGATGACGTGGCGAGGCGCGCGCAAGGGGGACGCGAAACTGACTGGTGGCGGACAGGACTACGTCTTGGTTTATGCCCGCGATCGTTCGTATCTCAAGGCGAACGATGTTCGATGGCGCGAGCGCAAAGAAGGCCTCGAGCCGATCTACGCCAAGGTTCAGGACCTTCGAACCCAATTTGGCGACGACTTCGAAGCGATGACCGAGTCGCTACGTGACTGGTACAAGTCGCTTGCGGACGACCATCCATCGACGGCGCACGCGCACTACAACCGAGTCGATGAGAAGGGAGTGTGGTTCCCGGACAACATTTCGAGCCCGAACTACCGCGAAAACTTGACCTATACCTGGAAGGGCTACCACCCTCCGGCAAAGGGCTGGCGCTACGAGCGAGCAACGATGGAACGGCTCGACACCGAGGGTCGCTTGGTTTACCCCGAGGACATGTCTCGACGGGTTCAAGTCAAGTCGTACCTCCACATGCGAGAGGAGTGGGCTCCAGCATCAGTTATCTATCGAGACCGCCGCGGGGCGTCAGCAAGTCTTGACACGCTGATGGGTGCGAAAGTTTTTGATGACCCAAAGAGCACCGACGTACTCGCACGTCTCTTCCACGCCATCACCGACGACGGCGACTTGATCCTCGACTTCTTCGCAGGCTCCGGCTCAACCGGGCATGCGGTATGGGAGCAGAACCCGAAGGATGGCAAGACCCGCAATTGGATTCTCGTACAGGTCCCCGAGGAGCCTGACGCGTCGGAAGAGTCTGGCAAGAATGCGCTTGCCGCGGGCTACAAGACGATCTTCGAGGTAACTGCCGAGCGTCTTCGTCGTGCCGCGTCGTCGTTGCAGCAGGACACTCTTGGCGCTACGCAGTTGGGGTTCCGTATCTTCCGTACACGGCCCACCAATCTGGTGATCGACAAGCCACTATTCGCGATGCCGGAAATGACTGGTCAGTCATACCTGACCCAGGTGCTGGACCACACGGCAGGTGCTCCCGTCGTTGAGGGCGCAAAGCCGATCGACGTGGCCTGGGAGATTGCGCTCAAGGCGACAGCGACCCGACTCGACGCTTCCGTGATGACTCGCGATATTGAGGGCGTCACCGTTTTCGAGTTCGTACCCTCGGACGCCGATGCGCTTTCTGGCCGCCTACTGATCTCGTTGGAGGCGTTCACGCTCGCTACGGCGGACGCGCTGAATCTGAGTGACGACGACACCTTGATTCTGCGTGGCGACCAGGTGGAGGATTCGGTCACGCTCACCCTGGCCCCGCGTCTGCAATCAAAGTTGATTCTTTTGGAGCGGGTGCCGCGTGAAGTTTCACTTTGACGATCAACCACATCAGTCGGCCGCCGTTGCCTCGGTGATCGACCTCTTCGAAGGCGCTCTCGTGCCACCTCGCGATACCTTAGCTGGCCAGGCGCCGGGCGCGGATGGACACGCGCGCTATGCGCTGGAGCAGGAGATTCTCGCGGACAACTTGGGCATGATCACCGCCCGCGAGTTGGTGGACCCGCAGTCCCGCTTGGAAATGCTTGCTGAGACGGACTTGACAGGCGCGGAACGAAGTTTTCCGAATTTTTCGGTCGATATGGAGACTGGTACCGGCAAGACGTATGTCTATATGTCCACAGCGCTTCGCCTCGCTGAGTTGCACGGACTGCGCAAGTTCGTCATCCTCGTCCACTCCGTCGCCATTCGAGCCGGTGTCGTCAAGACCTTTGAGCAGACCCAGGAGCACTTTCGAGCGAAGTATCCGGGCGTTCCCTACAAGTGGGGAGTGTTGGGTGAGAACTCCGCGCTGAACGATTTCACCGAGCCGTCCGGCACCGTGCAGTTCCTGATCGCAAGTGTCCAGGCACTCGACAAGCCCGAGAAGAACACGCTGTATTCGAGCGCCGAGCAGCCCCAACTCTGGGGAGACTCGCTGAGTGGCGCGCAGCAGATCGCCAAGGCGCGCCCGGTCGTCTTGATCGACGAGCCGCAGAACATGGCGACACCGCTGCGTCGCCAGGCGATTGCGACATTGAACCCACTGGTGGCGCTACGGTACAGCGCGACCCACAAGGAGCCGTTCAACCTGGTGCATCGACTCGGCCCCAAGCAAGCGGCCGAGGCGGGCCTAGTGAAGCGAGTCTCGGTCAAGGGCATCGTTGCTGGTGAGGACGGCAAACCCTACGTGCGTTTGGACAAGCTCCGGAGCATTCGCAAGCGTCTGATGGCCGAAGCCGTCATCGACAAGGTTGGCGGCAAGCGAGTACCGATAGTCCTCCAGAACGGGAGCGACCTTTTCGAGGAGTCTGGCGGGCTTTCGCCGTACAACGGCCTGATCGTCGACCGGATCGAGCGTAAGCCTGACCGCGTGGTCTTCGAGAACGGTCTTGTAGTCGAGGCTGGAACTGAAACCGGCGTCGATGCCACGGCCGTCTGGCGCGACCAGATGCGCCACACGATCCGCACTCACCTCGCCCGCCAGGCTCAGATTGACTCGATGAGCCGTGGCGTGAAGGTGCTGTCATTGTTCTTCGTCGAGCGTGTCGCCGACTACGTCGGTGACGAGGCTTTGCTGCCGTCGATGTTCGACGCGTTGTTTCGCGAGGAGTGGATTCGGGCGGGGCGCCTTGAGAGCGAGATGCCGGATCCTGCAGAGCTCCGGGTGGCGTACTTCCCTTCGACCAAGACAGGCATCCTCAAGGACACCTCCGGGAGGGCGTCGGACGGCGATCTGGAAGCGCGCGCTTACCAGGAGATTATCGCCAACAAGGAACTCATCCTCGACCGGGCGAATCCACGTGCATTCATCTTCTCCCACTCGGCGCTGAAGGAAGGCTGGGACAACCCCAACGTCTTCCAAGTCGGCTTCCTCCGTCACACGCGCTCCGATCTTGAGCGCCGTCAGCAGATCGGTCGCGGCCTGCGTCTACCTGTCGACCAGTCCGGGCACCGCGTGATGGACCCGGCGATCAATCGGCTGACCCTCATTGTCGACGAGTCGTTCACGGAGTTCCGCGACGGACTCAACGCAGAGTACATCGCCTCCGGCGGCGGCTCGGGCGAGATTGGACCTGAGGTCGAAGACGCCGACACCGAGGTCATCGTCCGCCGACGCCCGGCTCTGTTCGAGAGCCCTGAGTTTGCCGAACTGTGGAAGCGCATCCGCTACAAGGCCCGATACCGCGTCACGATACAGCCCGAGGCGCTGGGCGTCGTCGTGGCAGCATCGGAGCACCTCGCGGATCTGGACTTCATCGAGCGTCGCGCAAACGTCGTGCAGTCCGCAGATCTCACCTATGACGAGGCCGGACAGGTGACGACGGCGGATTCAGCCGTCGCGGAGTCACGTGGCGAGCGGATCGTGGTCGTCGGCCAGCGCTTGCCCGACGTTGTGCAGCTTGTTGAGGATCAGTTGCAGTACGGGAAGTTCCCACTGCAGCTCACCCGCCCCACCGTGGCCGGAATCGTTCGCGAGATCGTGAACTATCCCGACCGCGACTGTGCGCGCCATGTCCTAGACGATCCTGATCGCTGGGCTCGCATCGTGGCCAACGCCATCCGGATCGTCACCATCGAACAGATGGTCGGCGGGATTACTTATGAACCGCTCGACGAAGATGAGTGGTGGGACGCTGAAGTCGTGTTCCTTGAAGTCGAGTCCAAGAACCCGCCGCAGCCGATGCCTGGGAATCCTGATCCTCAGAGTGGCATTGCATTGGCTCCGGACGGCGGTGTGAACCTCTACGACCACGTCGATTTCGACAGCCACGTCGAGCGCACTTTTGCGACCCAGCTCGAAAACAACCGCGAGCAGGTCAAACTCTTCACCAAGCTCCCTCGCCGTTTCCGCGTTCGGACGCCGGTTGGTGAGTACTCTCCGGACTGGGCCATCGTCTACGACGAGAACGGTACGCAGCGGCTCTACCTGGTGCGCGAAACCAAGAGCACTCGCAACCTCGACGATCTTGATTGGGGCGAGGCAATGCGGATCCGCTTCGCCACTGAGCACTTCCACGCGGCCCCGGGTGGAGCGGTGGACTATGAGCACACGACAGATGAGTATGGCCTGCTGGTCAACCGCACGGCTGCGGACTGCGGAGGGAGCGTCGATTGATAGGGCACCGACCTACCGCGACAAGACTCCCTGGGGGGCACGAGTTTGGTGTGTGCGATGAGTAGGCAGCGCCCGGACGCTGCCACGGAACAACCTGGCAACTCGTTCAAGTACCTGTATTGGCGCCTCTCTGAGAAGGAGTTCCAGCAACTCTGCGGAGCGCTTCTCAAGCACAAGTACGACCCGGTCCGCTGCTTCCCGACAGGGATGGCAGATGAGGGCATCGACGCCATCTCCGACGAGAGCATCGTCTATCAGGTCAAATGGAGCGCCAAACTCCTGCAGGACCCCGCCACGTGGCTAGCCAAAGCGCTCGATGGGGAGCGAGACAAGATCCGCCGACTGGTTGAGCAACGGCGCATCACGCGTTACATCCTCATGACCTCAGTCGCTGGCACCACCGCGCCGAGGCAGTCCGGCAGCATCCAGAAGATCGACCAGAAGCTAACGGGTCTCAGCAAGGAACTTGGGGTTCCGATCGAATGCTGGTGGCAGTCCGACATTGACGCAGCCGTCGATTCGGCTCCGGATGCCATCAAGTGGTCGTATCAGGAAATGCTCGCCGGATCCGACGCCATCCGGTACCTCATTCAGGGTTCAAGCGTCGAAGGTCACGCGGCACGAATGCGAGACACCATGCTCCAGGTCATGGGCACCCAGTGGCGCGACGACGCGAAGATCAAGTTCTCTCAAGTCGACATGGATCGGGTGAGCGTTGTTGATCTCTTCGTCGACGTACCTGCATCCCTTCAGTCGTCACCGCTCAGTGGATTGTCCGAATCCGTGCGCCGAGAATCACGGCCGGGTCGAGGCGGTGACGGTGCTCTAGGACAACTGCTCACTACACCGGCGCCGCTGACGTACCTCGTTGGCGTCCCAGGCCAAGGTAAGTCGACTATCGGCCAGTATTTATCTCAGATCCATCGCGCAGCGATCTTGCCGGGCAGCGTGCTTGGAGATCGAAAGCCTCAGGAAGTTGTCGAACAGCCCAGGATTCCTCTCCGCATCGATCTCAAGGACTACGCAGCGTGGCTCGCAGGGAACGATCCTTTCGAAGACGGCGATACTTCCCCTCGGCCGAGGCCACGACCTAAGGCGAAGCGAAGCCTTGAACTCTTCCTCGCTGAGTTCTGCTCAGCAGCCAGCGGGGGCCGGGCCGTGGAGGTTGAGGACGTGCAGAGCCTCCTGGACCGTTACCCGACATTGCTTGTGCTCGATGGACTGGACGAGATTCCCGATCCGACTTGGCGAAGAGTTGCCGTCGAACAAATTGAACAGACTGCGGGCCGCATGGCGGCAACATCCAAGCAAGGGACTGCCCCAGGTTAGCTTGACTCCTGATTTGTAAGGATCTGGTCCTTGCAGCAAGGATGTTTACTATGCCTAAGCCATTCCCTGTGGAGTTTCGCCGTGACGTGGTCGCGGTCGCTCGCAAACATGAAGCCCCGATCTCGCAGATCGCGAAGGATTTTGGGATCTCGGATGCCACGTTGCATAACTGGTTGAAGAAAGCCGATATCGAGGACGGCACTCGGCCCGGGTTGACGGCGGCCGAAGCCTCAGAGCTTCGAGATGCCCGAAAACGGATCAGATTGCTCGAACAGGAGAATGAGATTCTGCGCCGGGCAGCCGCGTTCTTCGCGAGGGAGCTGCCCCCAAAATGAAATACCCGCTGGTCCTTGACCTAGCCGCAGACGGAATTCCTGTCGCGGTGACCTGCCGGGTGTTGGGTTTCAGTAAGCAAGCGTTCTATGCGTGGAAAACAGCCCCGGTGACCGACCGTGACTGGTCGGACGCGCACCTGATCAATGCCGCTGTCGACGTCCACCATGATGACCCTGCGTTCGGTTACAGGTTCATCGCTGACGAGCTTGAAGCCCAAGGATTCGACGCCTGTGAGAATCGGGTTGCCAGGCTGTGTTCAGTTCAGAAAATCTGGTCGATCTTCGCGAAGAAGAGGGGTCTGACACGCAAAGCAGGGCCGCCGGTGCATGACGATCTTGTGCGCCGGGACTTCACCGCGACCGCACCGGACAAGTTATGGCTGGTGGACATCACGGAGCACCGCACCGCTTGAGTTCTAGCCATCGTCGCAACACTGGCTTACTTCGTATTCAGTAAAGCATGGAGACGCTCGGCCGGAGTATCCCAATCGAGGGTCTTTCGTGGACGCTCGTTGAGGTCCGCT
>Ga0314774_1002583_pt1 | contig 10032 bp, 6 predicted proteins | sample MetaGCBIA2018_FD_204515 | JGI IMG/M metagenome (GOLD analysis project Ga0314774, IMG submission 204515) | Cryopeg brine microbial communities from Beaufort Sea near Barrow, Alaska, United States - CBIA 2018 | ecosystem: Environmental > Aquatic > Marine > Coastal | place: USA: Alaska | collected... | reverse complement strand
ACTCTTTTTTGTATTCAAGCAACTTATCGTCAGCTTTCGATATATGTATCTCAAGTGAATGTACCATTTTAAAATCAACAGCAACGGCACCGTAGGATAACGAAGCAATATCCGTTTCTTTACAAAACGCCTTATCGATTCTTTCAATTACTTTTCCTGCTTGAACTTCATTACAATTTGTAAATAGTATTAAAAATTCATCTCCACCAATTCTAAAAACATAATCAAACCCCACTCTGGTTTTTTTAACCGCAGATTCAACCATATAAGACAGCAGTCTATCACCTTCATCAAAGCCTAATTCATTGTTAACCTTTTTAAAATCATTGATATCAATAATAGCAAGCGTTGAGGGATGGTTAAGTCTTATTGATCTGTTTCTCAGCTCAGAAAAAGTCTCAACTAAAGCATGTCGGTTTCCTGCTCCTGTTAATGAATCTTTTCTTTCAAGCACCTTGATTTGAAGATCTTTTGCTTCAATTTCTTCTTTTGCTTGTAGTAACTCGATGTTTAATCTTCGAATTACTTCTGCTAAATCAGTGTCCCTTTCAGTTATCATAAGGTTCTCCTCTTCTATTATTATTATTTGATAAAACAACTTATCCGAATTGTACTTATCTGTCTCTCTGTCTGTCTATCCATCTATCTTTCTGTCTATCCATCTGTCTTCTATTTTATAACACTTTCGACTAAAAAAACAGGCTTATTTCCTGAGCATGGAGGTCATAGTAATTCTTTCGTTCACTATTTCACTCATACCAATATTTCCATCTGAACCTACTCTGAAAATCAACTAAATCCAGACTGGTTATTGTTGTTCTTTATTCTGCATCAAAACTGTTAATTCATTAAAGAAATAGCTTACACCAATATGCCACGAAACGTCTTCAGCATAAGTCTTATTAATCCATTTGATGGGTTCTGCATTATCAGGACGGTCTTCGGTACTTGTCAAAACCGTTCTGGCTGCTATCTTACAAGCATCTTCAAAAGATGTATTATATCTCTTCGAACTAACGTACACATTAAATGGATTATTCACCATTTCATCTGCATATTCATGATTCAGTGGCACAAAATCCTGTTCTTGCCCTGAGATTGCAACAAGAAGTAAAGGATTAACGTTATAATCCATTGCCACTTGAATGAATAATTCAATATACTTATCCTCTGAAAGCATTGAATTGTGTGATAATAAATATTCTTTCAAAATGGCTTCATTAATATTTTGATATTGTAATTGTTTAGGCAGATGTGAACCCTCTTCATAATTAACACCTGGAATATTTGTATCTTCACTTGTTCGTGAAGTGGATGTCAGATTACCATTCAATGCCACGGTTGCGTCCAAAGGTATCCCTTCGTACATTGACCGGATTGAAGAAGCAGTATCATTATCCGAATCTATGCTTGCATTACGTGATGAAACATTCAGTGCAGCAACTATAAGAACAACAATAATCATTAATACAATAAGCGTCGCAGGGATAATGATTAATAGTCTAATTGTTAAAGATAATGAATTTCCTTTGGTTTCAATTTCCGGAGGATTTAATTCATATCCTCCAAGTCGGTTGGTTTCAACTTTCGTGGTAAATCTAACCTTTTCTTCTTGCCAACCATCATTAATATGCATATCACTGTCTTCAATGTCCTCATCCATCAGTTCTTTATTCTCTTCAGCATCATAGTTGCCTCTTGGCTCGTCTACTTCTGCTGACAATTCATTTAAAAAGTCCATACTATCAAAGACATCATCTTCTGGACGTTCTTCTCCATATGCTAATTCCCTGATTTTACTTCTTAATGCATCCTCTATTCTTTCCTGTGGCATAATAACAATTTCATCTAGTACAACTTTATCATTAAAACCCAATCCATCTTCAAAAGGTATTTCTTCTTTCAGCGCATTCTCAATATCTTGTGTTGTCAGTTCTACTATTTCTCCTACTGTATTCATAAATCGACCATCTGAAATATGGCTATCCAATTGTTGTTCATACTGTTCGTCCGCTACTTGGGTGCTAATATCAACATTTTTATAATAGTTTTTAATCTCCGGGTCAATCAGCATGGATTCTTCAAGTGAATTGACAACGTCTGATAAAGCTTGGTCAATAATAAAAGAGCTCATTGAATAGGTTTCTGCAAATGACACTTTAATATCCTGATTTTCATTAATCCATTTTGTTAAATTATCAAAGAAGTCTTCTTTAATATTCTCCTTATCCGCAATGGGTAATAAAGAGCATACTTTAAAAACATCAAAACCATTAACATCGAAGATTTCTTTAGCTATTGCAGATTTAAGAACTCCACTTTTAATTTGAAGTCTATGTTTATCTTTAAACATATTGACACTCTGATCTACAATTGAATGAACAGCATTAGCAAAAATAATAGCTTTTCGCTGAGTGCTTTCGGTAGCATATTTCTCTTCGATATATTGTTTGATGCTAATTACTTGTTCTCGGTGAAGTATGGATTTTTCTTTAAGATTTGCAAACACTTTTTCCATATAAGGACCTCTGTCTAAACATGTTATACATATAACACTTCTTATCAATATTTTATCACGTTTAGAGCATTAGAGGTATATTAAATTTATATTAAAATTGAAAAATACTGTAGTAAGCTAATAAGTCTAGTGATATCATAAGCGTAGAGAAATAAATCATTCGTGAAATGATACTTTATTGGAGGCTGCTGTATGAAATTTGATTGGAATCGGCGTTACACGACCATAGCTATGTATTCAGTTCTGGTTTTTATGTTTTGTTTTTTATTTTATAAATTCACTAATAACTGGGAAACAACAGTTAATTCCATTTCTGATTTATTAGGTACTCTATCACCATTCATTTACGCTATGGTTATTGCCTACTTTATTCATCCGCTTATTGGATTTATTGAAAGAACGGTATTGCAGAAGATTGATCAACAGAATCTAAAACGAGCTTTATCTATACTGATAAGTTATATATTGATCTTAAGTATGATTGTTCTTCTTTTATCATTTGTCATTCCTCAAATAATTGACAGTCTACAGGAAATAACCAAGTTACTTAACATCTATTATCCAGTAGTCGAAGAACTATTATCCAGAGATACAATAGATATTTTTTCAACCGGATATACGTTAGATTTAACGATCGTCAGTCAATACTTCAACGAAAATGTAGTAAGTACACTAAGTTCTGTAACTGAACTTATTAGCAATATGATTCCAATACTCATCACCTCGTTAACTCGATTTACTTCTGCACTCTTAAGTATTATCCTTGGTTTTATTATTGCCATTTATCTGCTAATGAGTAAAGAATCCGGATTACTTAACGCTAGAAAAGTCATTTTTGCATTATTCTCCCCTAAAAAAGCAATTAGCATTGTCAATCTGAGTAAAGAGAGTAACAAGATTTTTATTAGTTTCATCATTGGAAAACTCATTGATTCACTAATTATCGGTTTCATGTGTTTTGTAACCTTACTCATATTTAACTATCCTTACGCATTATTACTTAGTTTAATTGTTGGTATAACAAATATTATTCCGTATTTCGGACCATTTATTGGTGGTGGTATTGGTTTTGTGTTATTGCTAATCATTAATCCTGTGCAAGCATTATGGTATTTACTGATTATATTAGCTTTACAGCAGTTCGACGGAAATATTCTTGGACCTAAAATTCTTGGCGATTCAACGGGTTTATCACCCTTTTGGGTAATCTTTGCAATTATTATTTTTGGCAAGTTCTTTGGTTTTGTAGGTATGTTTTTAGGTGTTCCGATATTAGCTGTGATTAAGAATATAATAAAACGGCAAATTGATACACTTTACGACCAAAAAATGTCCACAATGTAATTGTCACACAATTTCACCAATATGTTCAAATTAGACTACAGAATCAAATTATTCTGTTCAGGTATTAAACTACATAGTACATATTTTAAAAATGCCTTACAACTAGTAAGGCATTTTTTATTACTATAAACAATGGTTTAAGCATTCGTAAAAATTAGGAAAATTACCTGAAAAGGCCAGAAAACGGCACGAATTGTGGATAACCCTGTTCATTGTGTGGATTACTCGTATAGTTTTTGAACTATTACGTTAATATCTACCATTAGTTACGATTTAATCGAATATGACTAAACTTTGATTTCCAATGGATTCCCATGCCTCATTAAAGGCAATTTTAGGCTTTTTATCAATTATACCTTTTGAAGGATCGCTGTAATAAACATAATTCTCATCAAACCCCATAATGACTACACTATGTTCTTGATAGGTAACTTCCATATAACCACTATTGGTTTTCCAGACTTCGAGTGAGTAATCCGAAACAGCTTGATAACGATTCGGTATAATCACAAGTACCGGTTGTTTATTCGAAACGAGCGTTAACAATTGTTCAAAACTTATTCCGGTAACATTTGAAGGTGTGCCAATTAAATATTTTTTTGCCAAATCTTTAATCGGTTCAATATAAACTCCAAGACCGGGTTTATTAACATCATCCATACTTCCTGCGAATTCTACATGCATATCCACATAATTTACAAATCCATCAACGATTTCATATTCCATCGATGAAGTCCTAAGATTCCTCGCTAATTCCATTTTACCAGGGGCAACATCTAAGGAATAATCTAACAGAACAGATAAGCTAGCCACTTCACAACCTCTAGGTAATTCAGGCCTTTGTGGTACGATAGTTATCTCCTCTAAATATTGACTTGTTAATAAATTAGTTGAATCAAAAATCAACTTATCTTCGACATTTGGATATTCACTGAAGAATATCTTATAATCTCTTAGTTCTTTTCCACGTGATAGAGCCTCACTCAATGTTCTGGAATAAATAAGTCTACCTTCTTTGCCAACAATTTTATAAACATCTTCTCGTGGTCTTGATTGAAATCGTATGTCTGAGCTTTTGCTTGAATCTTTTTTCGGTTTTTTAATATAGATTATATCCTGGTTTTTGAGGGTTACATATATCATCATATCCTCATATACACTTCCAAGATTTTCAACGCCTGATGTTCCGCTTGTTACGTTTGCATCCGATGGATTGCTTGAATTGGTACCTTCAGTTAACTGATCCACTATTCCTAAAGGTATAGATTTATTTTGCGATGTGAATTTAATCCTTGAACTTTTACTATTCTTATTAATTTCAATATTTCTGACGATCAGGTCACTTATCCATTCGTTTGAGATTTCATCCTTATATACATCGCCGAAGTAAATCTCACTTCCGTAAGTTTTATAATCATATACACTGACAATATTTCCGCTAAAATCATATATTTCAAGTTGTTCAAATGGGTATTTAATCTGACCACTTAATGATTCATACGTTTCAATTAATTCATATCTCCCAACTATTATATTGCTGTCTGTAACTGCTAACAATTGCTTATAAACCCCAGTTTGGTATAGGTTGACTACCTTTAGTTTTTCTTTATTCAAATCAATAATAAAAACCGAACCGTTATATTTAGTTTGATTCCCTTGCCATGTAAGTATACCGGCATCAATATTAAATTCAGCATCCAAAAACACTTCAACATAGCTAAATACAGATGATGTTAAATCTAGTTTATACAAAATCTGATTGTCATTAAAAAAAACTGACTTATTTGAATTATTATAATAGCTATAACTATCAAGATACACTTCCAACTGTGTAATCGTGCCTTGTTTCTCCATAAAACTTATGAGTTCTAGTTTGTTATCCACATATTTATAATATGCAATTCCATTTCTTTGACTGTATTGCGAATCATCGTTGATATATCCTAAAACCATAAAATAAATATCTCCACTATCGGATATATCAAGTATTTTTATCTTATGTTGTTGATATTCATCGTATATGTAGTCACTGTCAAAAGAATCTAATCGATAAATAGCCTTTATCATCTCTTTATCTACGTCATATAACATCAACTCATGATTTGAATATATCCCTTCAAACAAGCCATTATTACTCTTAAGAATATATCTTTCATAGGGTTCATAACTACTGTTAGCTTCGCTTCCGGCAACCACCTCACCCATTTCGCTCATGTGCCCAAGGTTCCAAGCACCTAGTGAACTATCATAGTAATATCTTTGTTTATCTATATTATTACCATTGATGAATTCTACATGATTCTTTACTACATCAACTTCATATATCATAATATAATCTTTATACTCAAATCCTTCATCAAGACGTTTTGCTCCGGTATATTCTGCTTTGACATTAGATGATATGTCATCTTTAGCATCTACCCAGATTCGCGGTTCACTCAAAAAGCTAATATCTTGTTCCTTCATTTCTTCATGAAGTTGTTTACTAACTAAATCGACACTTATATTATTTGCCTCAGTTTTACTATATAGCAATTTTGAATAGTAATAACATATCTCACCGTTTAAGGTAACATTGATTTCCAGATAATAAGTTTCTCCAATTAAAAACTCGATATTACTATTGGGTTTAATATTGAATAAATAACTTTGATTCACAGGTGTATCTGATGTCTCAATCCGACCCCCATCAACCAAATCTCCTAAATCGTCGCTTAGGGAATAGGAAATTGACAGCACTTCATTGCTGTCAATTGAAAAAGGTATTCCCAAATCTGTAAAGAACAAACTAGATTCATTATAATTCCATACGTCCTTTTTGGTTTTCGTTCCATATATTGGTTGATATTCAAACTGATCACCATTTACCCACATAGCAGGAAACCATTGATTCAGGTTTTCATTTTCAGTGCCTGAATCCATAACAGTACCCTCCACCTCTTCGGTTTCTGTGCTACAACCAATAAGAATAATGAACATAACAAAAGAAAGACTTAAGAGACTCAGCGTTCTAAGCATCTTATTCTTGTCGATAAACAGTTTTTTGTTCAAATTAGTCATTAGCTTCCTCTTTGCTTTATCCATAATATGTCCTATCCAATTGATTTAGTATTAAAATAGTATATCATATTTATCTATACAATAATAACTCTATCACCTACCGTTACCAACAAAGTTGAAGGGAATTTTTCAATCTTGGTATTCCTTAGTTTGGCAATTACATTTTCTGCACCATCAAATTGCCAGATTCATATTTACGAAGACCACTATTAAAACTAATAAATGATATGCAAATCCAAATGACAGTTGCAAAAATCAGCAGCAAAAACCATTTCAGATCAAAATCATTAAGCAAATTCACCGGTACCATGGTAACAAATCCTGCTGGCAGTATCGTAAACAGAATGAGTCGTATCAATCCCTGAAACATATCTGCAGGGTATATTGATAAAGTAATCATAAACTCTAGAACTAGATTCGTTAATGAATGTACATTTCCAAAACGAAAGGCTAGTGCATTGAACGAAACAAAAACGCTTACATAAAGAAGGCATGCCGTTATGCTAAAAAGAATATACATCAACGTTTTGGAAACCGAAAAACCTTCTATTATAAAGAACAATATCATTTCGTTGTCACCGACTTTTGACACATAATGTAACCTCTTTTACTTTCATACTCATAACCTTTATATGGATATCTTATTATACATTCAAGAATATCAAACCCAATGCTTTCAATCATTTCTTTTATTCTATCGATGTCAAAATAAGTAAACTGCACATCCACCTTTTTATCAAACCAGTCACTCAGTTGTAATACGCCATCGCCTAAATGAAAAGCAATTATAAGCATGCCATCTTCTTCTAATACTCTTTTTGCTTCATTGAATGCAATGGCTACCTCCTCAATCGAAAGATTTACAATAGAATAGAACAATATAATTCCTGCCAGACTATTATCTTCTAGGCTTAATTCAAGCATATTTTCTTTAACAAAAGATATGTCTGGATTCAGGGTTTTAGCAACATGAACCATACCATCAGATATGTCTGCTCCAAATACGTCAATTCCTTTATCCTTAATAAATCGGGTAATATGGCCCGGTCCACAACCAAGATCACAGACGTTCCCTTTGGGTCTTATTCTTCCACAAAAAGCTTTTAAAATATATCGATCAAACGGTTTTTGGTCAAGTTCATAATATAGCGCTTTTGCATAGTCTTTCGCAACTGTGTCATAACTCAATTCAACCTTGTTCGATGGTAAATATCGACTTTTATATAAGTCCTTGGCAAAATTTGTATACTTATGTATAAAATCAGTTTTAGCATTTGTATAACCATCTCGATTATTCTTAAATTCTTCCAAAAGGCTTAACTTTAGCTCTCCATATTCATTAGCAATACCTTTATGTTCAATTAAATAATCCCTAAAATACAATTCATTCCAATCACTTAAATATCTCACATGTAGATGATACACTTTTTCCGTAAAACCATGAATGGTATAACCTTTATTATATGAAATATCAATCTCTGTATCAATCTTTTTACTCATTAATGTCCAACCCTGATTGACAAGTTCATTCATTAGCCTTTGGATATCACAAGATCTATTCAGCTCCAAAAGAATATCCACTATTGGTTTCGCAACAAGGTCATTCACTGCAGTACTTCCAATATGATTGATACGATAAACATCTTCACTCTTTAAATAGCTTAGAATACTTTCCTTCTCTTCTTGATACCAGTCTTTATATTGAGGATTATGTTCTTTTAGAATTATTGGGAAAAGAATCCATAATTCTTCAATGGTCATTTCTGATAGACTTTTTCGTGTTGTTTCCTCATTCATAAAGAATCCTCCCCCTTTGATAAAACCAAAACCATAGCCTTAATATAACTTAAACCAAAACCTTAGCCTTAATATAACTTAAACCGAAACCTTAGACATTAGTTATAACATCAAACTCATTTTCTTAATCACTTTTTGAGTTCGAAGTGCACCCGCTTTTGTCAAATGAACCAAACGGTTTTCCAGCAGTTGAATAAATTCAGCCTTATCATTAACTGCAATGACATCTGCCATCGATTCTGCACGCTTAGGATAATCCACATTTCGACATTGTTCCTGCAGTTTGAATAATGTGTCTTTCAGCTTATCATAGTATCCATTGTCAGCAAGATTGATAACCGTATAAACACCCCAAACATTGGTGATAACAGATCCGGTTTCGATAATTTCCAGAATACTATCAAGTTCCTGAATTATTCTCTCCGGAATGACTTTTGCCAGATTCGCTATTGCAATCATTCCGCCCCAAACCATTCTATTGTTTTTAGACTTCAAAAAACCAATTAACTCCTCAGCATAAGGAATTAATAAATTCGGATTAATATAACCTATCTCATACATGACTTTTAAACAATCACTTGCTATAGACTTATTCTTATCCTTCAAGTAACTTGCAATCTCTTTAATGCCTTCAATATTCTCTTCCTCCGCAAGTTTTCTTGCAAGTTCTTGATTAGGCACTTCATCTCTTCTTTGAAGATGATAGGCAATTTGATTGATGTAATTCATTTTTTGTCCTCCTTTGTGATTAGCAATATTTCAAATCTAAAAAACAGGAACTCTTACTCTATTAAGAATACCATTTTATCTATTTCTCTTCAATTGTAACAGATTTATATGTATACTTTTTGCGTAACGCTACAGTAGAAAGAAGATGGAACTGGTCGCTTATGTTGCCATCGAATTTGGTTCAACCTAACTTGAAGCTTAAAGAACGAACGGGTCGCTCATGTCGCCATCGGGATAGCGATACAAGAACCTATCCTGGATAAGCGGCATAAACTCTGGTTTTGGAAAAGACTTAGTTGTTTAAGTTAAAATAGATTACTTAGCGAAACCTAACTTGGAGCTTTAAAGATTGAACCGGTCGTTTATGTCGCCATAGAATTTAGTGTAACCAAACATGAAGCTTTGGAGAATGAACCAGTCGTTTGAGTTGCCATTGTTCTATCTTTTGCCTTGTTCTTTTAATCCCCTAGCTGAGGCATCTGGCAATGTATGGGATAGTTCTCAGGTACTGCCATGAAGTGAACCCAAAAAGTTGGACACTATTGTATAATTAAGCTACATTTGTGGATTGGGTTCTAAATTCT
>Ga0314774_1002582_pt1 | contig 10033 bp, 15 predicted proteins | sample MetaGCBIA2018_FD_204515 | JGI IMG/M metagenome (GOLD analysis project Ga0314774, IMG submission 204515) | Cryopeg brine microbial communities from Beaufort Sea near Barrow, Alaska, United States - CBIA 2018 | ecosystem: Environmental > Aquatic > Marine > Coastal | place: USA: Alaska | collected... | reverse complement strand
CGATATCGTTGATATCTGAAAACTCCGCGGTGACGGTTGCGACAATCACTTCCCATACGGACATCCTGTTACTCCTTATGTTGCACTGCGCTGCAGGGCGGGCGCTGAGCTCGCGCCCGTTACATGTTAAAGAATTTAACGACCCTGATAAAAAAACCGAGCCAGAACAAAACCGAGCAACTCATGTCTCTGGGCGGCGGAATGATGATGCTGCTGCTGCGTAAGGGCATTACCCGCCCCTGATTAATCGGCGCAGTTTACTCATCGGAGTGGCATAATCTGGCCATGGACTAGCATAACAAACATCCCCGAACTCAATACGCCGGGATTTCTTCACGATGAAGTTAATCCAGCTTCCAAAAGACTGTGCTTTTGAATCTAGATATCAAAGGTTTGCCAGGAGGCATGTTTATGTTTTTAAAACATTTTCTTGTGTGTCGACGATATCGGCTGGCGCTGTTTTTGTTGGTTGTCCAAATTTTTTTCCAAGTTCACGCCGATGTTCTTCGCGAAGGTGAGAGCCTGATGCTGCAGGGCGGCCCTTATGTGCTGCATTGGAATGAAAATGATAAGGACTCAAAAAGAAACTCGTGGCCGGCGCTGCTGGGTGCTGAGTGGGAGAACGCTGAGCGCTGGGAGCTGGGAACTGCCGTTTTCAGAAATTCGTTTTACCAGTCCAGCGTTTATGTCTATGCCGGTCGGCGCTGGTTTCTGCCCCGGGTTGCCGATGGGCTCTACGTCAAACTGACCGGCGGCCCGCTTTACGGTTATCGCGGCGAGTACGAAAAGAAGGTGCCATTCAACTATAACGGCCTCGGTTTAGCGGTGTTGCCGGCATTAGGCTACCAGTACGGAAAGGCAAACGTGCAAACCGTTTTTCTAGGCACGGCGGCGGTTATTTTTACGTTTGGCTATGAGTTTGACTGAGGAGCCCCGTGAATGTCTCCCTACGGTAACTCCTCATTTTCCAACACGAGATGAAACCCACCAACGCCTCACTCTACTCGATATTTGTGGTACAGGTTGTAACCTTTCTCTCTGTACCAGGCCTGCCGCATCTGATCATGAAACTGATCATGGACAGGCACAACGAATATCTCGATTGATCAGATGCTTACCAAGAAGGCCCGCGGATTCGTCCCCGGGCCTTCTTGCTGGTCTGCATATAAGGGTGCGTTATGGTCAGCCGGTGCAACGGCTATAGCGCGACAATTAACTTGGCCGGTCCGTATTGCCTCAGTAAAGAATCAAACTCATAGCCGGATTGTCTAAAGCCTTGTCTTCATTGGTGCCTGCAGAGAAGCAGCCAGGAATATCGGGCACCGTAACGCCGTAGTTCTTTCCGTCATCTGTATGAAGTGCTACTGGGTACTGGGAAACGCATAGCGATTACCTCAAGTTTAATCAGTGGTCCTTCGGGACCGTTATTTCCAACCGGCCTGCTTCCAAATATTGTTCAATGTACCCTTTGGCAGTTCCGACTTAGGGTGTGGCAACGTAACTAGCCCCAGCTTTGTGGGATGCTTAAAGTGATGATGGCTCCCATTTACTCGCATCAACTCCCAGCCATCTTTCCCAGTTTCTTTTAACCTCTGGTTGGACATTACCGCATAAGCCACAGACCATGAACAGGCACACATCCCGTCATAAGCTAGCTTCATTGAAAATGATTTGTTCAAATGACCATGGACAGGCACAAATCCCGCAAATCCCGGGGACAGATTTGAAATCTGTCCCCTAACGGCCCAGGCCCCAAACCGGCGCGTTAGGAGGTTTTATCGACTTCAGTACGCTGTATTCTTTTGCCGCTGACGCGATACTTATTACGCATGTATTGTTCGTAGCGTTTGTCGTTTTCGGGCTGATACTGGTTTATGCAGGCTTTTTTCTGAAGTGGCAGTGGGTGAGAAACGTGTGGTTCCGTAGCGTGCACCTGGTTGCAATCGGCGTTGTGGTTTTGCAATCTTGGTTTGGTTTTGTTTGCCCGCTTACAACCTGGGAAATGGGTCTGCGGGCGAGGGCAGGTCAAAATGTTTACGATGGTTCTTTCATGGCACATTGGCTGCACCAGATTTTATATTTCCAAGCGCCGCCGTGGGTCTTTATTGCCTGCTACACCGCTTTTGGTGGGCTGGTGTTGCTCAGTTGGTTTCTGGTTCGACCAAACCTTGCCTCTCGAAATTGATTTTCGTAGATGGAATCATAATGTAGTGGTTCACTGAGCACCTTAAAACGCCTATTTCTCGTCTGTGTCGTCGTCTTCAACCTCGTCCGGATGCTCCTGCTTATAACGCTCCCAGTCTTCCCAGTCATGAGGCGTTCCAGCATGGGTTTTTTCAGGTGCCTGGTATGCTCTTTCGCAAAAGAAGCTATGCGTGAGCTCGACAGCGGCGAGGACGAAGCCATTCCCGCCAACATCGTTGGCCGTTTGATCGCCGGAGACGACCACCCGCTGAAAATCTGGCGGGAGTATCGCAAGCTTACCCAAGCAGCTTTGGGTAATGAAGCCGGGGTGGGCAAGTCCTATATCAGCCAGATTGAAACCGGCAGCAAAACTGGCTCAGCCAAAGTGCTGAAGGCGCTGGCGGAAGCTTTGCAGGTGGATATGGATGATCTGTTGGTAGAGTGATCAGTCGTGGACAGGGATAGGAAGTTGGTATTTAGATTCGTCGGTGAGCCCGACTGTACACCGCACCACGCTCTCGCTTGCCCACGGCGACCACCGTTACAACGATACGTTCGTCTTCGACCTCATAAACCAATCGGTAACCTGCGCTGCGAAGTTTGATTTTGTAGCAGTTCTTGAGATCGGATAGGGCGTCTGGCGGCACGTGAGGATCGTCGAGCCGCTGTTTGAGCTTTTTCTTAAACTGAGCCTGCAGCGCCGGTGCGAGCTTCTTCCATTCTTTAAGGGCAGAGGGTTTGAATTCTAGAGCGTACTTAGAGCTCATTCAGGGACACCGGGATGCTGCGTTCTGATCGGCGCGACTCCACCAGGCGAGCCAATTCTTGATCGTCCAGGCGATCCAGCATAGCCTCGTAAACATCCGCTGGCACGCAGTAGAATGCTGGTTTATTTCGGTTCAAAACAACGATGGGAAACCCCTCGCCGGCACTAACAGCTGCCATTGGGTTTTTCTTTAACTCCGAGATACTAGCCGCAATTTCGGTATAAATGGGTTGAGTCATGGACGAACCTCCTGAGACCTATTAACAGGTCATATATTATCAAAGATACTCAAACCTTGCATCTCGCAACTTTTGTGTTCGGCGACTACTGGATTGATCACCATCTGATCATGGACAGGCACAACGAATACGGATTCGTCCCCTGAAATCTGATCATGGACCGGCACAAATTAATCTATCAAAAGCCCGCTTCTTTTTGGTGCCGGAAGGCCAGAACATATACTGCATCGTCGGCCGGTTCATGGTGGTACAGGGCCACATACCCGGAGTTCCCGAAGGCAATAACTAATTCGCGCAATTCAGGCATTTCAGCGAACGGCCGGCCAATACCCGTGGCTGTTTCCAAAAACAGGAAGTGCCGTTCGATGGTTTGTCCTGCCCGCCTACTGGCTTCCGGGGCTTTGGCGGCTAAGAATTTGCGGCATCGTTCCAGACCTTTCGCAGCGCCTTCGGTGATGATTACTCGTGGCACTCTGGCGCCGCCTTCTCATCATCGTTGCCCCAAGTATTCAACCAGGCGCGAGCTTCTTGGCCGGTCAGGTGTCTGCCGGTTTCCTTGTAGGCTGACCAAGACGCTAAGGCCTCCTGCTTGAAACTCTCGCGTGCTTCCTCGCGCTCAACGTACTGCTGTATGGCTTCCAGCATGATCCAGTGCGGAGAGCGGCGGCGTTGGTTGGCGATGTGATGAACGCGGCTTTTTAGTGTGTTGTCGATTTTGAGAGATGTTGCCATGAGTAAGCCTCGTATCACTTGGTAGTACTTAGTGATAATTTAACGCCTTTTTGCGCCAAGAGTCCATTTCTGAACGCTATAATTCGATCGTGGATATCTTGGACAGGCACGATCAATTCAGAACAATAGGTAATGGAAAGGAAAATGAGATTCCGAGGTGTCAATCCGACGGCGATACGCGAGCCAAAACCTTGGGGTTCTCTGACAGCGGCAGCGAAATGATGACCCCTTCGTTTGACGACGGGTATACGTCCGCCAGTGCGGTAATATTCACCTGGTGCGACACCATAATCACCGGTTTGCCCGGCGGCATCTCGTTCACTTGTTTAACGGTCTGCTGGGTTTGCAGCCTTCCATCACCACGCCCCAGAAAGAACGAATTTAACGACGGCCACTCGGTTACGGAGCCCGTGTCCATCCCGTTCGCTGTGTCCAGGCACCGGCACCATTGGCTGCTGAACACCCGGGCTTCATTAATACCCCGCGCCGCCAGAAAAGGCTTCCACGCCCGCGCTTGCCTGCGGCCCTCTGCGTTCAGATTACGTTGGGTACTGCAGTCCTCCAGTTGAAAAGATTCCGGATCGCCAAAGCCCGGCGCCAAAGCATGACGCAGTACCAGCAGCGCCTTGCCTTCTTTCAGTGCCTGCCAGGCAGCATTTTCATCGGGAGTAGCGCCAGCCGCCGCCGGCCCGGACGTCAGCGCCAACATAGCTGTCACAAGCAGGCAGCGAATAAGTTGAGTCATGAAGTAATGGTTCGCTGAGGACTTTAAAACGCCTATTTCTCGCTTGTGTCGTCGTCTTCCACCTCATCCGGATGTTCCAGCTTATAACGCTCCCAGTCTTCCCAGTCATGAGGCGTTCCGGCATGGGGTTTTTTCAGGTGCCGGGCATGCTCCTTCGCGTTATGTTGCAGGCTGTGGTCCTGTTTTTCTTCCTCGTCGTAGCCGTGCTTCTTCAGAAAGTCCGTTGCGCTGATTGGCATCTCGAAATACCTCCGGGGTTACCCATGCTCTTAAGCATATTACGCTGGTTTTCCAGCGGCGGATTTGCGGGTGGTGGTGGTGTGTTTGAGTATAGCAGAGCGTGAGTATGGACAGGCACAGCTTGGTTTGGGCGTGCATAACCCGATTTCACCGCAGGTCTTTTTTAATACTGGTCCAAAGCTGGCGATAAGCGCCGGCCGCTGCGCTTCTGGCATCCAGTTTTTCCAGAGGCTGGCCTTCTTCGCCCATACGCTCAACCACGCTTGCGTAGGGTATTGCCACGTTAAGGCAGTTGCCTGTCAGCTCCGAACCACGTTCAACCAATTCCCGGTGCAGCTTCTTGCGGCGATCGACCATAGAGAAAAACGGGCGCAGCTTTTTAACACCCAGTTTTTTGCTCTTGGCAAAATCGTGCAGCTGGTTCCAGCTGTTCATAGACAGCCAGGTAGGCACCAGTGGCACGTAAACCTGGTCTGCCACTTCCAGTACCTGTTCGGTTAATCGTGACAGCGTAGGCGGGCAGTCCAGAATCACCAGGCTGGTTTCTTCGGAGAGTGGGGCAAGCAGTTTTTTGAGTTGGTTGCCATCGGTTTCCTGATCAAGCTTGATGTCGAAGTTGCGGAAACTCGAGTGTGCCGGGATAAAATCCAGGCGGGGGTAAACATCACTATGGATAAATTTGGCGATGGGCGATTTGCCCTCAAGCAGCTTGGAGAGTTTGTTGCCTTTGAGCGGCTCGGCGCCGGAAAGATAGAAGCTGGAGGCGCCCTGAGGGTCGAGATCCCACAATAGAGTCTGGCAGTTGTCCTTGCTTGCAAGGTATGCAACGTTCACTGCCGCCGCCGTTTTGCCAACTCCGCCCTTGGGACTATAGAACGCAATAATCCTCATTGCCGCCCTGTTCCTGTATTGAATCCAGTGAATTGAGACCTACAGGGTAACAGGCGTTTGGTTCTGCTTGATGACACTTTTATGACACAGCCTGATCACGTACAGACACAGATCAGCCCTGCGCGGAAAAGCGGATCTTGGGCGAGCATAAATACGTCATAGACCGGTGAACCACAAAATTAAAACAGTCGTATGAATTGACGCTGAACAATAAGACCAAAGAACCCGATTGAGGAGAGTGCTCATGAAATACCAGGCCCGGCAAATGATCTTCGTTTTTGTTGTTTGATGTACTGGGCGTAGACCGGCTTCATGAGCTGGAAAAATACGCCGATGCCACACCGGATCTGATTTCTGCGGTTATTGATGAAGCCGGCAAACTGGCGGCCGAAGTGATTCAGCCGACCAACCAGGCCGGTGATTGCGAAGGCTGCCATTACTACCCCGAAACCCACGCCGTAACCACGCCTGAAGTGTTCAAGCCGGCCTACAAAAAGTTTGTAGAAGGTGGCTGGAACGCACAGGATGCGCCGGTGGAGTTTGGCGGGCAGGGGCTGACCCACGGTGCTATTAGTGCACTGCATGCCCACGGTTCCGGTGAGTTCAAACAAACCTATCTGGAAAAACTGGTATCCGGCGAGTGGACGGGCACCATGTGACTTACGGAATCCCAGTGTGGCACCGACTTGGGCCTGATTCGCTCCCGCGCTACGCCCAACGCAGATGGCAGCTACGCGATTGAGGGCACTAAAATCTGGATTACCGGCGGTGAACACGATCTAACCGACAACATTGTGCATCTGGTGTTGGCAAAACTGCCCGGCGCGCCTGACACCACAAAAGGCATTTCTCTATTTATAGTTCCCAAGGTTCTGCCGGAGTCTGGCGAGCGCAATCCGGTGTTCTGTGGCGGCCTGGAACACAAAATGGGCATTAAAGGCCCCGCGACCTGTGTTATCAATTTTGAGAATGCCAAAGGCTGGATGGTGGGCGAACCCAATGATGGCATGCGCGCCATGTTTACCAGGATGAATGAAGCGCGCTTTAAACTGAGCCTGAAAGGCGGGCAGCTTGTGCGCACCCTGTTTGGCGTATTCGAGAGCTACCTAAAGGACAACCCGGAAGCACCCCATCGCGATGAGCTGAAAGGCGCTGTAAGTACGCTGGAAAAGGCCACTCTATGGCTGGCGACCAAGGCTCCAAAAGATCCGGAGCAAGCAGGTGCTGCTGAACCTTTCGACCGTGCTTATTGGCTTTTATGGCGCCCGGTTGTTCGCACTTAATCGTCAGCAAAGCATTTCGATCACTTTGGAGGCTGGCCTCCAGAACAGTGGCCTGTCGATGTTGTTGGCGCTGGGTATGCTGAACAATTACGCGATGTCGCTGGTACCCGCGATTTACACTGGGGTGATGTTTATCACCGCTGGCGTAGTAGGTGGTGGTGGAGAGCGCTGAATCCGGCCGGATTCAGCGCTCTCCCTGCTGCGCACGAAAGACTACTGGGCGAAGATGTCCCTATAGAACGCCATTGTGCCTTCCCAGGCACGATTTGCGGCTTCTTCATTATAGGCCATGGGCAACCCAAACTTTTCACCGGTATCGTCAGCCGCTTTGGAGGTGAAGGAGTGCTTGACGCCGGGGAACACAGTCAGGCTAAGATCTGCACCGGCTTTGGTCATTTCACTGACAAAGCCGGTGACCTGCTCCACTGGAACGAACGGATCAGCGCCACCGGTGTAGGCCAAAATCCGAGCCGTAACTGCGCCCTGTTCGGGCTGAATGTCGCTACCCAGTGATCCGTGCAGGCTGACGACGCCGTCAAGATCGAGGCCGAGCCGTGCCATGTTGAGCACGACAGCACCACCAAAACAATAACCCTGGGCCGCAATCCGGGATTCGTCGACCGTTTCATGGTCCTGCAGAATGCTCATGGCCTCGCGGAAGCGGGCTTCGAGTGCCTGTTTGTCGCCCATGGTGGCCTGCATGAACTTCTTGGCGTCGTCAGGATGTTCGGCCAGCTTACCGGTGCCGTACATGTCCAGTGCAAACGCAGTATAGCCCTCTTCAGCCAGCCTTTCGGCCTGGCTGCGGACAAATTCGTTGTGGCCCCACCACTCGTGAACTACCAGTATTCCCGGGCGCTCGCCCTCAATATCGTCGTCATACACCATGTAGCCGGTGAAGGAATCACCATCGACGGTATACTCCACCGTTTCAGACACTATCTCGGCAAAGGCTGCAGTAGTGAAAACGAGAGAGGTCGCCGCGGTAAGCGCGAGCCGTTGTATCATGTTCATTGTCCGGATCCTTTTGCTTTGGTTATTGTAAGGCCTGATTGTTCACTGTTCATAAGTGGCCGCTCCGTGCCATATTATCGGGACTGCCTGTTGCCCGGTCTGGCGCTACGAGTTTAGATACAGGCACTTAATACAATAACACGATTAATTGGAGGCTCCATGAAGCTGCTTGGCTCGACCACATCCCCTTATGTCCGACGCACCCGGCTGCTGCTGGCGGACCGTCCTTATGATTTTGTGAACCTGGATATCTACGGCGAGGGGCGAGACGAGTTGCGTAAAAATAACCCGGCGCTCAAAATTCCGATGCTGGATGATGACGGCCAGAAAATATACGATTCCCGGGTTATCGCTCGCTATCTTGGGGCTAAGCTGGGCATCGCCGCCCCGAGCTGGGATCAGGAAAACCAGCTAACGTTGATTGATGCGGCCAACGATTCCTGTGTCACGATGCTGTTGTCGAAACGATCCGGCCTCGACATTGAGCAGGATGCGATGTTTTACAACATTCAGCGCGAACGCATCATGACGACCTTGCGTGCGTTGTCAGCCATGGTGGATGCGGGCGAATTCACAGACTGGCATTATCCGTCAATCTGTCTGTTCAGCCTGATCGACTGGTTGGATTTCCGGGCCCTTGTCGATTTTGAGGGCATCGAGAGTTTGTTGTCATTCCGGGACCATAATTTGCAACAACCTATGGTCGCGGAAACGGACCCCCGCAAAACCTGACTTCTTTGCGCCCAGAGCGGCGCGCCGCTCTGGGCATCAGTCCGCTTTAACTGAGGCGAGAATATCCAATGCGTGGCGCCGCTTTACAGGGTCATAAAGATCCACAGTAAACATCAATTCATCCACCTTCACTGTGGTGAGAAGTTTTTCCAGCTGGCTTTTGACGGTCGCGCAGTCGCCCTTTACTTGCAGATCAAGGAAGCCCCGAACACCGGCTTCTTCCTCACGACTCCAGAGCCCATCCATGGTTTCTACCGGAGGTTTTAGCCACAGTGGCTGGCCCTGAAACAGTGCCAGGATGCTTTGGTAGCTGGTGGTGGCCAATAATGCGGTTTCTTCATTGCTGTCAGCCGCGACGGCTGGCACGCACAGCATGGCATAAGGCTGTGACAGGCTCTGTGAAGGTTACGAAGGTTCCAGCAATACGAACATCGGCCTGCAAGTGCTTGGCGGTTCGGGCTTCACCACCGACTGGCCGCTGGAGCAGCTGGTTCGCGATAGCCGCATTGCGCGAATCTATGAAGGCACAAACGGCATACAGGCGCTGGATTTGGTGGGCCGTAAACTGAATCTGAAAGGCGCTTTAAGTATGCTGGGAAAAGCCACCCTATGGCTGGCAACCAACGCTCCAAAAGGTCCGGAGCAGGCCGGCGCCGCGGCCACGCCATACCTGCGTCTGAAGGCCCTAACGGTTATCGGTTACATGTGGTCACGCATGGTCAACGTTGCCGGCCAGCAGATTGAAGCCGGTGAGGGCAGCAAGCCTCTGCTGGAAAGCAAGCGGGTGTCTGCCCGCTTTTACTTTGAAAAGCTGCTGCCGGAAATTCACTGGTTGCTAAGCGACATCGAAAGCGGCAAGGACAGCCTGATGGATATGGGAGACGATCACTGGGCGGCGTGAGCCTAAATCCCGGCGTTTTGAATCAAACCACGCACCGCGTGGCTTTTTTAGGGGCGATGTGTTCTACGGTGAGCAAGTTGCTCCGGCTTTTTGGTTTGAATCAAGTCAGTAAAACGATATCAACTTTGCAAAACAGAGCGGGGTGGTGGGGAATTTTTTTCGCCAGAAATGGGTGTTTGAGCGCAGCGAGTTCCATTTCCAAGAAAAAACATTCCCCGCCACCGCGATCAACCCACCAAAACCCAAAGGCTACAATTTCGTAATGGACAGGCATGTCCGTACTCTCTGTCCATACTCTCAAACTAG
>Ga0314774_1002580_pt1 | contig 10035 bp, 9 predicted proteins | sample MetaGCBIA2018_FD_204515 | JGI IMG/M metagenome (GOLD analysis project Ga0314774, IMG submission 204515) | Cryopeg brine microbial communities from Beaufort Sea near Barrow, Alaska, United States - CBIA 2018 | ecosystem: Environmental > Aquatic > Marine > Coastal | place: USA: Alaska | collected... | reverse complement strand
GATTCTTCTTTGGTTGTTGCCGTTTATCAAAAAGTTCCGGAAAATGTAAACAACAAAACGATGGTTTTAAATAATTTAAAAGCCATTATTGTTTCAAAAGACACCTTGTTTTCCAATAGGGTGGCGGTCACTGTTTATCCGAAAAATAAAAAAAAGCCCGATTTATATTACCGATTCCCCATTACCGTTTCCACTATTTTTAATTCATTAAAAGGACTGGATACCTTAAATGTTTTTAAATTTAAGGTAAGCGGACAAGGTTATTTGGACAAGGGCAATGAACATTATTTAAATTTTGAATATTCAGGACCCAGCCAAAGTGATATTGTCAGGTTTGGGGAATATGAAAGGTATAGCGTGCTTTATAAAAACAAAAAAATGGAAGCTATTTTAGGGCACGTGAATTTTTCGCTTTCAAATATTACGGAAACATCGCGCTATGGAACAGGCGGTATTTTAAGTTATGATTTTGGAAAAACAACCGCAACCTTGTTTTATGTACAACCAAGGTTTACCAAACAAATATCCAATTCTTACGGTGGTAAAATATTACATCATTTATCCGATAAAACCTATGTTGAAATGGGATTTATCAACAGAACCCTTTTTGAAAACAACGAAGAATTCAATTCCAAGATTTTTAACATCGCTTCATTTTATACCATAGACCGATTTAAAATGAACGGAGAAGTGGCCTATGAAAGCAATTATAAAACAAACGGACTTGCCTATTCTTTAGGGGCTTATTTAAATTTGAAAAAATTAGATCTTATCAATTCTGTTCAATATTCCGATAAAAATTACAAAGGTTATTTAAGAAGCAGCAAACAATTGTTATCACAGGTAAATTACAGATTCAATAAAAAAATAAGTATGCAAATTGGCGTGGATTATCGTGCCATAAATCCTGTTAAAGACACCATTAATTACACTTCTTCGCCAATAGTCACAAGGTATCAGGCCTATGTTAATTATCATATCAACCGATACAATAAAGTAAGAATAGGAGGTTATTTCAGAAATAAGGAAGATCAGTTAAGTCTGCAGTCTTACAATTTTGAAGAAAAATTGGCAACGCTTTCATTTTATAGCAGAATGCCTTACAAATACAATTTAATCTGGCAAAACAGGGTGGGAAAAACCATCAATTTCCTGGCGGAAAGCACCGTACCACAAAGCACGTTTTTGAGTTCTTTAAATGTTTCAGTAAATATTTTAAAAAACTTAACAGTGGGTGTCAATGGAGATTACCAGCAAAGCAACAAGCAATCTGTGGAAAATGAAATTATTAAAACATTTTATTATGGCGGAAATTTACAATACCATTTAAAATCAAATTTAAATCTTAATGTATTTTATAAGAAGAATTATGATTTTGATGAATTGGATGAAGCTCAAAATTATTTACAGGCACAATTAAATTACAACTATCACCGGAAACATATGCTAAGTGTGGCTGTTTCACAAACTAGTTTGCCAGTTTTCCCCATAAAAAAAGAACTTCTCATCACGGCATCTTATAGTTTTGTGGTGAACGTGCCTGTTTCAAAAAACAAAACGGTGGGTTCTTTGACAGGTAAAATTAATTCAGCTGAAAAAAATAATTTGGAAGGCATCCTTGTTTTTTTGGATGGTCATATTGCCATGACCAATGAAAAAGGCGTGTTTAATTTCTATAGTTTAGAACCCAAAACCTATCGTTTGTATATCAAGCAATCAAGCCTACCCAAAGGGAAAATTATTGTGCAGCAGCAACCCAGTGAAATAGACATTTTTCCAAATAAAGAAACGGAAGTGTTTTTTGAGATTGGAAATACGGGCTCTTTATACGGAAAAGTTGCTTTTGAAGAAACAACGTTGATACAATCATCAAAGTTTATAAAAAAATTGCCTAATTTAATCGTCAAAATATCCAAGGAAGATAAATTCTATTATACGAAAACCGACAATGAGGGCAAATTTCGGTTTAAAGAGCTTTCACCGGGAGCATGGACCGTTGAGTTGGTAGTTAAAAATTTATTGAACGACTTCACTTTTAGTGAAACGCAAAAAACAATTGAAATTTCATCAAATGAAGAGGTTAGGGCGGTTTTTAAAGCCAGCAATAAAAACAGAGAAATTAAAAAAAGCGATAAAAAATTTAAGTTATGAAACGTGTAAGACAAATTTTGATACACAAAGGAATGATTGATGGCGAACAACATTTGTTACCGCTAAAAAATAAAATTTAAACAGATGAAACAATTAATATATATCATATGTTGTTTTTGTGCAATTTCAAGTTATGCACAGAATGATGTTGGGAGCATTAACATGACATTTACCCTTTCTCAAGTGGCTATGTTGGATTTGGAACCAGATAATTTACCATTAACCCTAAAAATAGCGGCACCAAATGATGCAGGTGAAAAGGCTCTAATTGTGGCTGCGAACAACAATAAATGGATAAACTTTTCGTCAGCTGTTTTTCCTGGCAACTCAAGAAGTATTTCAATTCAAATGGAGCTTGGGCAAAAGGTACCTCCGGGAATTTATTTAAAACTAAATACTGCGAAATATTCGGGTTTGGGTAAAGGCGAGTTAGGTTCTGCGACAAGTGTAGTGACCCTAAATGATACGCCACAAACAATTGTATCCAATATAAAGGGCGCCTATACGGGAAATGGCGACGATAATGGATACAAACTCACTTATGAATTGGAAATTTATGATTATAAATTATTGGATTTCGACCAGTCTGCAACATTGTCTATTACTTTAACTTTATCCGATTTATAATGAAAAATTTAATTTTTATATGCATTTTAGTAATTTCCAATTGTCTATATAGTCAAAAAGATAAGTTAACTGTATCTGGTAATTGGTCAAAAACTTTTTCTGCATCAGATATAAGTGATGCCGGTAATGACTACCCCAATTCTTTCATTAGCTCAACCAACCAAAGTTTAATCACTGTAAGTCCAGGGGGGAATAGCACGAATTACATTAATATAAATGTTCTTGTGCATAGAGAGGATATTGCATGGGACAATGGTTTGAATCTTAAAATAAAACGTTCAACAATTGGCAATGGCAGCATAAGTGGGGGATTAACTTTTCAAACAATTAACACTACTGATTCTAATTTATTCTCTTGTACAGGTAATCATACAAATGTGCCTTTACAATATGAAATTACAGGAATAAGCGTTCTATTGCCGGTGCCGGTTGAACCTTATTCAACCACCGTTGTATTTACATTAATGAATTAATAATTATGCCTTGGATGGCAAAGGGAAACAGGACTTAATAAACAAAATAATTAAACACAAACACAATGCCCGTAAAAATATTATTTATTGAAGAAAATGAAATAAAACAAGAATCCTTAAAGTTGTGCCTTAGCCATCATACGGGTATCCAATATGATATCATCTCTGATTTTAACGCGCTGGATGCTGCGATAAATGCAAATGGTTACACGCATTTGGTTGCTCAATCTGTTATTAAAAATGAATCTGTTATGGCTTTTAACGACTTAATGAATCTGCCTCTGTTGATTGTTAATGATGCCGACATAGATTTGGGGGGTGGCTCTTATACAAGCACAAAATCGCCATTAAGTTATGCTGAGCTGTTTGCTTTTTTGGTAAAAAACACGCCCATTACTTATAGCGGTATAGAGGAATATGCGATGGGTGATGAAGAATTTTTCAATCAATTAAAGGAACTGATTGTGGAAGAATTTAGTCTTAATTTCGAGGAACTACCAACTTTGATTGAAAGCAATAATTTGGCGGAGATCAAAAGCAGGGCCCACCAAATGAGCAGTAAATTTTCAATGATTGATAAGCCGCTTTCCTGGCAATTGTGTAAAGATATAGACATGCATATTTTGGAGGATACTGATAAGCAAATTGAAAACACCAAATGTTTATTGGTTGATATAGAAATTGCTTTGTTGCAATTACAGTAAAACCACCATTTTTTTCGCTGTATTATTTTTTAAGATTCATTTTCGCAAAATTTGAATTTTGTAATTTAAGCAGCATTTTTTTTGAAAAATGCTGCCTAAAAAACGATCGTTAAGCTTCTGAAAGCTGATAGAAAATATTTTTTAATAGATTTCCATTCCTCACTTTTTCAAAATTATAGAAATCAAAAGTTCTAAAAAACGACCTACTATTTTTAAATTTTACAAAAAAACACGTAAATTAGATAAATGAATGCGTTTTAACTCGCAATAAAATATTTTTTAAGGCCTTAAAAATGCCTATAAAAAATATAAATAGCATGTAATTTACAATGAATGGTATGTTTTTTACAATAAATGGTAAAATATATGATTTTTTTCATTGTCGAATGATTTTTTGTATGTACCTTTAGAATGAATCTAATTAGAGAAATTAACCTTTAGTGTTAATGCGAAATTAAATTCCTAAAAACCTAATAGCTCATAAGCCAAAAAAAATGACCACAATCTACAAAAATATAGCCCTCGTCTTATTTTTATTGGTGTTTGGCAATTTAAGTGCTCAGGAGAACCATGGAAGTCATCAAATAACTTTAACAATACCGGAGGTTGCCTTAATCAATGTTTATTCAAATTCCGCTATTTCTTTGGGAAACAATACCGTTGTTGAAGCAGGAAAACCCTTAAATATTGAAGATACAGACAACAGCGTTTGGATCAATTATTCTTCCATTGTTGGTTCACAAACACAACCAGGTAGAGACATCAGCATACGCATTTCTGAAGGTAGGATTCCTGATGGTGTGAAGCTTTATGTTAAAGTAGCCAAAGATATGGGTGCTGGCGCCGGAAAAATTGGGAAACCTATCGAGATTGCGCAAGAACTTACTTCAAACCCTATGACGATTATTACCGATATAGGAAGTGCTTATACAGGTGCAGGTGCCAATAAAGGCAACAATGTAGAATATACCCTAAAATTGAGCGACGAAGCAAACGCTTATGCAAATCTGGATTTTGACCAGAGCAGTACTCTGGTGATTAACTATACGCTGACAGATAACTAAATTGTTTATTGTTGAAAGGTTGAATTTTAAATTTTAAATTTTAAATCTGCAATAAAAACTTTCTTCAGATTTATTTTCTCCGCTCCCTGCAATTATATATTTAAGTTCACCTTTTAGAAAAAGACACTATTCCTTTTTTAGGATGGTGTTTTTTTATTGTTTAATCGTGTATTTGTTTATTTTTGAATTGTTTAATCGTTTATTTGTTGAAGGGTTTATAAGGGTTTAATCGTTGAATTGTTTAATCGTTTAATTGTTTATTTGTTGAAGGGTTTAAGCGTTGAATCGTTGAATTGTTTATTCGTTTAAAGATTTAATCGTGTAATCGTTTATTTGTTGAAGTGTTATATTTTAAATCTTCAGTAAAAACCTTTTTTATCTTTATTTCCAAGGCTTCCACTGCAATTATTCACAATTCATTAGGCCTTTTTCAACTGCCTTAAAGTTTATTCATCTAAAGAAACTTACCGTTCGTCGACACTTAAGGTTTACCTGTCTATTTTTCTTCAACAAAACATAAAGGTCCACTTATATTTGTATCATCAATTAGAAACAAAAAAACAACAACCAAATAAAAAAAATCCTCACATTATGAAACTACAAAAATTATTTTTAGCAGCTGTCATCGTTTTATCTGCCAACGCTGCTATCGCACAAGGACCAGTTTCGACTAGTCATATTGTAAACATTCAGATTCCAGAAATTGCTCTATTGGATCTTGAAGGTCCAGGAGATGTTTCAGATATTACTTTATCAGGATCGATGCCAGCAGATGCTGGTTTGCCAATGACTTTTGAACCTCTAATTGCAACTAACGCTACCATTTGGATGAATTATACTTCTATTGTTAAAGGTAATGGTGCTGGTGGTGCTACGTCAAGAAATGTATTTGTTAAAATTACAGGTGCTGGCGATGTCCCTGCAGGATTAAAATTAACAGTTGAAGCTGGTATTTATGAAGGAACTGGTAAAGGCACAAAGGGAACAAAAACTGGAACTATTATTTTAGACAAAACTACTGATGCCGTTATTGTTGAAGGGATTGGAAGTGTTTATACTGGAAACAAAACAACTAATGGCCATCAATTAACTTACAAACTTGATTATGCAGGGACTGCAACTGACTATGCTGATTTAGATTTTAGCAATTCAGGTGATCTTACCATTACTTACACGCTTACAGATAATATTTAATCTGTAAAATAACAAAACATAAAAAAGAAGCCGTCTAAAATTAATTTTAGACGGCTTCTTTTTGTATCATCATTTTTAGTCCATTATAAACTTCAATCCTGCAGTAACAATACTGGCTTTAAGTCCTGAATTTCTTTCGTATTGGTTAAATTTTAGGTCAAGGCTTTTAAGTCCGAATTTATAAATGTGCGCCCTGGTAAATATATCGGTATAGGTGATGCCAAATCCATATTGGCTGGCGCTGTATTTAGACAAATCATAATCTGAGGTATAAAATTCTTCGGTAGAACGGTGCTGCTCATAAGGCGCAAAATAATTGGCTGCCGTTTGGTTGTAAAAACGATAGGAAGGATATAAGGTGAATTTATCAGTTATTTTAATGGGCAATTCAATACTTGCAGTTTGTGAAGTTATTCCCCAATCATCAGCATAATAACGGTAATACGTTCTCAATACAAAAATTTCATTGATGTAGTAGTTCATTCGTCCGCCAACGGCCAGTTTAGTCCTGTTATTGGGTAATTGCTCAATCGCATCTGCCAATTGAAAATTCTCAATAAATGAATTGGCCACATCACCAAAATATACCCGCTGAAAAGGCATCGATAACAGTCCTTGCTGATTTACAAAGTCGACCATTAAAGCACCCTGCAATCGTTTGGAAAGGATTTGAGAAAACCCAAACCCTGCGGAATAGGAATTTCTGCCTTCGCTGTTAAATGGTGTAAATATGGGATTGTAATTGGTGTTTCCCCAAATAGTTCCGTAACGGCCAAGATTGGTAGAAGGCCTTAATTCTATAGGGTAAATGGCTTTCCAAGTATCTAAATATATGTTTGCATTAACGCTTAGTTCCGTATTTTTTTCATTGAAAAGTTTGGTGTAGCCGCCACCCAATCCTAAAGAATAGTAATCAAATTCAGCGGAAACAGAAAGTTTTGCAGACCATATATTATTCCGGTCATCTGAACTGTGTGCATAAGAAATCACGCCATTAGCCCAAACATCTGAAGCGGAAGCGCCTGAAGATGCCTGAAATGGATCTGCCGGTTTATTGCCGTCAAAAGGATTGATGTTGCTTGATGAAGCAGAGGTATATGCAGAAATACCGGTATCTACTGTCAACACATCGTCATCATTTAATGGAATAGAAACGATAAGCGTTGAAGTGACGTCAGTCAATTTTTCAGACCCTAGTCCGCCTGTTACTGCGGCATTATCACCATCCTGTGTGTAATAACTGGCTAAAAATTCAACTTCAGCGGTCTCCAAAACACGTTTTTTATAAGTATTTTCGGAATCTTGTGCTTTTTCCTGAGCAAATCCCATTGCTGTTACAAAAATCATTATTGGGATTGAAACTAATTTTTTCATGTTTTTTTTATTTAATTGCATCCGCATCCACCGCCGGTTTTGCCACCATTGGCTCCTGATGCTGCTTCACGATAGGATTGAAATGTTGCTTCAAGACGATGTACGTTTTTTTCTGAAAGCGCCATATCCGGATCATTAATTTTTACTTTCTCATATTCTTTAACCGCAACACAAGAGCTTAAGAAACTTAAAGCAAGACCGCAAAGAATCATTTTTTTTATCATTGTTTTTCTAATTTTATATTTTCAGAAGTAAAGATGTTGCCCTGATCATCAATCATAATACATTCCACTTTTGGCAATTGATTAATCCTATTTAAGCCGACTTCTTTTCCCATTACAAATACAGAGGTTGCCAGTGCATCAGCAAGTTCAGCCTTTGGGGCAAAAACCGTTGCGCTTATAATTCCGGTAGCAGGATAGCCTGTTTTTGGGTTTATAATGTGGGTGTAACGGACTCCATTAAATGTAACAAATTTTTCATAATTTCCTGAAGTAACCACGGCACTTTCATTGATTGGCAATAAGGCAAATACTTTATTTTTGTTGAATGGGTTGGTAATTGCTATTGTCCACTCATTGCCATTGGGCTGTTTGCCCCAGGTAATCATATCGCCAGAGGCATTTATAATACCTGCAATCACGCCTTTTTCCATTAATAATGCTTTGGCTCTGTCAGCTGCATAGCCTTTTCCTATAGCGCCAAAACCAATTTTCATTCCAGCCAATTTTAAAAAAACAGTGGAATTTTCTTTGTCAATCAGTATGTTTTTATAACCAACTTTTGCTATGGATGCTTTGATAACTTCTTCTGAAGGCATTTCGGTCATACTGCCGTCAAACTTCCAAATTTTGTCCATGGATGCATAAGTAATATCAAAAGCGCCATCGGTAAGTCTGGAAATACTGATCGCACGGTCTATAAGATCAATTAATTCTTTAGAAACTTTCACAGGTTTGATACCGGCATTTTTATTTATTTCTGAAGTTTGGGAGTTGGCATCCCATGAAGAAATGAGTTTTTCAATTCGTGCAATTTCTGCAACAGCCAAGTCAATATCCTGAGCTCCCCGGACAGAATCATTTGCAACAACGGTAATGTCAAAACGACTTCCCATTAATTTGAGTGTTCGTTTGTAAATTTGTTGCGAAAATAGATTTACCGAAAACAGTAAAATAGCTAAAAGAATGAGAAACTGTTTCAAAAAATTAATTTTTAAAGGACTCAAGAATTTTTATATATTCAGAAGGAGTTGTCTTTTTATAACCTGTTTTCCCAAGTAATTTCCCGGTTTTATCCAATACCACCACATGAGGAAAAAAGCCATTTTTATTATATAATGAGGCAAGGTGGTTGTTTGCTTCCTGTTGTTTAGGTGATAATGTATTTTTACTTTTTCTTGGAAAGTCAGCCTTCAACATTACAAAATGTTCTTTTGCGTATGCCTTAAACGCTGCGGAACTCCAAATTTCCCTGTCTAACTTCATGCAAGGAGCACACCAGTCCGACCCTTGAAAAACCAGTATAATGGTTTGGTTTTCTTTTGTGGCCATGTCTTTTGCCTGTTCAAAATCTGTTTGCCATTCCTGGGCGTTTACATAAAGTGCAGAACAAACAAAGAGGAGGCTAAGAATAATTTTTTTTTTCATTTCGGAATTAATTGTTGATTATTGATAAATCACCTTAGGGTGTTTTTTAGTGTAAACAAGCTAGTTGCAGATTACCCTAATCATATTTTGTTATTGTTTTATTAAAATTTTAAATGGAGTTCAAAGTTCAATATCAAATCTAGTAAGATTCTAAATGATATTTGTAATTTATGAAACCTTTATTAATTGATTTCAAAAACTTTTCCATCTAAAGCCAACAGCGTGTTTTCAAAAATTTCCTGTGCTTCAATTTTAAAATCTTCTTTGTTTAGGTAGCGACTGCTATAATGCCCAATAATTAACTGTTTTACTTGCGCCAATTGCGCAATTTTGGCTGCTTGTGCCGCGGTGGCATGTTTTGTGGTTGCGGCAAGCGCTTCTTTATCTTTCAAAAAAGTAGCTTCATGATACAAACAGTTAACATTTTTTATGAAGGGTATGATTTCAGGGAAATAGGCGGTATCACTGCAAAAAGCATAACTTAAAGGTAAAGGAGGATCTAAGGTAAGCGTTTCGTTTTTTAGCACAGCACCATTTTGTAATATAAAATCTCTCCCGTTTTTTAAATTTTGGTAATCGCAAATTTTAATTTCTTTGTATTTTGAAATCGCATTTACATTTAATTTGCGTTCCCCCAGTTTTTCCTTAAATAAAAATCCGTTGGTATATACCCTATGATCCAACGGGATGGTATGCACTTCAACTTTGGCATCTTCATAAATAAGTTCGCTTTCAGTTGCTGTCAACTCATGAAAAAGTAAAGGATACTGCGTCCAGGAATTGGAGAGTTTTAATTGTA
>Ga0314774_1002579_pt1 | contig 10036 bp, 13 predicted proteins | sample MetaGCBIA2018_FD_204515 | JGI IMG/M metagenome (GOLD analysis project Ga0314774, IMG submission 204515) | Cryopeg brine microbial communities from Beaufort Sea near Barrow, Alaska, United States - CBIA 2018 | ecosystem: Environmental > Aquatic > Marine > Coastal | place: USA: Alaska | collected... | reverse complement strand
ACGCAGGAGTGTTGGGGAACTTCCGATCCCTGGTGTACGAAACCGTTTACAACTAATGTTACGTGTGTACACTTCAATACAGGCGGAGGAGGGTTGCGATGCATTCGATTGACAGCCTGCCTGCTGCCGCCTTCAGCACCGCCATGGCCACCGATGCGGGGGTGGGGGCACGAGAGCTGCGTCGGCTCAGCGATAACGGAACCATCAACCGAATCGCCCGAGGACTCTACCGCCGTGCCGATCTGCCGCCAGCCAACCTGGACCTAATTGAAATCGTGACCCGGAGGCCCGACGCAACACTGTGCCTGTCGAGTGCCTTGGCGCACCACAGCCTCGTTGACGTCATCCCCGCCCGAATCGACATCGCCCTTCCGCGGGGTGCTCGAATCCCCCGCACTGATACTCCGGTTTCCTGGCATCATTTCGACGCCGCAACGTTCGCGCTCGAGCGCACCGAGCTGGCCATCGACGGGGCCGACGCGACGATCGGCCTGTATTCGCCGGAACGTTCCATCGTCGATGCCTATCGATTGCGCGGGTCGGAAGGGTACGAGATCGCCCCGGAAGCGCTGAAGAACTGGCTGCGCCGACGTGGGTCTCACCCTTCCGCACTGATGGACATCGCCCGGCAGCTGCCCCGAGCGAGCGGTCCGTTGCGTCACGCCCTCGAGTTGCTCTCGTGAGCCAGGCGTCGCAACTCTATGCCGCGCTCTCCCGGTATGCCCGAGCTTCGGGCCGGGCAGTCTCGGAGACGGTCACCCTCTACGCCATGGAGGCTTTCCTGAGCAGGCTCGCTCAAACAATTTACAAGGATGACTTCGTTCTCAAGGGCGGCGTGCTCCTGGCTGCGTATCGCCTCCGTCGTCCGACGAGCGACATCGATATGGAGGCAGTCAACTTTCACGTGGATGCTGACCATTTGCTCGCTGTCGTGGAGGCCGTTGCGGCCGTATTCGTCGACGATGCTCTGGCAATTGAACCGGCACGCACCGAGGTGCGCGCCATCCGCGAGGGCGACGACTACTCCGGGCTCCGAGTCAAGATATTTGCACACGTCTACACGAGCGCGCTGTCATTCCATCTGGACGTCAGTACCGGCGACCCGATCTGGCCGGCCCCGCGTTCGGTGGCTGTCCCGCGTATCCTCGGTGGTGAATTTGAGATGCTCGGCTATCCGCTGGTGATGGTTGTTGCAGAAAAGGCGGTCACGATGCTGACCCGTGGAACGACAAGCACACGATGGCGCGACATCGTCGACCTGCGAAATTTCTCGCTGACCCACAACTTCAGCGCGAGTGAGCTACGCGGTGCGGCTCAGCGCGTGGCCGATTTCCGCCAAGTGCCGCTGACCTCAGTCTTGGTCGCCACGACGGGCTGGCCAGTGGTAGCTCAAACAAAATGGTCAGCCTGGCGGCGCAAACTCGCCCTCACCGACATCTGCCTCGAATCATTCGACAGCCAACTGGACGAAGTGATTCATTTCGTGGATCCGGTCTTCACCGGCATCGTGGGCGACGATGACATTTGGGACCCGTCAACTCAGCGCTGGGCCACACGTTGAATTCAAATCCGCAAGGGGAACCCCTTGCGGGACGGTTCGACCGTGGTGTGTTCCGAGTACCTCGTCGAGCTGGTCCCGCGGGACCTAGCGGGAATGCGCCGCCGCCGCGGCGCATATCACCGTGTTTACGGCCGCTATCGAGCCCTTTCATGCCCTGCCGCTCGTGCCTGTCTATTGACTTTTGCGCTTATTGCCTTCGTCGGCTCCTACGTGTCAACGCGGGTGCCACGCTGGGACAGGATGGGTTTTGCTTTTTGGCACCGCGAAGGCGAGCGCCCTCCGTTCGATCAGATGCCAGGAGATGAAGGCCAGCGGCAGTGTAAACGCGAGTACCATCATGAGATTCAACGCGAGTGGCACATGTCCGAAGTAGTGGAGGACGAGTTGCTGCACCGGGAACGCCCACAGGTAGATTCCATACGAAAGGTCCCCGAACCGCGCGGCCGATCGCAGGCCTGGAGTTGTCGAGCGCCCTAAGAGGATCACGAATCCGGGAAGCGTGACCCACGCGCCAAGGATTGCCTGGCTTGGAAGCGCGATCGCGATCCCGAGCCAGACGACGATACCGGCAATGGTCATGCTCGCGAGCGTGCGCACGCTGGGCTTGACAGCGCTCAGGATGGCCCCGGCTGCGAAGAAGACGACCATGGATGCGGCCGGCTTGAGCCCGTTAAATGACGACTCCGCGGGTGCGAATGTCGCGGCGGCGCAGAGGCCTGCGAGGATCGCGAATATGACGTATCCGCGCTGCCGCAACGCGAGGCCGGCACCCAGAACGACGAGATAACAGATGAACTCGACTCCGAGGCTCCACAGCGAACCGTTCACGGCTTTGCTGGCGTGGACAGCATCCCCGAACACGCCGGGAAGGAGGTACTGGGCATCCAGCGTGATGGAGAAAAGGTATTGATACGTCTGCGGCTTCTGAAAGTATTCCGGCCCTGTGCTGGTGACCAACGGGCCCAGGAGGAACACAGTGACCAGCACCACGGCGACCAGGCCTGGAAAGATTCGCAGGCAGCGGTTGCGCAGGAAGCCGCCGAGGCGCGGCCGCCGGAGCCAGCTTCCCTCCACGAGATACCCGCTGACGCAGAAGAAGACGGCGACTCCGAGTGTGTGGATGGGCATGCCGAAGAACCGGGGCACGGGGAAGTGCTCGGTGAGCACGAAGGCATGCCCGGTCAGGACGAGTAGTGCTCCGAGCAGGCGTACGGAGTCAAAGTTGTTGTTGTGGGCCGGACCTGACCGCCACGTGCGCCATTTCGCCATGGGACGTGGCGCATCGCGGTCAATCGCCGTCGCAGCGAGAGCCATAGTCAGATGATCGTAATATCATGTCGATCATCGTATAAGGACCCGCCCATCAATTCAAGTGACCGCTATATATCGAGGATCGTACTATGCTGCTGTCATGGCTGATTCAGAAATGCGCGAACCGACGTTCTTTGTACTCGCCGCCCTTGCCGATCGGCGCAAGCACGGGTACGCACTTATTACCGATGCCGAGCAGTTGTCGGAGGGGCGAGTGCACCTGAAGGTCGGGACGCTGTATGCGGCCCTTGATCGCCTCAAGCAGCAGGGACTGGTCACCGGCGCCGGTGAAGAAGTTGTCGACGGTCGGCTCAGACGTTATTACGAGCTGACGGATGATGGTGCCTCGGCGTTGCGGGACGAGGTCGCCAGGATGCAGGCCAACGCCGAGCAGGCGTTGTCGCGTCTTCGCTTGCGTCCGGCACCGATGGCTGCACACGCATGAGCACCCCGGCGGCGGACCTTGAGGCCGCGTATCGAGCAACGTTGCGCTGGTATCCGCGCGGGTGGCGCGTTGATAATGAGGACGCCGTCGTTGGAACTCTCCTCGACGTCGCGGACGCCGAGCAGCGGACACGCCCACAAGCGGCCGAGCTGCTGAATCTCGCCGTGTGTGGTCTCTTGCGGCGCATCGACCCGGTGCTGCCGGCGCGGGCACGGGAGGTGACATCCGTTATCGCGTTCGCGTGTGGTGCGGCGCTGTCGCTGACGGTCTTGCTCGTGTCCTATCTCGGTCCGCTCGCCCGACAGCTTGTTCCGCCGTGGTGGGTTGGCCCGTCGGATCCGGCCGGGGCCCTGCCCTATGCGCTGTGGCTGATTGCGTTTGTGTTCGCCGTGGCCGGCCACCGTCGCACGGCCCGTTGGACGATGGTCGCCGTGCTCGCCAGCGTGGCCGCGCTGGTCGTCGTGCGCACGACCACGCAAGCGACGTACTCGCTGCCGAGCTGGGTCGCGCTGGCTTTTATGTTCTCCCTCGCGGTTATGGCGCTCATCGCCTCACCCCTGGCCTGGCGGGGTGCCCGCGGAGTTGCCTCCATCGCCGCGCTCGCGTTCGCCGTCTTCGCCGGCGGCGCCGCAGTCGCGGGCGGTTTCAGCGGCCGGTATCACCATGAACGGTGGGTCTTCGAGACGGTCCTTTCCCCAAGCAATGTCGGCATCGCGCTGGTGTTCGCGCTGGCGACGGTGGGAATCCTGGCCGCGTTGCGCTTGAGGGTCGCGGCGGCAGGACTTGCCGCGGCCACACTGCCGTGGGCCCTGCTCTGGTTTGCCGGATACTTTGCCGAGGACGCCGCTGGCTCCCTCGTCTCGGCCGCTGTCCTGGCCGGGCTGACCATCGTTGCTGCGAGTGCCGTCGCACTGTGGGCGTGGCTTCGTCGTAACGGCATCGCCGTGCCCCGGCATCTCGCCCGCATGGTGAGCGCACCGGCCGTCTGGACCGCGCCGATACTCATCGCGATCATGGTGTGGGGCACCCGAACTGCCAACGCAACCTGGACGGCCCTGCCGTACTGGAACGCCGTGGTCTCCGTCGCTTGCTACGGTCTTCCGATCGCAGTGCTGACAGCGACAGTCGTCACGGCATGGGAGTCGAGCCGAATGCGACGGTACGCCAGCACGGACCACCCCGCGCCCGCAACGGCCTATCTCGCCCAGCTGGCGCGACGGGTGTGGCCGACGTTAGCGGCATCGATCGCCGGCTATGTCGTGACGCTGACGCTCCTCATACAAAACAGCGGAGTCCCACAGGCGGGCGCTCCGAACCTGCTGGTGCCAGCAGCCTCCCTGGCCGTGTTGCTGTCAGCGTTCGCATTCGGAGCACTACTCGGCCGTCTGTCCCACACCGCAATCGCCGTGCCGACCGCGCTGGTAGCCAGCTACTTCTGGTTCGCCTTCCCGTCGGCGCAGGGTAGCAGCAACCCCGCCTGGCTCAACCTCACTGGTTTTGGGCTTCCCCAATCCTCGTTCGATTTCTCCTTTGTTCCCGCCACCGGGGCGCTGCTCGCGCCTATTCTCATCTCGGCGGCCGTCGTCGCCACCCTCGCCCTCGTGCTGTTTCTGCGCCGCGCAGTGGTCGGATACGCCGCAGGAGCCGTGCTGGTGACTGCGGCCATGCTGGTGGGGAACGTGCTCGTCGCCGGCATCGGACAGGCTCCATACGCGCCGCGATCGGTGGCCGAGCTTGTCTGCTCCGGCGACGCAACCGCTGTCTGTCTCTGGCCCGAACAGGACGCAGCCGACGGCGCGCGCATCCGGGACGCGGTAGGCGAAGCACGACTCCAAGCGAGCAAGAATGGTCTCACCCTGCCCGACCGCGTCGAAGCGTCGTCATCGGTCTTCACCGCGCACTGGAACGCTGATGTGAGCTATCTCACATCCCTTCCGGGGACGGGAGCATCGACACAGCTGATCAAGACCGCATACGCTACTGGTGTTCTGGAGTCGATGTCATGCGTCGACGCTCCCCAAACTGCCGACGATGCGTGGCAAGCGCTGCGGGCTCAGTACGCCCTCACGATGCTCGTCGGCGCCGGAACGACGGCGCTCCTGCAGAATTCCACACCCCTGTTCACTCCGAACAACAGCGAGCTGACATCGCTCACCGCAGTGCGCCAAGCCCTGGACGTGGGATCGATCGACAACGCCCGAAGGATCGTCCGCTCGTGGCGGAGCGAAACGAAGAGACTCTGCGACCCGCGTCCCGCCGTTTGACCGCCACCTCGACTGGTGAAGTAGTCGACCTGGAGGATGTGCTCGCCGCAGTTCGAACTTCATGGCTCGGCGCCCACCCCGACGATGCACAGAAACCAACAACGCCCTCGAGCATCGAACAGCTCGCCACCACAAACAAGCAGGGAGACGCACATGGGACACGAAAATAGTGGGGACTTCCCGGTCCGACCCGAAACAATCGACACCATGGCCACTGAGTCGATGGACATCACACCGTTCGTCACCGAAATGCTGAGACAAATCGACCAACCCGAAGGAACTGAGGAAAAGGTAGAGGCGGCACGACCGTAAGCCAGACCTTGAGCGACGCGGATTTGGGACAAATTGCAGAGCCGGGGCTTGGCTCGCTCGATGTTCCAAAGGGGAACCCTTATCGGGAATCGACCTATCGCCGCGCGCGGAGTACCTAGCTGCCCCCGCGAGGTGAGTCTGCGACCTGGCACGGACATGCGCGCAGCCATCGACCCGACCTGAGATGTGGAGTTAATCGCAATGTTCCAGTGAGGGTAATCCCACGCCCGGGCCCTCCTGCCACCTCGGCAGAAAGACCGCAGCGTGTAACACTCTGTCGCCGGCCGGACATTATTAGGTATGACCGCCTTTGACGCACACGACAACGACGCAGACCTCTGGTCGCAGGTGCGTTCGGGCAACGGTCAATCATTCGGCGCGCTCTTCGACCGCCACCGCGACCGCGTCTTCCGCTACAGCCTCAGACTGGTCCGGTCCCACGTCGAAGCTGAAGACGTCACCGCGATGGTCTTCCTCGAAGCCTGGCGACGACAGGCACGTGTTCGTCTCGTCAACGGCTCCATCATCGCCTGGCTGCTGGCCACAGCTACCAACGTCGCTCGAAACCGACTTCGCTCCGCCATGCGCTACCAGCGGATGCTCAACAAGATTCCCCGACCGGACCCAGCCCCCGACCACAGCACCCACGTTCTTGACGAACTCGCCGCGGCTCCAGTTCGCCGCACCGTCCAGGATGCCTTTCACGGATTGAATCACCGCGATCAAGAGATCCTCTCGCTCTGTGTGCTCGAAGAGCTCTCAGCGCCCGACGTCGGCGAGATTCTCGGCATCGCACCCGGCGCCGTCCGGGCACGTCTGATGCGCGCCAAACAGCGCCTCGGCCACACCCTCGACATCGATTCCTTAACCGTGCCCTCAGGAGAGACGCAATGAATACGAACGATGAAAACCTCCCTGTTTTCGATGAAGCACGCAGCGCCTCCCTGCGCGCGATGCTCGTCGACGTCGCAGAGATCGGCACCACTCAGAATCGTCGATTCCGTGCGGCTCAACGCGCTTGGACCATCGTCCCGGCCGCCTTCCTCGTGGTCGGCCTCTCAGCCGGCACGTTTTTCGCCACCCAATCAGTGACCGATGATTACTCAGTCGCCTGCTTTGCCCGGGCTGAATTGGACTGGCGCGGAGCCTTCCCCGGCACGACCGGCTCGTCCTTGATCGGCACAACTGATGGCACAGATGGAGGATCGGCTCCCATCACGGACGCCGTCGCATTCTGTTCCGATTTGTGGGCCCAGCACGCACTCGATGCCAGCTCCCCCAACGGAACACCCCCCGGCCCCGGATACGAAGATCGAACCTTCTCCCACCCCGTCCCCAGCCCTTTAACCGAGTGCATCATGAAAAGCGGCGCCGCGGCCGTCATCCCCGGCGGCCCAGACGTGTGCAGCCGACTAGGCCTCGCCTCAAAATCCGAATAGATCGCACCACCAGCACAGGCACGAAACGTGGTCGGCCTACTCATTTGCCGAGCCCGGAGCTCCTCCGATACAGAGTGGCGCGACATGCTCCGGCGAGGGTGGACTCGGACCCACGGGTGGTGCGACGCGACCCAGTCGATCCGCCTTCTGGTCCCATCCCGTACGCACGCGCGATGGCCTCGACGAGCGTCGATTTCCCGACGCCGTTGTCGCCGACGAAAACGGTCATCGGGCCGAGTTCGAGACCGTGCTCGAGGGGCTGCGCGATCGGAGCAAGTGTCGCAGGCGAGAGATCCTTAGTAGAACGGGCGCGTTTGGGACTTGCCCCACCGACCGAAGTGGAGTCGCGTTTCTCGCCATACGATCATTCTTCCCGAATCGGAGTTCGAGACCGTTAGTCCAACGTCTTACGGACATCCAACCGTGAGGACTTGGACGACTGTCGAATGTGAAGTTGGTTACTGGGTGATCCACGGATTGATGAGTGGGAGGTCGGTGTCGGTGAAGTCTTTGGTGTTTCGGGTGGCGAAGAGAGATGCGCCGGCGGACAACGCGGTGGCGGCAATCATCGCGTCGGCCATCCCGATCGGATGTCCGAGTTGCTCCCGGTGCGCCACAACCCGGCCGTACTCAAGTGATGACGACACGTCGAAAGGCAGGACGCGTTCGGCGAAGTCCTCCTCGAGCATGTCCGCTATTGCCGACGCGATGTGCGTTCTGCGCTTGCCGGATGGCATGCGTTCGACGCCATAGAGCAACTCAGCCGCTGTGACGGCAGTGATGTAGAGGGTGGATGCTTGCTGAGCATCGAGCCAGGAAACGACAGCCGGGTCGGGTTCCGCATGCATCAGCTCAGACACGATGTTTGTGTCCAGGACGATCATGCGTCTAAGTCTGGGGCGCGTGGCCGGTCGTCGCGACGCGCTCCGCCATCCCAGTCGATCCCCTCGAAGCGCGTTCGAATCCGGCTACCCAATCCCTCGACTGCCTGACTAGTGCTCGCTCGCACAGCCGCGGCAAGGATCACGCGAACTTCCGCCTCCATAGAACGGCCATGCTCGGCGCCAAGGGCCTTCAGGGCAGTCTTGGTCTCAGAATCAAGGTTTCGTACGGTCAGCGTGGACATAGTGACCACCTCCTCCTCAAATGCTAGCAAAATGCATGCACTAAAGGAAGAGTACCCATTGCTTCAGGCTGGTAATGATCAGAGGGCCGTAACAGGAACGTTGAGCGACGCGAATCGAGCACGAGTTGCCAAGCGCCCGGATTGGCCCGCCCTATGCGTCGGCCGCGACGGCGTCCGCGCTATTCGTTCGGCTCGGGTCTATGGATCATTCCGTCCACGCGGCGGAGGGTCTCAGCGAGTTCTTGCGGGTTGCTGATCACGATGAGGTAGCCGCGGTTGTCAGTCGTGGTGATGAGAACGCCGCCACCTCCGCGATTCATGAGTGCCAGGGTTGCGTTGCCGATGAGTCGAATTCCAAGTCCGTTGCGCCACGGATTGACGCGCTTGGTAGTGACCGAGATGATGTCGCTGGCGGGAATCGCCTTTCGATAGGCGGGGAACCACACAAGCCTGACACTCTGGCTGCAAATTTCGATGCGGTGGTGGCTGATGCAGGCCGCTCCGAGCAGGACCACGACGAGGACAAACACGAGCAGGGCGAAGCCCGACTCGCTTGATGGGATAGCGCCAATTGCGCCCTGCGTGATGAGAGTGGCCAAAAAAGCAACGATCACCACGGCAAAGATGATGATAACGGCAGGGGCGAGGAATACATTTGAGGTGCGGTAGACCTGCGTTGTTGTCGTTGTCATGCGAGGACCTTTCTTTCGTCGGCCGGACGGATCCAGCCGGCAAATATCAACTGGAGCAGCAGAACAGCGCGTGTACCGCACCTGACCCCGAGCCTACTGCTGGGCCTTTCCCGCAAGACGGACCTCGGCCGCGACGGTACGACCCGCGGTCGTGTTCCTCGGCGGGTAGGTGAAGGCCAGGACGTTCATTCCCGTAAGACCCGCCGAATAAAATGCCCGGTGAGCGGGGGCTAACCGGGCAGAAAATATCGCCCTCGACTCGTTACGCGGGACTTCGATCCGTGCCTCCTGAATGACAACCATCGGCAGCGGCCACTCGTAGCTCGAGGCACTTTGAGCGGTATTTACCCCGAAATTTCAGACGCGGGTTCCGGCAGACATGTCCCAGTCAGCGGGGCCCTCGAGGTGCGGCGCGACCGCGAGCTTGACGGCGTGGTCGACGTGGTCGAGGTTGTTGCCGATCCAGATACCGCGGGCGTCGAGACACGGGTACGAGACCAACCGTGGGCGTTCGGTGCGCACGAGCCGTCGGTCCGCTTCGCGGGTGATGGCGCGATGGGCGTCGGCCGTGCAGAAGTACGCGACCCGGTCCACCTTCTCGTGTACAAGACGGTAGCCGTGGTTGGTCACGATCTTCTGGTACCGCTGCCACGACTTCGGCGTCAGCTCTACCTCGACGAGTTCGACGATGCCGTCCCGAGTGGCGACACCGTCAGCTTGATGCTCACGGTGTCCTGCCGGTTGGCGATCCCGCCGCCAGGTGAAGCCCTGCGCCAGGTACCGTGCTGAGACCGTTGCAACGGCAACCTCATGCCGGGTGGTCTGCCGAAACAGGCTCGGCGGCGGCTTGCCAATCGCCAAGCGGGTCGCCCACACAATGGATCCG
>Ga0314774_1002577_pt1 | contig 10043 bp, 14 predicted proteins | sample MetaGCBIA2018_FD_204515 | JGI IMG/M metagenome (GOLD analysis project Ga0314774, IMG submission 204515) | Cryopeg brine microbial communities from Beaufort Sea near Barrow, Alaska, United States - CBIA 2018 | ecosystem: Environmental > Aquatic > Marine > Coastal | place: USA: Alaska | collected... | reverse complement strand
TTAGGACGTATTACACCAATGCAAAAATGGAATCAGGATAAACATTTAATTTTAATGAATAAATTAACAGCTTAATTAATAATCGAAATTTAAAAGATTACTCTTGTTTTATAGGGGTTAAAACATCGGCATAGTAGCCATCTAATCCAAGTTTTTCACTTACTGCTTTAGCGGTTTTTTCATTATCGCCTGTTGCCATCAACACTTTAATATTGTTCTTTTTGAATACTTTGATGGCTTCTGCAGATTCTGGCCTAATCTCATCTGCAAGGGCTATGTATCCAGCCAATTGTCCATCAATTAAAACAAATACCACTGTTTCAGCAGCATCGCTATAGGCATCTTCGGGAATGGTTATTTTTTCATCCCTTAAAAATCCCGGACTTACCACTTTTACCTTTTTACCTTCCACATTTGCCTCTACGCCTTTACCGGTAATGGCGTTGAAATTTTCAGGTTTTGGAATGGTAATATTATCTTCCTTGACCTTTTTAATAATCCCGACTGCAATAGGATGTTCCGAGCTTTGCTCTAAGGCACTTGCAAGGCGTAATATTTCATTAACAGGGAATTTTTTATCCACAGATTCAATACGTGTAACCCCAAAATCACCTTTGGTTAAGGTTCCTGTTTTATCGAAGAGCAATACAGATATTTTGCGGGATTCCTCAAATGCGGTTCTGTTTCTGATAAGTAATCCGTTTTGGGCAGAAACTGCTGTCGATATTGCAACTACCAATGGAATGGCCAGCCCTAAAGCATGAGGACAGGTGATTACCATTACGGTAACCATTCGTTCAAGTGCATAAACAAAAGGGAATCCTAAAATGAGCCATACTGCCAGTGTCCCAAAACCAATGCCCAATGCAATGTAAGTAAGCCATTTTGCTGCCCTGTCGGAAAGGTTTTGCATCTTTGATTTCGTTTTTTGCGCTTCCTCAACCATTGTGATTACCTTATTGAGATAGCTGTCTTTACCCGTATGCACTACTTTAACCTTTAAGGTGCTATTTCCGTTTACCGAACCGCCTATCACTTTATCGTTCAACGCTTTTTTAACGGGCTTAGATTCTCCTGTAAGCATAGATTCGTTCAAATAACTTGATCCTTCAACAATTACACCGTCAGCAGGGACTTTTTCTCCTGGTTTTACCAGAATAATATCGTCCTTTAATAAGTCTTCCAATTGAACATCTTCTATAATTTCACCCCTTACTCTGTGTGCCTCCGAAGGCATCATACTTACCAATAACTGTAATGCTTTTGAAGCACCAAGGACACTTTTCATTTCTATCCAATGGCCAACTAGCATAATAGCGATTAGTGTAGCTAATTCCCAGAAAAAATCGACACCTTTTAAACCAAAAACCGTTGCGGAACTATAAAAATAGGCAACGCTTATAGCCATGGCGATTAGCGTCATCATTCCCGGAGCGGCTTTTTTTACCTCGGACCAGAATCCTTTGAGGAAAGGCCATCCGCCATAGAAATAAACGATGCTGGAAAGTGCAAATAGGATATAAGGATTGCCTGGAAGCAGAAATTCAACTCCAAAAAACTCCTGAATCATCGGTGAAAAGAATAGGATAGGTACGGCTAGGAACAATGTGACCCAAAACCGTTTTTTAAAGTCGGCAATCATCATTTTATGATGGTCATGTCCAGCCATTCCCATTGGAATGCCGCCATGGTCACCATGATCCATTTTGGAATGATCCTTTGCTGATTTATCCATTTTGGAATGATCCATCTTTTCGTGCTTTTGATGTTCCTCTTTGATGTGCTTGCTGTGATCCATAATTTGTATTTTTAAATCTTAGAACTTTTCTATTTATAACTCATGGTAAAATAACTCCCATCCCTTGCCTTAAATTCTTGGTTTATCAAATTACTGTTCTTATCAAAAATTTCAGTCACCCTATAACTGATGGTTTTCATCTTTATCCCGAGCAAATACGCTTTAATGTCAACTAGTGAGTTTAGGGTTTTTATGTTAGAACCAGTTGCCAATTTCCGGTTGTATATTTTAATATTGTTTTTAGAACCGAAAAAATTAAGTATGCCCGAGTCGAAACTTAACTTTAAATGAATATCTTTTAGACTGTTTAAGTCATACATGGTCTTAAAGTCAGGTGATTGTGTTTCTATTCCTATCTTTTTAGACTTGGGAGCAAAAAATGGAAAAACCATCACTATTACAGAAGATTGACCTGGCTTACAGGTATAATAGGTCTTATATTTTTCATCAAGAGTACCGTCTTTATGGTACAATTCCGTAGTTACCTCAACAGAATAATTATTTGAGCTTTTTTCAATATTACTTATCCTGAAAATTTGTTTGTCAATGAGTTGACTATCTTTATCAAAATTTTTCCTAACAATCGTTTTTCCCGCCATTTGCTCAATAAGCATATCCTGTGCAGAAACGAAATTAGCGGTCAGTATAAAAATGAATGTCAATATGATGTATATAGCTCGCATGATAATTTTTTAAATTAATCCATTTCTTATATTAGTTACTTATTGTTTTATTGGATGTTAATGTTTACGCTAAGTATGGGAATATCCGAATGATTGATTAAGCTTTCTGTAATGCTGGGTGAAATCATTTTTATAAAACCGGTTTTGCCATGCGTTGTAAGGGCAATCACATCCGCATTGATATTTTTCGCAAATTTATGGATGCCTCTTTCTTCATTTAGCGCATTGAAAATGTTAATGGTACAGTTTCCTCTGGGACATTTTTCAAGAAATGCCTGCATGTTTGCTTCAGCTTCATCGGTTTCTTTGAACTGGAAGGGCATATTTACATAAAGTAGGTGTATTTGGGCATTCATCAAATCAGCGAACTCTATAATTTTGTGAAATGGCAGATTAACATCCTCCTCAAAAGTGGAGGCAAACACTATATTTTTTAATTCAAATTTTTTTGATTTTTTCTTTATCACCAGAACAGGGGAGGGGGAATAGCGTGCCACTTTTTGGGTGTTGGAACCTGTGATTTCCCTAAAGCCCTCTGTTCCATGAGAACCCATCACCACAAAATCGTGCTCGTGGTGTTTGATGTGTTGATCTATTTCTACACGCCCTTTATTAAAAGTGAGAAACTGTTTTACTTTTAACCCCATTTTTTCAGCCCTCCTAACCAGCTCATCTAATTCATATTTAGCCAGACCTATTTCTTCCTTTATTTCAGGATATAAAGATTCTTTCTCAAGGGAGAGATTAACCCAGTTTACAGGCGTATTTATGATATGCAAAAAATGAATTTCTGCATTCGCTTTTTTGGCAATTTCCAGCCCTATATCTTCGGCTGCTCTTGCGCAATCTGAAAAGTCTGTTGGAACTAAAATATTTTTCATTTTTTTTAGATTTATATTTTTTAAAATTGAATAAACTTCTATGATATAAAGTATTGCCAATAAATGTATTTATGTAGGCACTTCAATTATTTCAAAAATATAGATTATTGGATACCTGTCAATTGCGGTAAATTTAACTTTTCATCGTTGCATTATAAATTGCCGCAACACAAGCTCCTATCAGCCACCCAAGAATGAATATTTCTACAATTCCAATTCCTGCTTCCCAAAGAGGAATATCCATGCGAATCACAGAAGAAACATCTAACCCATGAAGAAGATTGTTGAAGAATTTGACCGTACCGTCATGACCAACTGTGGTCATGAGAATCATGCAGCCAAGGTACAATATGACCCCGGTAAGTCCAGTGGCCAGACCCAGTTTTTTAACATTTAATTTTTGCATAATATTTAATTTTAAAGTTGGTTATCAGGTTTAAGGGTTTTACTTTCACTGGATTTGAAACTTCTGTAACATATATAATTCCATTCCCGGGATAGCCTGTTTTGCCATTTTCATGAAGGATTATAACTTTTTAAGTGTATTTTTATAAATCTCTCTAGTGGTAATGCCATCATAGTGTAAGGTTTCTATTTCAGTTGCAATTTTTTGTACAACTGATTCTGAAGCACCTGATTTTGTAAGAGATACCATGAGCTTCTCGATGTTAAAGTCAGCTACTACATCACTTTCCTTTATGATTTTTTTAGGACTCATTGTGATGATTTTTTTTTGCATTCGTATTTTTAAAATTTCTAATGATTAATCGGTTACTTTTATCGTAACTAAAATAATTTACAGCCCAATTGAGCCCAACAAATAATTTGTTTTTAAACCCGCTAATAGACATTAAATGTATGAAAGACCACAATAACCATGCTGAAAATCCCGCAAACCTTAGCTTGCCAATGTCTGCTATGGCTTTTCGTTTTCCAACGGTTGCAAGGGAACCTTTATCTTTATACTTAAAGGGTTTTAATGGTTCATTATTAATTAATTTAAAGAAATTATTTGCCAAATATTTGCCTTGCTGTATGGCGGGTTGTGCTACTTGTGGATGCCCTTTAGGGGTGTCTTTAGTTAATACGGCAGCAATATCACCTATAGCAAATATATTTTCATACCCATCAATCTTTAGATTTTGATTCGTTTTTAATCTGTTTCCATGAACTATATATTGTTCATCTATCCCTTTAGGAAACTGACCTTTAACACCTGCTGTCCAAATAAAATTTCTGGCATGTATTTCTTTTCCGCTTTTGGTTTTTACAACATGGCCATCATAATCAGTTACCGATTCATTCAGTAAAATTTCTACATTAAGGTCTTTTAAAAATTTTAAGGCTTTGGAAGACGCTTTGTCAGACATTACAGACAGAATTTGGTTTGTTGCTTCTACCAAGTAAATTTTCATAATGGATGATGGATACTCAGGGTAATCTTTCGGGATTATATATCTACAAAATTCCGCCAAAGATCCCGCCATTTCTAAGCCTGCGGGACCACCGCCCACAATGACAAAGTTTGTTAATGCATCTCGTTCTTCTTCATCACAAGTTATGGCTGCCTGCTCCAGGTTTTGCAACATTAGGTGACGGATATTTAACGAATCACGAATATCTTTTAAACCCAAACTGTTTTCTTCGACAGTTTTTATGCCGAAGAAGTTAGTGGCGGTACCAGTGGCCAAAACTAAATAATCATAATTTAACGAACCTTTATTAGTAAATACAGTATTGGCTGAAGGGTCAATTTCTTCAACTTCAGCCAAACGAAAAGTTACATTCCTGTAACCAGAAATTTGTTTTCTAAAGGGAAAAACAATACTATCAGGCTCTAAACCACTGGTGGCAACCTGATATAATAAAGGTTGAAATTGATGAAAGTTATTTTTGTCAATTAAGACCACTTGAACATTTTTGTTTTTTAAACCTTTAACCAGTTCTAAACCTGCAAAACCACCTCCAATAATCACAATGCGATTAAATTTGGTGTTGGGCAAACAGATTTTTTCACTATTTCTACAATGATTATCTGTGCTGCAGATTGAAGTTTTTGAAGCTTCCATAATGCTTGGGTTTAGAATATTATATTCATAACTAAATTGTTATTTAAAAGCCAAATATTTTTTATAAAATTTCATCAGGTTTCAGGGTTTTTACCTTTACAGGGAATGAAACTTCCGAAATGTATATAATACCATCTCCTGGATATCCTGTTTTACCTTTTTCATGAATAATTTGCATCGCCTTGCTTACCCTCTCATCAGGAATAACCATTTCTATCTTGGCTATTTTTGAATGTGAAAAAGGATGGGTAAGCGATGACCGTTCTTTTCTGTTGTCTGAGTAATGCCCTGTTCCTTCCCCTTCAAAAACCGTCAAGCCAAAAAAGCTTTCTGCCCTAAGTTTGTTAACGATGTCCGTGAGTCTTGTTAGCCTTACAAATGCTTTTAATTCTTTCATTTTTCGAGGTGTTAGATAATTTATTACTGTTGTTTTACTGGTGATTTGGTCATCTGTAAAGCCATGCCGCATTTTGGGCATTCGCCAGGGTTGTTGCTTACTTGGTCTGGATGCATTGGACAAACAAAAGTTTTTGTCAATTTCGAATTATTCATTTTCATTTTTGCAGAATCATGTCTCATTTCCATTTTAGAATGATCCATTCCCATTTTTGCTGAACCACATTCCATTTTCATTCCTCCGCAACATTGATGATTTTTGGCATTCCCCATTTTTTGTAAGTCCATCCCGCATTTAGGACAAGCACCTGGTTTATCACTTTTTACATCTGCATGCATTGGGCAAGTATACATACTGTCGATTTCCATAAGCTCATGTTTTATTTCAACTTCCAGACTTCTGTCTATCATTTTCATGGTATCCTGATTCACTTTCATTGGTTTTTCCTGTGCTTTCATTGCTGAAATTGAAAAAACACCTACAGTAAAAACACCTACAGTTAAAATAGCAATTAAAATTTTTGTTTTCATAATGATATTATTTTAATATTTAAGGTCGTACCTGTGTAAGAAAAAGGAATGAAAATTCAAAATGATTAGTTAGGAAAATCATTGTTAAAGGGGGGTACATTCCTTGTTCTTAACATCAGGACTTTTTATTGGTTTTTATTTTTTTTTTGGGGTCGCTTTTTGTTTTGAATCCATTTTCATGTCCATCATTTTCATTTTTGAATGATTTATATTGATTTTTGTTGAATCTTGTTTCATTTCCATCATTTTTAAATCCATTCCGCATTTCGGACAAGCACCTGGTTTATCACTTTTTACATCTCCATGCATTGGGCAAGTATACATATTGTCGATTTCCATGAGCTCATGTTTTATTTCAACTTCTATACTTTTGTCCTTCATTTTCATTTTACTATGATCCATTTTCATGGTATCCTGTTTCATGTTCATTGGTTTTACTTGTGCTTTCATTGTTGAAATTGAAAAAACACCTACCGTTAAAATTGTAATTAAAATTTTTGTTTTCATTTTATGTTTATTTTTAAATTATTGGAGAACTTCTTTAATGGTCCCGCATTTGAGCATTTTGTCTCCAAAATATGGGTTAAGGATATTTTTTTCTGAAGACAGCCAATAAGCACCGCCATTTATGGCCATCGGACAGAAATCTTTGTAAATACTTCCTGAATCTATATTGCCTTTTACCAAAACAGCCATTTCATCACTCAATGTTGAAAATGCAGTGCGCTGAGAATTTAAATCCTGACTATTTTCTATGGAAACTGCTGCTTTTATGGCAACATCTGTACCTTTAATATTTTTAAGTGATTTTACCAATAGGGCAGCGCCTTTCTCAGCTTCATTGCGATTGGAATTTACCAAAGCAGTTTTTATAAGAATATAATTTCCATAGGCATCAGCAATATTTTCATCATTAAATTTCAGTGCCATTTGCATATTATTCATACTCATCCCGCCCATATTCATGTTACTGTGATTATGGTTCATGTTCTCTTTTTCCTGCGCATTGGTAAAAGACACAGCCAATAATAGCATCGCAGCTATACTTTTTTTTAGATTTTTCATTGTTATTCTTTTTAAAATTATTTATAAGTTTTCTAATATTTTATGAATTATCATTATTCTTTATCTGAATCTTGATGATTCATTTGCATATTATCATCATCAGAATGATGTAAAGTGTCATTATTCATTTCCATATGATTTTCATCACTTTGAACATTATTTTTTTCGGTGTTTTTACAAGAAAATGCAGTTAGGGTTAATAGTCCTATTGAAACCATTACCAGAGTTGTTTTTAAATTTTTCATTTTTAAAGGATTTTTATTTATTAATTTTTAAATATTTGATTAAGGGCGGCTCCAACAACTATTAATGCAACAATTCCCCAAAGCGCTCTTTTTGCCCATATTTCTATTTTTGAACGGGATTCTGATCCCGTTTTGCAACAATCTTTCATCTGTTTAAATTTTATTTTTTAGCGGTAACAGATGCTGTTCGCCATGAATCATTCCTTTGTGTGTTAAAATTTGTAATGCTCGTTTCATTTTATGATTGTTTTCATTTTTCTACAACCTAGCATCACACTTCGGAAATATCCGCTAGTTTACTGTTCTCATGTTTCAATGGAAATCCAGCATCTGTTAAAACACTTTTAAATGAATCCAAATTAAAAGATTTTGGGTCATATTCTAAGTATAGATGCTCCTGCTCAAGGCATAGACTAATAACTCCATCTATATTCAAAAAAGGTTTAAAGCTCTCATGAAAGGCATTTTGTTCTTTTGCTGTGAGAGTTTTGTTTGTTTTTAATACTTCAAGTTTAAATAAGTTTTTCATAATTGTAAATTTTAGATTTATTAATACATTATTAAATTTTTCAATTGGTTTTTACTGTTTGGTATTTCTTTAAGTTCAGCTTCAAAAAAAATTTATCAATAGGTAAATATTTTAAAATAACCATCTTAACATTTAATACCGGTTTCATATTTTTATAAATTGTTATTGGATTTCATTCTATCAAACACTTGTAACAAACTAAGTGCAATACATAAACTCCATAAATTTATTTGGTTTACCTTCTAAACAAAGTTCGGCTTGTTTAATTTCATTGTTTAGTAACTCTATAAATTTATCATTATCACATAAGCCTATTTGAAAACCATTCACGTTTGCCATAATTAGAGTTTTTTTTTCATTAATTATTTGTTCCCTAAACGCCATACATTCATTTATGTGATATGTTGCATCGCATTTTAACTGTTTATTAATGTTTACTTTTCGCATATTATCTAAATTTTTTGGCATATAAATCAGAATGTCTTTCTTGTTGCCGCCTGTAAATATTTGTAACATTTAATCAAAATTATTATTAAATTTTTCAATTAATTTTTACAATCCTTCATTTTATGTATGTTTTAATTTTTCTGCAACCCAGCATCACACTACGGAAATATCCGCTAGTTTACTGTTCTCATGTTTCAATGGAAATCCAGCATCTGTTAAAACACTTTTAAATGAATCCAAATTAAAAGATTTTGGGTCATATTCTAAGTATAGATGCTCCTCCTCAAGGCATAGACTAATAACTCCATCTATGTTCAAAAAAGGTTTAAAGCTCTCATGAAAGGCATTTTGTTCTTTTTCTGTGAGAGTTTTGTTTGTTTTTAATACTTCAAGTTTAAATAAGTTTTTCATAATTATAAATTTTAAGATTTATTAATACATTATTAAATTTTTCAATTAATTTTTACTGTCATTTATTCTATGGTTGATTTAGTTTCTCCACAAGTAGACATAGCTTTACCGAAATATGGATTTTTGATTTCTTTGAATTGGCTTAACCAATAAGCTCCATTATTATCATCAGCCATCGGACAAAATTGTTCATATACTTGTTGATTGACTCCAAATAATTTTACCGCTTTTATTAAATGCGCCGACATATGTTTGAAATGATTTCTTTGAATTGCGATATCTGAAGTTTTAGAAATGGAAGTCGCAGAAGCATTAATTTCTTTGCCAATCAACATCCAATGATTATGGGCCTCATGGTCAGTTAACAATTTCATGTCAACTTTTCCCATAGCATTCAATATTGCTGAGGCTGATTTTTTAGCTGCACCGTTATCATCATCAGCTAAGGCATCTTTTAAAATCAAGTATTCATCAAATACTTTTTCTAATTGATTTTTAAATGCTGTTGAAACTACAATTCGTTTTTCCATATTTGTGTGATCAGTGTCATTCGCTTTTTTTGAATTGTCCATGTTTTTCATTTCTTCATCACTCATTTTCGTTTTGGAAGCACTTTGCTTTTTGTCACCGCCCATATCCATTCCCGGCATAGGGTTGCCACCACCATTTCCTTCTGGACTCATCATGCTTGGTCTGCCTGAAAGTTGGACTGCAGCATCTATTGTAAAAGTTCCGTTGGACACAATTTCTTCACCAATTTCCAATCCGTCTTTTACAATATAAGCATCGCCAAGGGCTGGCCCTAAAGTAATTTCACGCATTTTGAAACCTGAACCTTCTTTCATATAAACCACCGAGCGTTTTCCAGTCCACAATACTGCCGTTTTTGGAATAACAATTTCCTTGGAATCTACTTTTCCGATTTTATTTTTTACGATCCCGGATGCAAAGGTTTCAGGTTTTAATCGCCCATCTTTATTACTTACCT
>Ga0314774_1002576_pt1 | contig 10045 bp, 18 predicted proteins | sample MetaGCBIA2018_FD_204515 | JGI IMG/M metagenome (GOLD analysis project Ga0314774, IMG submission 204515) | Cryopeg brine microbial communities from Beaufort Sea near Barrow, Alaska, United States - CBIA 2018 | ecosystem: Environmental > Aquatic > Marine > Coastal | place: USA: Alaska | collected... | reverse complement strand
TCTGGATCTTTGTCGAAGCATCCAGCCTCAGCCTGACTACCGATGTCGCCGACCGTGTGCTCGACGAAATCCGCACCGCAAACCCCACTCGAAGCTACTAGCCTGCTTCACCGGCAAAAACATAGTCGCCAGCACGGATGCGTTCGCTCACCTCTCGGGCCCACTGTTGCTCACCACGCAAACGTGCAGTGGCGAGTTCGAAGATTTCGCGCACATAGCGCGGCGGCGATGTCGAGGCCGAAAGGTCCCCAATTCGATAAGTGTTGCTGGCGATCCGCGCATCAATTTCGGTCACTCGGTGAAGCAACCCCGCGAGAACTTCCTCGCGCTGCAGGGCGAACATGAATGAGGTGAGCACCATGACCGGTTTGGTGTCGAAGACTTCGACGGTCCAGAGCGTGTCGCGCAGCATCCGCAACAACTCGATCTCACCTTCCTTGGTCATGCGATAGGTGGTGCGCTCAGGCCGGTTGCCGGCAGTTTCGGTGCCGTTCTCGGCAAGAAGACCATCATTCTCGAGCGAACGGAGCGCGTTGTAGACGGAGCCGGGCTGAATGTTGGCCCATTCATCGATGTGCCAGGTCATGAGCTCGCGGCGCAGAAAGTATCCGTGCGCGGGCTGAAACCGATGCACAGCGCCGAGCACGACCAGACGAGTTGTCGCGGACATATCCCCATCGTAGGTCACGTTGATTCGCTAGTCTTAGGCCATGCTTCTCAGTGATCGCGACATCCGGGCCGAACTCAATTCTGGCCGCATTGGCCTCGAGCCTCTCGATCTGGATATGGTGCAACCGTCGAGTGTTGACGTGCGGCTCGACCGCTTCTTCCGACTCTTCGATAACCACAAGTACCCCTTTATTGATCCGGCAGTCGATCAGCCTGATCTCACTCACCTTTTGGAAGTGGATGCTGACCAGCCGTTCATCCTGCACCCCGGCGAGTTTGTGCTCGGTTCCACTTTCGAGCTCGTCACCTTGCCCGATGACGTCGCCGCACGCCTTGAGGGCAAAAGCTCACTCGGGCGACTCGGGTTGCTCACCCACTCCACCGCCGGCTTCGTTGATCCCGGGTTCTCGGGTCACGTGACTCTTGAGCTCAGCAATGTTGCGACACTGCCGATCAAGCTCTGGCCAGGTATGAAGATTGGGCAGCTGTGCTTCATCCAAACTAGCTCGCCCGTCGAATCGCCGTATGGGTCAGGCCAGTACGGTTCGCGCTACCAGGGCCAGCGTGGCCCGACGGCGAGCCGCAGCTTCCAGAACTTCCACCGCACCGATGTGCGGGCGACCGACGCCGGGTCTGCCGGGGGTTAGTTGGCGGATGTCGCGGCTTCCCCCTATCGCTCACGCTGCTCTCGCACAGCTCAGCTAGCGCTCGCGGGATCATGGCCGACTTGTCGTACCGACCAGCAGGGTGCCGAAGGCATTCCGTTAGCCGATCCTCATCCGCGACGGATCTCGAGTGGTCGCTCAGGCGGTCTCGGGAGAGATCCCGTGGAGGATCGTGTCGATCAGGTTCTCGTAGTTGGTTTCTGGGTTTTGGATGATCATTGATGCGGTTGGTTGCAGGCTGATAGCACCGTGGAGACATGCCCAGACCTGAGCCGCGATGTCGTGTGGGTTGCCGTCGGTGACGATGTTGGCGTGCTGGCCAGCCACGATGGCGTCGACAAGCGTGTCAAATGCGCCCAACGCTGCGGTGCGGACTCCATCGTCGAGTTCGATCGGATGTTGTTGGGCGAACATGACCGTGTAGGTCATTGGCCAGGTCATGGCGAATCGACGGTAGCCGCGAGCACAGCCCTGGAGGCGTTCTTGGGCAGGAAGCTGCGGAGGTGTCGTGATTGCCGTACGCCGATCGGTGAAGCCACGGGTCAATACCGCCAGCAGGAGTCCGTCCTTGCCGTTTCGTGGCCCGAATACTGCAGGCTTGTGTGACAAGGGAACCCCTTACGGGACGGCAGCAACATTCCGATGGCGAATCCCTTGTCGCACATCGACTCGATGGCATAAACTGCCAATGGAGGTGGTCGCCGTGCCAACGAGGAATGTTGTCCTGAGTCAACATCAGCACGAGCTTGTTGAATCGTGGGTGGGGTCCGGGCGTTATCAGAATGCCAGCGAGGTGCTGCGCGACGGTCTTCGGCTCTTGGAACGCCAGGAGATGAAGCACGCGGCCAAAGTTGCTGCGCTGCGTGACGCTGCCGCGAAGGGTTGGTTGGATCTCGCCACAGGACGTTATGACGACATTGCCGATGAGAACCTCGAGGACTTCATCGGACAGCTCGGTGATCGCGCAGCGCGCACGCACTTTGCGGGCTGATGGCGGAATACCGCCTAACCCATGTCGCTCAGGCCGATATCGTCGCGATCCTTGCGTGGTCTGAGGAGCAGTTCGGTGAGGAAGCGCGCAAGCGCTATGAGGCCTTGATCGCCACAGCCAGCCGCGACGACATGTCGATCCGCAACAGCCTTGGGATTAGTCGTTCGCCGCATCAGGCGATCAGAATCCGTTGCCGCGGCACTGTAGTTCAGTGACACACTGCGCGTCATGCTGGCGACGGATACCGTCGCCAGTTGAGGAACGGTCAGCGGGACGGGCTGGTATCGGATGAGCTGCACCTGAATTTAATGACCGGTTGAATTCTCATGATGCAGCAGAACCTCCGCTCATTCATAGATGCTGCTGCGATGATCAATATCGACCACCAAAACGACCAGGCGTGCGTCTTGAAGATCACAGACAACTCGATAATCACCGACGCGATACCGCCACAGGCCTGACAGTCTTCCGGTGAGGGCTTTGCCCCGGTTCCGGGGGCTATCGAGTGTCGTGATTGCTCGGAGTGCAGCACTAATACGTTGGGCGGTCTGGGGATCAGCTTTCCGAAGCCACCTCACCACGTCGGGCGAAAGCTCGATTTCCCAATTCACTCGATCTCATCCAGGATGCTGGCATCGACCGGGGCATCGCTCAGCCCCAGCTCGCGCTCGACGACAGCAAGCGGCACGGCCTGCACCCGACCCGAGCGAAGATCCGCAGCGCGGGCGATGATGCGCTGCTCCCATTCCAACTCCGACAGGTCACGCTCCAATACTTCGCGCACAACATCGCCCTGGCTTCGCCGGGTCGCTTTGGCGAGCGCTTCGACACGCTCGCGCAGGTCTTCAGGAAGCCGCACTGAGATGGGTCGCCCAAGTGGTGCTGTAGTAGTCATGTAAACATTGTAGACGATGTTTACACGATCTCAATCATACTCGTGTATTTCGCCTGCTCGGTGCCAGTATCGCTGCTGTACGGCCTGTCTGCTGCTGGCCAGTCCGACCGCGTTAGCCATCTGGTTCGTCTTTTCCTCTGTCTGAACGTACCGCCCCAGTAAGCCCACCATGGTGGCCGTAAGAGGAACCCCGCGTGGGACAATTTCCTGCGCATTATGTACGTTTTGCGCTACACTGACGTTATGACTGAAATTGCAATCACGGATGCGCGCGGGCGTCTCGCGTCGATCATCGACACCGCGAGGAGCGGGCCGGTGTACCTGACTCGTAGGAACCGCCCTGTCGCGGCAATCATCGACAACGACCAGTTGCACAGGCTGTTGGCAGACGCCGACGAACTCGCGGACATCCGAGCAGTCGATGCGGCGTGGGAAGAAACAGAACGACTTGGCGAGACTCCCATTCCCTGGGAGGACGTGAAACGCGACCTCGGACTGTCGTGACATACGCGGTTCAGATCCTTCCCGTCGCAACCCGAGCAATCCGAAAGCTTCCCCCAGAAGCACGACGCCGCGTGCAAGCGATGATCGAGCTTCTTGCCGAAAACGCTCGACCGCCGTCGGCGAAGAAACTCACCGCCCGCCCGGAGTGGCGAGTGCGCAGCGGCGACTATAGGGTTCTGTATCGAATCGAGGACGCAGTACTGACGGTCATCATCGTCGATGCCGGTCACCGCCGCGAGATCTATCGGTAACCTGAACGGCCTCACTGTTCAAGGAAACACTCGCGGAGCACCACCCCACGCAACCGCAGCTGCCGCCCGCAGACGGAACCTTCAGCGGTAACAAAACGGCCACGCCGTGTCAGCGGCCCAGACCTCGATCGTCCCCGCAAGCCGATCCTCTCAGGCAACAGTCACATGGCGTTTTCCCTTAGAAAACGGGTCCGGTCTTCTCGATGTGGTACTTGACCATGTCTCCGCCGCAGAAATCGATATTCAGTTGCGGGGGGTTCGCGATCTTCCGCCAGGCAGCCAGAGACTCCTCGTTCTCCCACAGTTCGTAGTTGTTGACCCGGGTGTCGTTGACGGGATCTGCGCTGATGGCAAGATCCAGGCACCCCGGCGCCTGGCGCGCCCGTTCGATGAGGTCGAGGTGGCCAGCGACAAACAGGTCGCGGTCGGACGAGGCGAGGAGGAGATATCCGGCGATGATGAGCATTAGTGTGTTTCCTTCTTGGAGATGAGGATGCGGTGGTAGAACTTGGTGATCGCGGCGGCCAGATCGTGCGGTGCCCGCTGATTTGCCGAATGACCCTGTCCGGGGAGCAGCACCCGTTCGGTGTGCGGGATGGTCCGTGTGAGAACATCCAGGCGTTCCCCCAGATTTGCCGGGCTGTGATCGCCGCCGATCAGTAGGACGGGGAGCTCGATGCCGGCGTAGGTCCCGAGCCGTGTTCCAAGATCCCGCATTGCGACGATGTCGGCGATTTGGCTTGGAGCGAGGCGTTTCAGCTTCGGGCTGAGGCCGACGAAGATGCGGATTATTCGAGACTGGCCGGCAGGCAACCCCACCATGTCTCGAGTGAAGATCTGGATCGCTTTGCCCGGCTTGTTTTCGGCGATTGCCTGAACCGCATGGTCGAGTGACTCACCGCCGATCGGTTGCCCTATGTCAACCGGCGGCTCATAAACTACGCCTCCGACAAACAGGTCAGGACGAGCAGCCAGAGCTTCCAGGGATACGACACCACCCGACGAATGTCCGACGATCAAGACCGATCGTTGCAGCGCGTCACAGATCGCAGCAACATCCGCGACCTCATCGGCGATGGCCACGCGTCGGCGGATGTCGTCGCGGTACTGTCGGCGCATGATGTTCAACACGGTGAACTGTTCGGCAAGGATGTCCGTCGCCTTCCGCCACGCCGCGCCATCATCCAGCCCCGGATGCACAATCAGGATGGCCGGGCCAGATCCATTCACAGTTGCGATCACGGTCGTCCCGCCTGCTGACGTCGTCGAAATCATCGCATCTCCTTATCGATGCTAAGTATCGGCGATACTACGCTTATCAGCGATAAGGTGTCAATATGGTTGCAGCAAAACGCCCGGCACTTACCCGGAACTCGATCATCGCGACGGCGCTCGACCTCGTGGATACAGTTGGTTTAGACGAACTCACCACCCGACGGTTGGCAATCGAACTCGAGGTCAGATCGCCCGCGCTCTATTGGCATTTTGCCAGCAAGCAAGCCCTTCTCGATGGGATGGGGGATGCCATAATCCTCAGCGCTGGCATGGGCGCTCCTCAACGCGGCGAGGACTGGCGGAGGTGGGTCGGCCGACGGGCCCGCGCTTACCGCGCGGAGATGCTGAGCCACCGGGATGGGGCGCGCATCGTTGCGGCCGTTCGCACCGCAAGCCCAGAGACCGTTCGGCTCTTCGGCGACGAGGTCGCCGCGTTGGCCGCTTTCGGATTCGATCCGGTGCTCGCTCTGCGCACCATTGCCATCGTCACGCATTACGTCACCGGATTCGCCTTGAAAGAGCAGGCCGCTGTCGAGGCGCAACGCAATGAAGCAACCGGCGTTGTGAATCCGATGGAGATCCTCGGTGGGCAGGCGCTCGACACGTTCGTGGAGGCTATGCAGACCGGAGGGGATCCTCTGGGTGAGGACGTTTTCGAGCATGGGTTGCGGATGATCATCTCAGGAACCGAACGCGAGCTTGCCGCAACCGACGAAGCTACGGGACAGTGACGGCGGCGGCGTAGAGGATCCAGTGCGCGCCGCTCACCTCGCCGTCCAGGTCGCTGTGACGGGTGAGGCCGAGCTTCTCGGCTACGCGCGCAGAGCCGGCGTTTCCGGGCTGCATCCTCGCCACGATCAGCTCATCGGCCAGGTGTGTGGCTGAGCGTGCAATGTCCAAAGCATGCCGGCCGAGATCGCCAGCAAGACCCTTCCCCCAGTAGTCGGGGAGGAGGCGCCAGTAGAGATTGATCACGGGCATGTCGCGCCAGAGGTCACGCCGAGCGCCGCAGATCCCGACAAGTCGGTCGCCTTCGAAAGCCAGTTCGTAGCCGAAACCGTGATCCTTCCAGTGCTGCAACCAGCTCTCGAGCATCTCCTCGCTCGCTCGGACGTCGGGTGAGGCACCGAACGGATTGTTCGCATTCGTCATCGGATTGCTGTGCAACTCATGCACCAAAGCCGCATCCCCGCTCGAGAGGGCACGGAACCAGATCGATCGAACCAATCCATCTTGCAATTCTCGACCTCTTTACTCCCTCACTCAGCCCGCCTTGTACCCACGCTACCGGTGAGGTGGGAAACCGGCGAGGTGCGACGAGACCCTCGTAATGTGCCCGCGACTGTGGGCGCGCACCTCGAACAGGAAGCTCCCGTGAATTGCGTTCCGCTTGCTCGAGTGAAAACGGAGCTGGGCGTGCATCCCGCGGATTCCGCGGGTCGCGAATTCGGGACAAGCCTCAAGCTGCGGCGCTCTGACGAGGTGCACTTCGACGCCATAAGATCCGCGGAGGAGTCAAAGACGCTCCCCGAATTTTGGTCGCCCGCAAGGGGAACCTCGTGCGGACATATCTGTGTGTTGCGCCGATCGACGCATCGCACCATCAGAGGCTACGGTAGACGCTGCTCCGGTGGGCTACCCGTAATGCCAAAACAACAAGTTCAGTGTCTTTGACTGTGTAAACGACCCGATAATTGCCGACGCGGATTCGCCACAGATTTGGATACCCGGCGAGGGGGCGAGCCCCGTTCGGGCGCGGGGCGAGGCTCAAAGCGTCTACGGCCTTGATGACACGGCGGGCCACGGGCTTATCGAGCTTGGCTAGCTCCTTGAGTGCTTTCGGGTCGTATTCGACAGTGTACGGCTCAGGCGCAGTCACAGCCCGAGTGTCCGGGCCACCTCATCGGCTGAGACGGTCTTGGTTCGACCGGCATCAAGATCAGCCAGCCGCTCTAATGCGATCCGACCATCCTCGCTGTCGATCATCGCCTCGTAGCGGTCAACAAAGTCGGCTGGGACGATTGCGGCGGCCCGCTGCTGTCCGCGTCCGCGCGTCACGTAGGTGATTTCGCCACCAAACGCAGCTCTGTTCACGGCATCGGAAAAGTGATCTCGCGCCTGGCTGACAGAAAGCTCCGTGTCTGTACTCATGCCTCCATTATGCGCCAATAACGCCAATAACGCCAATAACGCCAATAACGCCAATAACGCCAATAACGCCAATAACGCCAATAACGCCAACTTTGCCATCTATCAGACATTCGACCCCATCACCGTAAGTGGAACACTTAGTGGGACTAGGACGCGAGTTCCACCACCAGGTCAAGTAGAGATGCAACGGCGGAGCAAATCGCCCTCCAGCCCAGCGGCGCGAGCACGCTCATAAAAGCCCTGAGCCTTTTCTTCCTGGCCAGCCGTGTCATACGCCCCTCCCACCTCGTAGAGCACTCGTGCATTCTGGGGATGGGAAGCATAGATGGGAAGCAACGCATCTATCGTTGGCTGCATGTTTTCTCGGTCCCTAGCGGCGAAGATGCCAACACAGGTGCGTCTACTGCAACAGTGAGCGTGTTCGTTTGAGGATCCGCTTGCGTTCTATGTGGGGTCCCCAAATAAAAGACGTGATGACGAGAAAGAGTGGACCTAGCGTGAGCAGATCAACAAGCAGGCGGGCGAGATGGAGTAAAGGCTCCTGACCTATTGGCTAGCCCAAGGTTCCATTGTGCGCCAGTCTTCGGAGAAGCCCATCTCCCGTGTTGATCGTCCAGGTATCTCGTCGAGAGATTGGCCCGCTATGACGCCCACCTTGTGGGCCCAGGTCGAGCCCGGTGATGTTGTCTGGAGGACTTTCGCGATGACAGTGAGAGCGCCGAAGATGTTCTCGCTCTGTCCCCTGGGGAGGCCCTCGAGGCCCTGAATTGTTTTCATTGCGGCGGTTGGGGCTGGGACGACTGTTCGGTTCCAGAGCCTCCCATGGTGTGCTGCGATATTCCGGACAACCGTCAATTGCTCAAGCCAACGAGCAAGCGGGTGCCTCTTCAGTGATTTGCTCCGCTGATTTCCGGTGACCTTGTCCAAGTCGATTCGTAAGCCCAGCCCTTCAGCTACAGCGTATTGATCACTAACTTTCATGCCTTCGAAAAGTTTGGAGACGTCGGAAAAGTCGAGAACGTCGACCAGTACCCAGATGGGGATGACGCCGCTGCGCTGGTTTTGGTGATGCTGAATGAATGGAGATCGTCTGGAAGCCCGGGTCACGCGACGAGCCGCATCCGAGAGCCATGCTTGATGGTCGAAGGTTTCTCGAAAAGTGGATGGGATTTCGTAGGAGAGTGCGAAGCTTGCGATCAAATTCGTATAAGTCCGTGATGGACGAAAACTTTGTCCCGACTTCGAACTGATCCGAGCGACCCACTTTGCCCTCTTGCGGGACGGCTAGCTGCCGGTAGATGTACCAGTAGCCGCTGAGTCGGTAGTAGTTCACCGAGCGGAGCCAGCGTTCCGGTTCTCCGTCAAGTTCGAGGCCACGACTTCTTAGGAGATTAACCTGCTGATCGATCGTCTGATACTTCTTTGAAGGCGCGGGCACAGCCCGATTCTGCCATGTTAAAGAAATCCAGCCCACACCGGAGTACCGGGCGGGCTGAACGATTAAGTCCAAACTAGCACGCCCCTCAGACATATGGGCAGTAAGGCAGGGCTTTTTCAAAGTCCGGTAATGCTTATCCGGTTGGCTCAGGTAACGGTGTCTCGTGAACATTCAAAGCCGTCGCCGTCGCGCTGGCCTGATCGACAAGGGTATCGGCGTCAAATTGCTCCTACAAGGCTGCAGTGCCCACGAGCCCCCAAGCCTCATGGGCTGCGCTCGCCGCTGCACCTGAACCAACCGGATAAGCATGACCAAGCTTTTCCAGAACGCGAAAGGAGGCGGTGTTCCACGCGCGAACGGTGGCCCAGATTCGAGTTCGGCCAGTGCCAGCTACCGCACCCAATACGGCTTGTGCCACCTCGGTCGAGTATCCCTGACTGTGAGCGTGACGGAGCAGTTCGAAGGCGATTTCGGGCTCCTCGAGAGTTGCCCGGCCGACCGGAGACGACACAGCAACGGCCGCGTTTCTCCTTTCCGTAATGGGAGCGTTCGCCGAGTTCGAACGAGCCCTTATCCGAGAGCGACAACGCGAAGGCATCATCCTGGCCAAGAAGGCCGGTGTTTACAAAGGATGAGGCAAGACGTTAAACGCCGTACAGGCGGCCGCACTCATTCGCCGCGCCGCCGCCGGCGAGGCGAAAGCCGTGCTCGCCCGCGAATTCGGGATCAGTCGCCAAACCGTCTACCAATACCTTCAACCAGATCACAGCTAGAACGAGCAGCGCCGTCGAATCGTCCAGACAAGTACTGAAAAGATTTTGTCATCACTCGCCTGCACAAGCCGGGAAACTAGGCGGACACAGTCCATAAACATGATTGTAGTACTAGACCTGCTCGTGTCGGCGAGGTGTTCGTGGACACCCAGAATCGCATCGGGCCGGGAGGAACGACCGATGTCGTCCACCCCGGCCCGATTCTGGCCCGCGGAGTGTCTACTGCGCTGGCTCGGTGACCGTGTTGCTCTGGAGCGTGACCGCGGTCTGCGCCAGCAGGCGGCCGTTGATCGATGCGCCGGTATTCATGGCGACCATGGTCTTGCTCAGGATGGTGCCCTCGAAGTGCGCGGTGGTGCCGAGGGACACGGCGCCGGCGGTCTGCCAGAACACGTTCTTGGCCTGGACGCCGCCCGCGAGGGTCACCTTCATG
>Ga0314774_1002571_pt1 | contig 10051 bp, 6 predicted proteins | sample MetaGCBIA2018_FD_204515 | JGI IMG/M metagenome (GOLD analysis project Ga0314774, IMG submission 204515) | Cryopeg brine microbial communities from Beaufort Sea near Barrow, Alaska, United States - CBIA 2018 | ecosystem: Environmental > Aquatic > Marine > Coastal | place: USA: Alaska | collected... | reverse complement strand
AAACTGTTCCTCTTTTTTATTGCCCAAAAGAAAAGTAACCTGTTCCAGTTGATCCCCTGGATAATTGGTCATTGGTAACTGCTCGCCACGGTATTGCGGGATCATATCTTTTATTTTAATTACGACGGTCTGCCACTCGCCGGTGGTCTCAAAAGTAGCGATATATGAATGCTTATCTGAAGTACTGCGCTTGGCGCGAAATTGATATGGCTTACCGTCGCCTTTTATGTGCAATTTAAAGGTAGCGTATTCCTTAATTTTAATTTGGTCAAAAGCATAGTGTACAGACGAAAATCCACCATTATTTTCGAGCGAGATACCACCTTCAAAAACTCCATTGCCCGTTTCGTTGACGTAGAAATTCCCGTTTGAATGTCCGCCCATAACGCCATCATTGACAACTTTCCATTCACTTATGTCACTATTTTCAGAAAAATCAAATATTGTTTTCATAATTGAGGAAAAAATTAAAAACAAGCAGTATAATTCAGGATACCATAGCTCATCTTTGTTGAAAGATAATTAAATTTAGAGGCTTATTATAACCATTATCAATGAGATTTACTTAAAATCTTTTGGCTTTGTACTAAAATTATCATTTTACTAACTTTCTAAACAAACTATTATTATGCTAAAAAATTACCTCGTCTGTTTTGCCATTATGCAGTTTTTTTTATCGGCTGCCCAAACAGAAATCTTGGGCTTCTCGGCAGATCATACTCAAGAGGAAATTGCCCTTGAAAAAAACTTCTCATCTAAAATTTCAGCTAAAAACTTGGAAGACTGGATGAAAATGATGGCAGATCGCCCGCATTATGTTGGCACTAAAAAGGGAAAGGAAAACGCAGATTGGATGCTCAAGCAATTTAAATCTTGGGGTTATGATGCAAAGATTGACACTTATCAAGTGCTTTTTCCCTATCCAAAAACGCGTGTTTTAGAATTAACGGGCCCCACCAAATATACCGCAAAACTTGAAGCTGTGCCGGTAGAAGGCGATCCTTATACGGCTCAGGGTGACGCGCTTTTGCCCAGTTATAACGCATTTTCAATCGACGGCGATGTCGAGGCCGAACTTGTTTATGTGAACTATGGCGTTCCCGATGATTACAAAGAGCTTGAAAAAATGGGAATTGACGTTAAGGGAAAGATTGTAATTGCAAAATATTACGGTTCTTGGCGCGGTATAAAACCTAAACTCGCTGCTGAAAAAGGCGCCATAGGCTGTATCATTTATTCTGATCCCAAAGATGACGGGTATGTACGCGGCGATGTCTACCCAAAAGGTCCTTTTAAGAACAAAACGGGGGTACAGCGCGGTTCCGTGATGGATATGCCGCTGTATCCCGGCGACGTGCTCACTCCCGGTTATGGCGCTACTAAAGATGCCAAACGCCTGGATCGCAAAGATGCGCCCACGATTACAAAAATCCCCGTTTTGCCCATTTCCTATGAAGATGCACAGCCTTTGCTTGAGGCTCTTGACGGTAAAGTGGCACCAGAATCCTGGCGCGGTGGCCTGCCCATAACGTATCATATAGGTCCCGGACCAGCAAAAGTACATTTAAAGCTTGAATTTGATTGGCAGCTACAACCGGCCTATGATGTAATCGCAAAATTGAAAGGAACCACTTATCCCGAAGAATGGATCATGCGCGGTAATCACCACGACGCCTGGGTGCACGGTGCGGCAGATCCCGTGAGCGGGATGGTGGCCTTGATGGAAGAAGCCCGCGCAATGGGCGAACTGGCAAAAGCTGGAAAAGGGCCGAAAAGAACCGTGGTTTATTGCGCTTGGGATGCCGAAGAACCCGGATTAATAGGGTCTACAGAATGGGTTGAAGATCATCAGCCCGAGCTGAAAAAACACGCAGTGGCTTACATTAATACTGATGGCAATGGCCGTGGCTTTCTGGAAGCGGGTGGCTCACACACGCTAGAAGAAATGGTCAAGCAAGTGGCCATGAGCATTGATGATCCGCAAACGGATGTTTCGGTGGGGGCGCGTAACAAGGCCGCGAATGAAGTTCAGGACAAAGAAGGTGATTTTAAACTTTCCGCACTGGGTTCAGGATCAGATTATACTCCATTTATTCAGCATACCGGTATTCCATCGCTTAATCTGGGCTTTGGCGGGGAGGATTCTGGCGGTGAGTATCATACCATTTATGACACGTACACGTATTACAAACGTTTTAAAGATCCTGATTTTGCCTACGGCGTTGCCCTAGCGGAAACTGCCGGTACGATAACTTTGCGTTTGGCAAATGCCGATATTCTGCCTTTTGAGTTCAAAAACTGGTACCGTACGGTTTCTGGTTATCTTGATGAGATTATAAAAGAGACTGAAACCATGCGTAAGGAAACCGAAAAGCACAATAAGCTTGTCGCTGAAAATGCCTACGCACTGGCCGCAGATCCTAAAGAAACTTTTGTAAAGCCAATAAAAGAAGTTGAAGTGCCTTACCTGGATTTTGCCCCGTTGCAAAATGTGTTAGCCAAATTAAAAGAGACCACCGATGCTTTTAATATAGCTACGCTGGAAAAACTTCCGCAGGGGGAAAAAGAAAAAGTCAATCAGAAGTTAATGAAGCTGGAAGCGGCTTTAATGGACGAAGAAGGCCTGCCAAGAAGACCCTGGTTTAAGCATGAATTATATGCACCGGGTTTCTACACAGGTTATGGTGTAAAAACTTTGCCCGGAGTGCGAGAAGCCATTGAGCAAAAAAACTGGAAAGAGGCGCAGTCCGAAATCGAAGTGCTTGCAAAAACGCTTACAATGTTCAATAACGCGCTAAAGGAAGTTAGCACACCTTAAGAAAATGTGCTAAAAATGCATAAAAAACACTCTTATTAAATAAAAAAACCTGTGCTTCTGCACAGGTTTTTTATTTTCAAAAATTGGTCAATTTATCACAAAAATGGCTTTAAAAACCCAAATTCAGCAGATTTTATTCTTGCTCTACAAAAAGGTTTTCCAGAATGGATTTCATTTCCATTTCATCTTGCGCGATAGATTCTACGGTTTTCCAAGTTTCCTCATTGATCAGTATTTTCAAATCCTGTTTTACGTGTGGAATTTTGTCAAAGACCTTGAGCAGTTTTTCATCCCATTCTTTATGGTAGTTCTTGAGATCATCGGGATAGACAATTTTGCGTTCCGTATTCTCTTCTATTCCGCGGAACGGCTCTGTGATGTTGAGGTAACCATAATCGTCTGTCAATTGTTCGCCAGGTTGTATGTCTCTAATGGCGATTTCGAAATCATAAGCGGTAGAAAGGCAGTTGGCATTAAAACTATGATTTACAAACCTACCATTGTCCCAGCAAAGCACAAAGTTACCGTGTTTATTGCGGTAACAGTAAATATCTATAATGTTTTTATAGACTGAATCCATCGCTTCGAACTGTTCTGGGGTAAATTCCTGATCAAGGTCATCAAGCGCCCAAGTTATTGTTCCCGCTGGGATAAATTGTGTAGCAATAACGCCGAAACCTACTTCGTCGCTAATATAACCAATTTGAGTATGTGGGTGGATCATAAGGTATTTTTGGATGAAATAAATTAACAATCAGTTTAAAACTCCTATCAAATATATATAGGAATAATTAAATAAACGCGAGTTTTTTTAGTCCATACCGTTAATATTTAGTCAAAATTTCAACTTTGACCAGACCTGTTATAAATCAAAAAAGTGCCCCAAAATGGGCACTTTTTAGTCTAAAAGATCATTTTTTGAGTATTACATTTCGTCAGCAAAAAACACCGCATTCATCATTAGTTTATTGGTACCGTACCAGAAAGCCCTAAAGTTCGTATTGTCTGTGAAAAGTATCACGTGACCACTGCCAAGACCTTCCTGTACAAAGGGCCGGGAGTTTTTAAGCGCTTCCAGATTAATAGCACTAATATATCCTGCAACGAGCGGTTCTGCACTGTATGTTATGGGATTTTTAAAGCTGGTTGAATCTTTCTCAATAAAGACCGTAGTGTCCCTAAAAAGGTTGATCGTTTTTCGGCCATAGCCAAAATTAATTGGATGAGAGCGGTCTATATCCGCTTTAAATATGGCACCACCAATAACCTGTGCTCCATAAAAATCATCCATTTGCTCAAAACTGATGTTTTTTGCCTGATTTTCGGTCTTTTTAAGGGTGAAATCGAGCAGATTATTACTTTTTAAATAACTGGCACTTTCCTTAAAAGCGATAAGCGTACCGCCATTTTTTATCCATGTTTTTAAGTTTTCGGTGGCCGCAACATCAAGCGCGCTGCCATAACCACTGGGCAGAATAATGGTCGTATACGTATCAAGATCGTCGCGGCTCATGTTGCGGGTATCCAGTTTGGTAATTCGCATATTATAGCGCGTATCAAATAGGTGCCAGATTTCACCGGCATCATAGGGAGAAATGCCTTCACCCACTATGAGAGCAACTTTTACGGGATTTAAAGCTTCAAAAAGTCGGCTGCCCATGTCAATACCCTGGCTGGTAAGGCCAGAACCTATACCGGTGATGCGCACCGCATTTTCTTGTGCGAGCCGGTTAAAGAACTGCTGCATTTCCTGAGCGTTTTTTTTCTGATTTTGAAGCGGCACAAATACCGTCCCGTAATCATATTGCTTTCCGGCAAGGGTAAAGGGCTGCATGGCCACTTTTGCCCGCAGCTCTGCATTTAAAAGGGAGTTCAATACTTTTGGCGCATAGTAATCGCCCCAGTTAATTAAGTATCCATAACTACCGGTTTCAACTGTGGGAACAGATGGGAACTCCAGGCTGTCGATTTTGGTTTTGGCTAGATTGGCATCGGCTTTATCTGTAAAGTCAATGTTGAATGCCAGCGGAAAGCTCCATGCGGAAATATCGTAAAAAAGACTGTCTGAAAAAGTCGTATCCTCTTGAAACATTGCCTGCAACAACCGACTGAATTTTTGTTTTTTCGGAACAATATAAGTGCTTCCTTTTTTAAAGTCGGTGTCGTTCTCTTTAAAATCGGAATCGCTCTTGTAAAGCTCAATGTGTTGTCTTTTTAAGATCTGTGCCAGATGATAGGCGCGTGCAGGATCTGTTTCGCTTCCAAAGGCGTATGCATCGTTGCCAGCTTCCTTTCGCGCGTTAGCGAAAAAAGTACGCTGATAATCCAATAATTTTACGCGCATATTCTTGGCTGCCTCAAGTGTAGATAGAAACGCAGTAAACTGGTTGCGAATGGTAAAAGGAAAAGTAAGGATGCCATTTACGGTTTCCTGAGCGTGGCCACGTGAACTCGCCTGCTCAAAAAGAATACCGATGGAACCATTGACATCTGGGAATGTGGAACCCTTACCGTAGTAAAAATCATCATAATCCTCTTCTGTATAATAAAGAGAACCCAATTTATCAAAAGCCGCAGCGTGGTAATTACCTATTTCTTTGGTCAGTTCTTGGTTGAGTGCCGGCGTAAGTGGATTGGTACGACTAGGAATGCCCGGCTGAAAAAAGAAGGATGAGTTGCTGCCCATCTCGTGATGATCAGTAAGAATATTGGGATACCATGTGTGGAATGTCTCAATACGCGCCTGTGATTCGGGTAACTGTACGGGCAACCAGTCGCGGTTCATGTCAAACCAGTAATGGTTCGTACGCCCGCCAGGCCATGTCTCGTCGTATTCACGGTCTTGAGGGTCTGGATTGATATTTTGACTTTTATTTGTATTTGCCCAGTGTGCAAAGCGCTGTAAACCATCTGGGTTAAAAGAGGGATCAAAAAGAATTACAGTATGTTGTAAAAGTTGCTCTATTTCTGGTCCTTCCGCGGCAGCGAGATAATAGGCCACAAGTAAGCCGGCGTTTGCGCCACTGGGTTCGTTACCGTGTATGCTCATGCCCTGATAGGTCACAATGGGCATACTTTCCAGATCAAGCGACTCGGCGCCGTTTTCGGTAAGGGCGACGTGTTTTTGACGTATTTCTTCCAAGTTTTGTTGGTTTTCTGGAGAAGTGATCGTGAGCAGCAACAAAGGGCGACCTTCATAAGTCTGCCCGCGGTCTTCAATACTGATGCGGTCTGAACTTTCGGCCAGTGTGCGCATGTAGCTCGCCAACTTGTCGTGGCTCACATGCCAAGTACCAGGTACCCAACCTAAAATTTCCTGCGGCTCCGGAATATTAGGATTATAGGTGACATCGCTGGGGAGATAATAATCTAGGGTAGGAGGTTCAATTTGTGAAAATAGCGGACTAACGAAGAGTAGGGCGAGCAGGGAGAGGGTAAAGTGTTGTTTCATAGTTTTTACAGAATTGTGTGCCTGGTGAAATACTTATAGTTCAGGCTAATTTAAGCCCTTATTTAAGGGTTTTGAGGCGTTTTAGTCTATTTGTTGATAAAAAACAACGAATATAAAAAAACCGTTGCACATAATGCAACGGTTCTCTTAATTTCGTCCTTCTCCTTTACGTTTAGATGTCGTCAAAGCTTATATCAGTAAACACTTTTGCTGATGTTTCTGAATCCTCTTCTTTAGATGCGATGGAAGGTGGCGTATAATCGCTCTGGTGTCGGTCGCTAATGACTTCTTCTCCTTTTTGGTCAAGAATATAATCGGTCATTTCCTTCAGGAGCTCATTAAAACCTTGAAAATCTTCTTTATAAAGATATATTTTGTGCTTCTTGTATTGAAAAGAGCCATCATCATTGGTAAATTTTTTACTCTCGGTGATGGTTAGGTAATAATCATCTGCGCGTGTAGCGCGCACATCAAAAAAATAGGTGCGCCTCCCAGCCCGTAGTACCTTTGAGAATATTTCTTCATTTCCATTCATATCATTCTTGCCCATGGTAAAGTTTTAATTGGATACGTTTTTCATGTCAAAAATGGCAAAAAATATCCAAGGGTCAAAATTTTAGTCCATTTCTTTTTCCTCAAGCTGTTTTTGGTAAAGTTCTCTATAATAACCGGGCGCTGCAATGAGCGTTGCGTGCGTTCCTTCTTGTAGCACCTGGCCGTCTTCAAGGATGATAATACGGTCGGCATTTTTTGCCGAAGAGATCCTGTGGCTTACAATAAGCGTCGTTTTATCATTGGCCACATTGTTAATATGATTGAGGATCTGTTCTTCAGTTTCCGTATCTACCGCGGAAAGGCTATCGTCAAACAACAATATTTTAGGATCTTTAATAATAGCTCGCGCAATGGAAACACGTTGTTTCTGTCCACCAGAAAGCGTTATTCCCCGTTCGCCCAGAATGGTGTCGTAGCCTTTACTGAAATCTATGATGTTATCGTGTACCACCGCAATTTTTGCCGCTGCCTCAACTTCTTCTCGTGTAGCTTCGGCCTTGCCGAATTTTATATTTTCCATTATCGTGTCACTAAAAAGAAAACTATCCTGTGGTACGTAGCCAATCGATTTCCGTAGGTCATTTAAATTAAGTAGATCTATGGGAGTATCATCAATGCTCAGCGTTCCCGAACTTACATCATATAAACGTCCTATTAATTCTAGAATGGTGGATTTTCCGGAACCGGTCTTGCCAATAATGGCCAGAGTTTCTCCATTATTGACACTAAAAGAGATGTTTTTTAGCGCTGTAATATTGGTGTCCTCATAGGTGAAAGTGACATTGTCAAAACGAATGTTCCCGGTAATGGGGGTTTCCTCTTGGGTCTTGTTCCTGATTTCTGGTTCTTCCTTTAGAAATTCATTGATACGTTTCTGCGAGGCCTCGGCCTGTTGTACCAGTGAGGTGATCCACCCGACGGAAGCTACCGGCCAGGTAAGCATGTTTACATACATCAAAAACTCGACGATAACTCCCAGATCAGGAATGGTACCGTTAATGTACTGTTTGCCGCCCACATAGATCACGAGCAGGTTGCTCACGCCTATCAGCGCAACGATAAGTGGGATAAAAAACGCCTGAACGCGCACTAGGTCAAGATTTTTGTTCTTGCTGGTCTCGCTGAGTTCATCAAAACCTTTGTAGGTCTGTGGTTCTATACCATACGCTTTGATCACCCCGATCCCACTGAAGGATTCCTGTGTAAATGAGCTAAGGTGCGCCAGATATTGCTGTACCACCGTACTGCGTTTATGAATGAGCCTGCTCAAAAAATAAATTGCCACAGATAAAATGGGTAAGGGAATGAGCACCCACAAGGTAAGATTGGGTGCAGTGTAGTACATATATGGGATGACCGTTGCAAAAAGCACGACTGTGGTGACGCCGTACATAATTGCGGGCCCCAGATACATGCGCACTTTTGAGACGTCTTCACTTATACGGCTCATGAGATCACCGGTGCGGTTCTTTTTATAGAAGCTGAGGGAAAGTTCTTGATACTGATCGTAAACCTCATTTTTCAAATCGGCCTCCATATACCTGGAAACTACAATGAACATCTGCCGCATCAAAAAAGTAAAAAAGGCCGAAAGCAAGGTAGCGCCCAGTAGCAAAAGCAAGGTGTAGAGCAGTTGATCTTTTAAAGGGTTTATATCCCCGCCCTGTTTTATATAATTTTCTACATATTCCACCATATCCCCAGAAAGTTTCGGGACCAAAATGGCAAAAATACGGGCGATCACTACAATAAAGAACCCAGCGATCAAGCGCCATTTGTATTTTGAAAAGTATTTATTGACGTGTTGTAACTCTTTCATGGGTGCAGTCGCTTTTGCTATAAATAAGAAATGGATCTTAGTGATGTTTCAAAGGAAATCCTCATCCTTATTTCTGACATCAAAAAAATAATTTTCAGCGCACAAAGATAAGGATTAAGCCCTTTACGGCACACCGCAAAATGAATGCATTTATTTATCAGATACTATGGCAAAACGCCTTATTTTTGCACCGAATTCAACAAACGTAAATTTTATAGATCATTCCTGGATTTTAACGGGAAGATTTTCAAATTATTAAGTTCCCAAACATCATGCTCAACAGAAGGCATATTCGCATTAAAGTTATGCAAGTGCTCTATGCGCTTTCCCAGACAGAAACCAATAATCTTCAAAAGGAAGAAAAATTCTTAAGGGCGAGCATCTCCCAGATGTATGACCTTTATCTGGTTATGGTAGATCTTATTGTAGAGGTACATGCCCACGCCATTGAATATCAAGCCAAGTCGCAGCAAAAAATGCTTGCAACTGCTGAAGATAAGAATCCCAACCGCCGTTTTGTTGATAATGAACTGCTCGTTAAACTTGCGGAAAATGAAGAGCTACAGAGAGAACTTGCTAAGCGTAAACTCAATAACTGGAGGCTGGACAGTGAGTATGTGAATATCATTTTTGAAGAACTCCTGGCTAGCGATATTTATAAAATTTATATGGAAAAGCCAGAGACTTCCTTTAAGGAGGATCGCGCTTTTGTCATTGAATTTTTTAGCGAGATTATCGCTCCAAACGAAAAATTATATGATTACCTGGAAGATTACCGTCTTACGTGGATGGATGATTTTCCTGTGATCAATACCACTATCGTTAAAAAATTAGGCAAAATAAAGCCGAATTCACCTGAAAGCAGCATTTTACCTAAGTTATATAAGGACGAGGAAGATGAACATTTTGCCCGAAACCTTCTGCGTAGAAGTGCGGAAAACGACAGCATGTTAGAAGCAGAAATTGAGGGGAATACGCCCAACTGGGATCAAGATCGCATCGCCATTCTCGATAAAATATTGCTTAAAATGGCTCTGGGAGAATTTTTGTTGTTTTCTTCCATACCGGTAAAAGTGACTATTAATGAGTATCTGGAGCTGGCAAAAGAGTACAGTACACCAAAGAGCAGTGTCTTTATAAATGGAGTGCTGGATCGCCTTGTAAAACAGTATGCAAATGACAACCGCCTCAATAAAATGGGTCGCGGTCTCGTGGAATAATGTTTAAATCCTTATAATAGGTATTATTTGAAACAGTCTACAGGTTGTTTTTATATTTCTGAACACTGCTATCCGAAAGTTTTCCGGATTACTCAAAAAACGTCTGTCAGGCTCCGTATTCACTCCACGAAATCAGGCAACGGTGGAAAATAAGTCCTTCCCGACATCAAAATCCACCTTGGTTTGGC
>Ga0314774_1002570_pt1 | contig 10052 bp, 9 predicted proteins | sample MetaGCBIA2018_FD_204515 | JGI IMG/M metagenome (GOLD analysis project Ga0314774, IMG submission 204515) | Cryopeg brine microbial communities from Beaufort Sea near Barrow, Alaska, United States - CBIA 2018 | ecosystem: Environmental > Aquatic > Marine > Coastal | place: USA: Alaska | collected... | reverse complement strand
ATTTCCTCTTAGCGCATCAGCAGCTTCCCATAGTTCCTTTTCGAGGTTTTTTATGTCAGTTTGTGTCATTTATGTGGTTGAAATTATTAGCAATTTTTAAACATTTAAAAATAGGGGTTTCAGATTAGATAGTATGTGAATTTGGGATGATTATTTAAATTATTCTTTTCTATTAACAAACTGTTTTATAGCATCATCAAGTTTCACATGAAAAAGGCTAAATAAATAAGCACAAATCTCTCACACCCCCTCTTGTAATAACAGTATTTTATCATAACATTTAACTTTTTTCCCATTTACCTGGCATTGATTTATGTGGAGCTCTTTTTGCAAGTAATACTTTATTCTCCTTTGTTAAAATTCCTGTGAGAACTTCAATCATATATCTAAGTTATTTGCTTTGATATTTTTTCACCTCTAAAACTTTAAAACCACTTCCGAAATCAATTATGTCATTTGCTTTACTCCCTATTAATTTTTTAGCAAAAGCACTATCTTCACTAAGTTTTTGCGCATTTGGAGCAGTTACTCCCACACTAAACCATTTAGCCTCTTTTCCAATTGGTTCTACAACGGTTTTTTATAAGATTTGTGCGACTGGTAAATCGGAGATTTTTCCGGCGTAGCAAATCGTTTGTTGAATGTTTGTCAGTTCGTTATTTAGTTTAAATTTAAGCATAAATTTCATGAGGTGTTGTGGTACGTTTTGTTTTTTATTCCCCCAATTCAGTTTATTCTATAGGTTACAACAAAGTCATTTTTATAAAGTCAACTGTCATAATTCTTAATATGTCATAGTTCGTTTTTCTTATTTGTTTAATTTTGGGGAAAGTTTGCCTAATAGAAAAGGGAATAGAAATCCAATAAAGAAGCTAACTAGTAATCCTACAATTATCCATATAGAGATATTTGAAAAAGTATAATCACCAGACAGTACGGTGGAAATTATTGCAAACATAGTTCCTCCAATCAAACCTCCTTTTAAACGTTGTTTTAAGTTTTTCATTTTCTTTTTTTGTTTAGTTTTAAATATTTATGGACAATTTAAAATTAATTGTCTTTTGTCAACATGCACCACAACGGTATTTTATAAGATTTGTGCGACTGAGAAATCGGAGATTTTTCTGACGTAGCAAATCGTTAGTTGAATGTTTGTCGGTTCGTTATTTAGTTTAAATGTAAGCATAAATTTTATGAGGTGTTGTACGCTTGTGCTTACTTTTTTATATAGATTTTATCTAGTACTGGCCAAATATTCGAATTGAAAAATGTTTTAACTTGAGATTTAGGATTATTAGGATCCAATTTTCTGTTATGTGATAATTTTTTGTTTTCTTTAATAGTACGCATGGCAGAATGGAAATCAGTATTTATTTTAAAATTCGAATATCTCCTATAAGCAGTAGATGTAGTGTCTTTATATGTTAGCGGATATTTTTTAGTTATATCCTCCTCTGAAAGGCTAATAGGCACTCCATTCGCATCATATCTCATTCCTATCCCCTCTAAAGTTGTATTCTTTTTGAAGCTTATATCAATACCAATTGCTACGCTAAAATCAACATCTTCTATATCGGTTTCTGAAACTTTCTTTTTTAAAAAGTTTAAATAATTTGCAACTTCATCTGTTAAAACCGCTTCAGACTCAATATTTGAATCTACATAAGCTAAAGGCATTAGATAAAAATTATACTGAGATAGTTTTACTTTTGGTTCCCATCTTTGAATTAGTTCCATAAAGTTCTTAATACATGCGAATCCTAATTCTTGAATTTCTTTTGATATATCCGTTGTATTGTGAAAATGAATTGCATTATCTCTTAATTCAATTAGAGCAAACAGACTTTTTACTAAATTTAAACTAACATTTTCTCCTTTACTTCTAAGGCGCAGAATAGATTCCGCTAGACTAATTGTCATTGGATTCCTAGCTCGGTTTAGTTTTGGTCGAAGAATTTTAGACTTTTCTCCATTTTTTTTCTTTTTATTCTCCATTATATAAATAGAATTCATTCTGAAACTAGAAAGTTTAAGAATTCTTGCTTTAAATAATAGTTCCCAAGAATTAATTGATAAAATAGAGAATGTTTCCTCTCGATATTTAAAATCAGGTTTATTATAAATTTCTATTGCAGAAAGCATAGAACTAATGGATTTATCCAAAAGACTTTGATAGGTTCGATTTATTTTCATTTTGGCAATTTTCTTTTGGATATTATTCGAGAAGCTTTTTCATGCATAGCGTACAACGAGTTTGAATATGATTTGTGCGACTGGAAAATTGGAGATTTTTCGGTTGTAGCAAATCGCTTGTTGAATGTTTTTCGGTTTAAATTTAGTTTAAAATTAAGCATAAATTATATACGGTGTTGTGTTTAGTTGCTTTTTAGAGCATTGGTTTTCTGTCTATTTACAAGTTTTAATATCAAATACATTCCAATTAAAATAGGAAGTAAAATTTTCATTATTTTACCAAATAGATATCCAGTTGCATAGCCTAAATCATAAAGAGAATTATAATCAGGATAGGAATCAATTATTGTGTAAACTATGCACAAAAAGAATACACTAAAAATTATTAATATTATTGTTTTAAATCTTATTTTCATTGCATTAAATTTATTTAGTTATTGTCTTTTTTCTTCGCAAAATTTAATTAAATCGGAATTAGTCATTGTACCTGCAAATCTTCTAATTTCGTTTCCATTTTTAATTAAAATAAATTGAGGTAATCCTTTTATCTGATATTTTTCAATTATGTTTTTATTAAAATCAGCGTTTACTTTAGCTACTTTAATATTTTTTGATTCAGAGGCGAATTTTTCAATTAACGAACTCATCATTACGCAAGGACCGCACCATTAAGCCCAAAAATCAATCAAGACTAATTTTTTCAAGCATCTTTTTCGTAATTACACATAAGTATTTATTTTCTTAATTTCTCCGATTTATACGATTCAAAGTAGCTAAGAATAAAGCCAATTCCTAAAATAAATCCGACTAAGTTTGATTTTATTGATTCTCCAGAAATAGTATTATAGCAAGAAATGAATATAGCTAAAATTCCAATTATTAATATTAGTTTTTTCAATTTTCAATTTTTTCGTAATTAAACACAACGGCAGTCTGTCTAAGAACCTAAGTTCATCTGCCAATTTTGGACTAAAATAAGCTTTTTTACGCGAAGATTAAGATTGTTGCAGAAATAGTTGTTCCCGGCATTATTCAGGTTAAAGGGCTTAAAAATGTTTTTGCATGGCTTAATAAAGGCCTTTAAACAAAGAATGGATAGGTTATAGAATTCCCTCAACCCTTTTTCACCCATCAAATTTAATATTCGTTTGAGATTGTAGGCAATGAAGATAAATCCGACATCTGCAGAGGCGCGCTTCTTGCCTTTTTTGGAAAGGATGTGGTCAAAACCCCATTGTCGCTTTATGGTTCCAAAGGGATGCTCGACAATGGCCTGCCTTCGGCGATAGAGTTCAGGATCTTGTTCCATATTTTTGCGATTTTGCTCATAAACCGGAGTGTAAATGTTCCTTGACAGGAGTCTTCCGTTTTTTGCGGTGGTGCATAATTGTCGCGCCGGGCATCCTTTACAGGCTTTGGTCTTATATTGTTTGAACTGGGTTTGGTTGGATTTTCCACGGTGGACGGTGTAAAAAGTCCCCTTGGTTTTCAGAAAATGATTCTCAGGGCAGATGTAATAATCTTGCTGCGGATGGTAAACAAAATTTTGAACATTATATCTGGGGTCAGGTGCATTGGAAGCTGGTGCAGGAATGGCCACCAGGGTTTTTATATTCAAATTTTGAGCTATTTCCAGTTCAGAACCGGTATGATAGCCTTTGTCAAAAAGAGCGGTGAAATCATTGTTTCCAAGAATGGATTTTGCTCTTCTCACCATAGCACCCATCGCTTTATTATCGTTTTGGTTGGTGACTTCATAATCGATGGGGATGCAGTGCTTGGCATCTACGGTAGACTGAACATTGTAGGCTACCTCTGTAATGTTTCCCCGAATAATCATCTGTCGGCTTTGCGGATCAGAGGTGGAAATCTGTGATTCTCCTGTTTCTTCCAATTCTTGCTGCAGTTTTTTATAGCCCTCTTTTCTGCAGCTGTGAATGTTGATATTCTTTTGGGCTTCCTTCTTTTCAGCCTCCCCATCTTCCCTGGCAATATCCTGATTGTACTGCTCCAGCTTGTTGTCAATATACTGCAGGTGCCTGTCAATTTTTTTAGTGTTGAAATTATTTTTTTTGCTGTTCTGTGCCCGGAGTTTGGTTCCGTCACCGGCGATAATCTTACCGCCAATCAGGTTAAAGTTCTTGGCCAGTTGCACCGTGGCACGAAAGACCCTTTTAATGGCATCGGGATTGTTCTTTCTAAAGTTGGCAATGGTATTATGATCTGGGGAAAGTTGTTCAATGAGCCACATCATTTCAATGTTGCGCCTGCATTCCTTCTCCAAAATCCGCGAGGAACGAATCCGGTTCAAATACCCATAGATGAACAATTTGAGCAATACGCCGGGGTGATAAGCTGGTCTTCCGCCTTCGGGAAAGTGTACTTTAAACCCCATTTTTTGTAAGTCAAGGCTATTGACAAAGAAGTCGATGACCCGGACTTCATTCTCTGCCTCAATGCTTTCTTCTAATGAAACAGGGAACAAAGCAACTTGTTTACGATCTTTTCCTATAATAAATTTCATAGCATGAAGATACCAAAAGTGCTAAAAAGAACCAAAACCATCCCGGAAAAGTAGTTAACAAAGTTATTAAGAAAAGGAAGGTTTTTAGACAGTCTGACGGTTTTGTATAAGATTTGTGCTACTGGAAAATCGGAGATTTTTCCGCCGAAGCAATATTTTTGTTGAATGTTTGTCGGTTTGTAATAAATCCAATTTGAGCATAAATTTTATGAGGTGTTACCAATAGTTAATATTTCATTTGATAAAAAAAATCGTCATCTTTACCTATGTATTTTAAATATTTACCTTTAATCTGGTAGGTATCATCTTGTCCACTTTCTTGAATTATTTTTCCATCCTTATATTCGGCAATTTCTATATCTTCATGGTCTGAATACTTGTATAATATTTTAACTTTATTATCATCTAAAAAAGTCAGAATGAATTTTCCTCCACCATTATCAACTTCTTCAAAAGTAACTTCTTGCCCTACTTTAAAAATCTTATCGGATTTACTTTCATAAAACTGACTTTTATCAAACTGACTTTCATTGTTCTGACTCTCATTGTTCTGACTCCCATTATATTGGCTCTCAAATATGTAGCTTGTAGATAAGAGATTCCCTAATTCATCAGGGACAAAAGCTTCAACGATGAAGTCATCATCATCTGTTTCCTGAATTCGGTAATCTATATCAACTTTCAAATTCAGCAAATTGTTAATTATTTCTTTTCTATATTCTATATTGCTTCCTGATAAATTATCAGTTGTAAAACTTATAACTTCAGGTTTTAATGAAAGTTCTAGTTGTGCTGAACACTTACAAGATTTCAATTCTTTATTTATTCCTGTAGTTCTAATTAAACTTAGTTTAATGTTATTGTCAAAAAAATGATGTAAATATTCTTCATCAATCCCTAAACTATTTTTAAATAGAAATTTCTGTTTTAGTGTTTCATCTCTCAATATTTCAATAACAGTTTCTTTCTCACGGCTTCCATTACATTTTATAGAATCATCTTTGCACGAAATAAATACAAAGGTTATTAATACAAGTTTTAAAAGTGTTTTTTTAATTTTCATAGTTTAATCTTTTGATAGTTTTAATTCAGATATTAGAAATGTTTTTATAAAATCAATTTATTCAAAGTCATCTTTTCCACAAATGGCAGTTTTACCTTTTATGGAGCGAATAATCATTATTTCAAATTTTTCATTTTTCGTAGGATCTATAAACCTTACTCTATTATTTTTAGTTTTAATTATTGGTAACGGATTTTTATAAGATTTGTGCGACTGAGAAATCGGAGATTTTTCGGACGTAGCAAATCGTTTGTTGAATGTTTGTCAGTTCGTTATTTAGTTCAAATGTGAGCATAAATTTTATGAGGTGTTGTAACACGTTTTTTTTATTTGATATTAAATTCTCTTAAAACCTCGAGCACTTCGATGGGGTTTTTCTGTGCGTGATAATTAAAATGTATATTTTCAATATCCACAAAACCCATTGTCCCTTGATATGGATATTCAGGATAACAAATCAACATTGGAGATTGAGAATTTTCTTGGGTCAAAACAGCAATAGGCTCATTTATCGCAACACTCCAAGTTGCTTTTCCTCCACTTATTCTTGGTAAATATTTAGATTTGATGATATATTTTAGAATTTCTGTAATTGTCCAGTTTGGTTGAATTTCAATTTCCATAAAGTGAGGAGCGTCAATATCGTCGCTCATTGCTACACTTTCACGTGTCAATTTTATTTTTTTCATATTTTTAATTAGTCTTTTTCCATAAAATTTAAATTTGAAATTCTGTTTTCCCAAATGTGTTACAACGGGTTAGTACATGAAAAGTAGCGTTTTTGAAAACGATATTTTCCGATGTTTAAAATTAATATTATTTAGGTTTAGAAACATTCTATTTTACTAAATGAAGCTATTTTTTATGTACATTGTTGGCATATCATTACTTTAATTCTTTAATAACTCTTTCATCTATAATATTTTCGATATTATTTTTTTTCGTTTCATTTAATCGATTTAATTTCGGTTTTGTCAAGATAAATGATGTAATTAACCAAAAGGCAATATTTGCAATAATCCCAACTCCATATTTTTCAAAATTAGTTTGTTGTTCACCACTATTATAAAGATAAATTCCAATAATTGTTATTATTGTTATTCCTAAAGGAATTAGAAAATACCAAATTATTCGACTGATTAAAACTTTTTTGTCAAATATTTTTAACTCTTCCTCTTTTATATGTTTTCTTAGTGCTCTTTCAGCTTTTGAATGTTTAACCTTATGCTTTTCTTTTTCACTTTTTTCTTGTGCAATTTCAATTTTTGCTAAATCTAAATCATCTATGAATTTTAATTTTACATCTTGGAAATTTCGGTTAAGTTGTAAACTAACTTCATCATCAGGCATTCCGCTGCTAATATTTTGATGTACTGAATTAGCCATTTTTATAATCTCATCGGGTGGTAATTGTTCAATTTGAAGTTCCGTATCTAATAATTTGGATAAATCACTTATCTCAAAAGTATTTTTTTCTGGTTGTAAATTAAATCTTACCATATCTGCAAATAAATTTGAAAAATCAGTAGGATCTACTTCTGTACCTCCATTGTCAATGGCGAGCATATTTATTATTGTCTCTAATTTAATTGCTAAGGGAAGATTTTCTTTATGAGGTTTAGTATGTGAATATCTATTAATAGACACTTCTTGAGAAATGATAAAAGCTTTTTCAGATTTTCGGTAATGTTCAACTCCTGCAATTAACCCTGTATCATGATTTAATGGAGCTTCTTTTTTATCTTTTCCTGTTGCATTAAAATAAATAGTGTTTAATTCGGATTTCTTTTTTTCATCTTTTTGTGCAGATACAATTGCATTGTCCAAATCTTTATCATCATTAAAAATTTGAATTTCCAAGTCGTCATCAATTCTTTTAGGTGGAGTTGCAATTTCTGAACAAAAAGCATTAAAGTCTTCATTTAGATGACAACCTCGAGCGATTGCAGATTGTATAAATTGGTCATCAATTTCCTTAATTACAGAATAATCGAATTTTGACACATTCCGTACGATTTCTTTGTTTTTATATTCTACGGTTTTTTCATATTCTTCCTTTGTAATATTAAGGTAACCAGGCATTATGTTTAATTTAGAAAAAATTTGGTCTAACTTTTTAAAAGCATAATGATAATCACTCGCTTCTAATCCTATATCAATTAATACATTAGTGTCTAACAAACATTTTGAATTGCTAAAAGCACTTATTGACAATGGATCAGCACCTATCGAAGATTGAAGTAAATTTGCTGAAAATGCTGATGTACCATACTCCCACAAATGAGCATCCAAATCAGTATCTTTTTGATTAACTATGCAATCAATAAATTGTTTATTTAAATTTTCTATATCATCTTTCTCTAAGCTTTTATTATTTTTAGTCCTTTTTTCTATGTGGATAAAAATATCATCACTTTTGGTTTTTACTTTGTTTGATTTTTGATAACATAAATCAGAAATCCAGTCTTTTGAATATGATTTAAAAAATTCGATTGTTGCATCAGAAAACCAATCAATTACGATTTGTTTATCCGAGTGAAATGGGTAAAAATATTTCTGAATTATTCTTTCTAATCTGTTATTGGATTCGGCATATCTTTTGTCAAGAGATTTTCGATTACTATTCGTGAGTTTATATTTTTTAGTTTTTAGTACAATTTCTTTTTTGTCAATTAATTTTTGAATACTCTCTTCTGTTCTTGATAGAGAAATTTTAGTTTTTAAGATAGTTTTTAATTCAATCTCTATTTCCTCAATTGTCAATTCTTTTGAACTTGAAAATAATATTTTAATTATTAATTGTGAAATTGCATTTTTTGTTAAAGATTTTGATGTGCTATCTAATCTTAAATGTAGAGTTTTTAATGTTTTATCCAATTTTTTTCTTTTTTATAGTGTTTTTTTTGTAATGTATGCCAACTTGTTATATCAGTAAAAACATGCTGTTTTTAATATAATTTACGGAGATAACAGTACTTTTTTGTTATTTTTCTAAGTTTACGTTTCATCCATTTTAAAACAACACGTACCCACTTATTCGAATTATTATAAAAATGATTTAGAATGTTGCAATTTTTTTATCCGGGTTTCATAGAACGACCGAATTTAAGAAAATAAATAGCGCCTTGTACAAGAGATGTTTAATTTATATTTATTCTAAACAGAAGCTATAGGAGTTATTGTTGGTTTTTAAAAAGTTAATTTTAAACTTAATTAAGTATTAATATTAACGTATTTTTTATATATTTGAGTAAATATTTGTATAACTAAGAAAACTTCAAAACTGCATACGTTTTTGAATACGATTTAACAAATTAATAGCCGGGAAGCCCAGTAAATGCGTTGAACATTTCGCAAGGAACGAGCTCATAACCCGAAGGTCGCTGGTTCGAGTCCAGTCCCCGCTACAAAGCAGAAAAGTGAGCAAAACAACGGTTTAGATTGATCTAAACCGTTTTTTTTATGCCTACATTAAACGAATTGATTACCTTTGAGTACCAAAATGAACACGTTTTGGAACACGATTTGCCAATGACCAAGAATTTTTCAAGCCCCAAAATTTACAATGCCCATGGTGATTTAAGCAAGCGTTGGTATGTTTATTTTTCTTTCCGAAACCCTGAAACTGGGAAACTTGAACGGATGAAAAACGTCTATGGGAAGACTAATAATTATAAAACCAAGGAAGATCGACTATTGATTTTATCAATTTACCGAAGAAAATTATTGGTACTCTTAAAAGAAGGATTTAATCCTTATCAGGATAATACTGCTATATACGCCAGTAGAAAAGTTAAGCAGGTTTCTGCTCCTGAAAAAATTGAAAATGCAGTTCCAATAGTTGAAGAACCTAAAATGACTTTAAAAGAAGCATTTGATTTTGGGTTAAAGCAGAAAGAAAAGTTGATTAATTCCACTACCAAGAGAAATTATGAAAATAGAATTAAGAATTTTTTGAAATGGATGGGGGAGCATCATCCAGAAGTTAAAACCATCGAGCAACTTACAAAGAGAGTAATAAATGAGTTTTTAAATGATGTTCTGTCCAGAACGAGTTCACGCACAAGAAATAATTTCCGAGTTGATTTGAGTAGTCTTTTGCAAGTATTGGAAGACAATGATATTATTGCGCTTAATTTTATAAGGAAAATTAAAGTCTTAAAATCCATTCCAGAAAGAAACAAGACTTATACTAAAGAATTGCAAGAAGATATCTTCAACTATCTGGAGGAAAAGGACCCGATACTGTTGCTTTATATAAAGTTTATAGCC
>Ga0314774_1002569_pt1 | contig 10055 bp, 13 predicted proteins | sample MetaGCBIA2018_FD_204515 | JGI IMG/M metagenome (GOLD analysis project Ga0314774, IMG submission 204515) | Cryopeg brine microbial communities from Beaufort Sea near Barrow, Alaska, United States - CBIA 2018 | ecosystem: Environmental > Aquatic > Marine > Coastal | place: USA: Alaska | collected... | reverse complement strand
GCTGAATTTTTCCAAGTACCACTTTGTTTTGTGAACCGAAATTGGAACTCTTTTTCAGTTCCTCGATTTTCTTATCAAGCAACTTGCGCCATTTTTGTCTATCATCGAGATAGAGTATCTGGTTTACGATATGGTTTTCATTAAGCGTAAGCCCTAGACCATCAATAAACCCTTGATGAAACACAAAATCGTCAGAAGTGAATTTCTCATTGGTCTTGCTACTCTGTACACTTTCGCCAAAGCACAGTTCGCTATTGACGGCAAGGGCATCAAAATAGTTTTCGCCAATATTGACGCTTTTCTTATCCAGTAAAATATCAGTATCAAAGCCTTCATTAAAGCCATTGAAATAGGTCTCTGTGAGAGTGACAATTTCTTTTTCTTTCAATGGTCTGAAAGACACTCCCCGGCTATTGTTTATAAAGGAAATGGAATCACTTACCGAGTTGACGAAACCTTTAATATTGTAATCCAGTTCCTGTACAATCCCTTTTGAAACTTTTCGGAAAGGATTGATATATTTTGGATTGTTAAGTGCCTTGTTTTTAGTCAGTATAAAGAACAAATAGCATTTGTGTTCAATATGTCCTCGTCCTTTAAAATGTTCGTGGGTTGCTTTCTCTAAAAAGGTTTTATTTGGAAGTTGTTCCGAAGAATAGGATTTTTTAAGATAGATATCCTGCTTATGAACCACAGTCCCCACAGGAAGGGATTTCAAAGCCTGAAACCAAGCACCGTGCATATCTTCAAAATCCTTTTCCGACAGAGAATAGATTTCTGGTAAGTTACCTTCATAGCACAAAACCACGTTGCCATTATTGGCAAAGACGATATTTTCCTGAATATCCGCAATAGGCTGATATGTCGAAAGATTGATTTTATTCATAATTGAAGTCAGTGTTTCTTTTATTGCTTATTATTCTTGGGAAGGCCTTGGACATCTGAAACAGCTGTGGATTTTTAGTTAGATGCGTCAAAGCAACATATAGGGTTGCATTAAAAATCAGTATGCCTATTATCATCTCAAAGCTGAATGAGAAGATGATGACCAATAGCGAAGCAAGTATGGCAACCATCATTAATGCAAACAGGGAAATAGGTAGCCCAAAAATGACCGCCTGTTTTCTGATATTTTTATAGACCTCGAACTTTTTCATAAGTACTGTTTATTTTAAAATGCCTCTTAGAGGCTTAGACTACGATTCCAATTAAGTAGGTAAAAATGCCTACTACTGCGCCAGCGATTAAAACAAAAACAAGAACCCTTGTAATTCCTTTTTTGAGGTCTGCATTTTCTCCAAAGAAGTGCCCTGCATTAAACAGGAAGCCAATTAGGAAAATCACCCCCAGAATGATGGGGAAAATGGTTCGAATTGTGTTTGATACATCATTAACAGAATTCTCAATACCACCAATTTGAGCAAAAAGTGATGTTGAGAGGAAGGACAGGATAGTCGCTAAATAGATTGATTTTTTCATAACGTAACAGTTTAAAATTATGTGTTGTTTTCGTTAATGGAAATTTACATATATTTGATTACAAATAACTGATAATCAAGTATTTGTGAATAAAATAGTATTTGATTTAGTTTAAATTCCGATGGTATTATTTGACATCAAATTCTATGGATTTTTGACGGTAATCTGCTAATAACTCGAAAATTTAAAATAAAAAAAGTGCTCAAAAACGTCAGTTTTGTCTTTTTGCTTCTAAAAATGTGCATCATTTTTGGACAGGAAACTGCAACTCAAAAAAGAATACTTATTGATGTTGGACACGGTGGAAAAGATCCTGGCGCAATAGGTGTAAATGGAATCCAAGAAAAGGATATTGTACTGGATATTGCTTTGGAACTATTGAGCCTTAACGAAAAGTCAGAAACACCAATGGATATCTATTTGACAAGATATAGCGATACTCTTATTTCTTTATCGGATAGAACTAAGTTGGCCAAAGCACTAAATTCAGATTTAATTATTTCGTTGCATTGTAATCATTCGGATAATTCGAACGCTAGAGGAATTGAAGTATATGTGGCAAACGCCACTTCACAATATTCAAAGGATGCCACTTGGTTGGCTTTTAAATTGCAAGGGGCGTTTAATAAAGAATTGGGATTTGAAAGTAGGGGTGTGAAGTTTGCGAATTTTCAAGTACTACGAGAAACTCTTGATAATTGTCCTTCTGTGCTTTTGGAATTGGGGTTTTTGAGTAATGGGGATGAATGCAAATATTTGAGTACTAAAAATAAACTGAATATATTGGCAATCAAACTTTTAAAAATTATAAATTCTACGCTATGAAAGTGATATATTTTGAAACAGTGAAATGTTTGAGGAAATTATTAAAAGACTTTATATCAGAAATATGGGTTATCATTAGAAGAAATGGAGCCAATAATTCATCTTAAATTGACTTAAGTTAAAAGACCTAGATACCTTTCCACTTCCAATTGGTATTAGGGGAAAATAATTCTGGTTCAAAATAGAGCTGATTTATAACTTCCAGAAACCTATTGCTCTTTAGAAGACCTCCACAATGTTCAGGTTCGGTTGCAACTGTAAAACCCTGCAACCTCTCAAAAATCCATTTCATTATATGTCTTTCAGAATGGAGCATTTCTTGAATCCTATCTTCTTTGACATAAGTAAACTCAAAGGTGCCATTGTGAAGGCCACTGTCAAGAACAAAAAAGTCCAAGTCAATATCTAAAAAGACCTGTTTCTCTTCAGATTGCAACAAAAAAGTTTCGAGTTCTTCAAATTCCTTGAACTTTTTGATTAAATGAACATTGCCGAATTTATCAACTATTTTTTCATCCTCCCAAGCTCCGCGAAAATTGGCCTGCCTACAATGAACGTAAATATTTCCTATAAGATTTAAATATGCCGCAGCTAAAATTTGTCCGTCGTTAAGACCATTGAGTTTTGACCACGTGAATGCAGAAACATCACCATCATTTGATAAATCGAGTGTGTTTAACCATTTTTTTTCAGTATCACAAGGAAAACATAAATCTTGATGCCAATCCAGAGAAACTAAACAAGGGGGATTCTTAAGTTTTTTTTCCCTAACCCATTTGTTCCAAAAGAAAAAGGCATATCTATGCTCGTTAAAAAGAGCTAATTCGACAACACTATTTTCTCGCGAAGGATGGGATAGGATTTGACGCAATGAACCGGGAGGTTCAATGTGGTAAGGGTTTCGAAATTGTATTACTGTTTTAGCAGTTTCTCTCATTCTTTGCTCCATTTCATATTTAAGGCCCATTTTGTATGTATGCCGATATCATACTCCTGTGTTTTCGTTCTCTTATCGTGACCTAAACACTTTATAAGTTCTGCATCTGCCCATTTGCAGTATATGGTATCGCCTTTTTCTTTTAGTTTTTTTAACTCCTGTCTCTGCTCTGGTGTGGGCAAGATATCCAAAATGTCATATTGTAATATCTCATAACAATCCCAACCAGGCGTTCTTTTTATAGGGGTTCTTACTTTTCCTATGAAATTATAATTGACGTATGGGAACTTATCTTTGTCAAGTAGTTTTTCTTTCCCCTCAATCAATTCTTCATAAAATTCTCTCCAATGGCTTATTTCGCGGTCTTTGCCTTCGTTGAACCAGTCCAGAAACATTATAGCATTTTGCGCCGGTATAAATAATGCAAAATCATCTTTCATTAAATCCTTATTAGGAAGTTTAGGATCATCGATAGCATCAAACTCATTATGTAAGAAAGACCTTGTTCCATCCAAAATTTTGTATTTTCCACCAACCAATTGATAATGAGGAAAGTTGTTGTTTTTGACCAAAAGATATTTGTCATCAACCTTAATACGATAAAGATAGGACATAGAGAACCTGATTCGCTGACCTCTAAAACCCAACCAACTGCTGTAAATTATTAATCCTAACCTTTGTCGATTGGTAATTATGGATTCTAATAGAAGTGCGACTAAACCTAACAAACCAACGAGGCCTGCACCGATGAACTCAGGTTGTAGGTCAGAGCCGGATAAAAAGAAATAACCGTAAATCAATAGTCCAATAGCTATAACAGCTTGAAGTAATTTTCTTATCATTTTATGGCAGGACTTGGTTTTATGGACTTGATAGTATCTTTCAGAATAGAGAAGGAAAGAGGTCTATCGGGATAGGCATTTGCAATAGCTTCAGGCAACACCTTAAGTCGAATATCGGAAAACGAATACCCTAAATCTGATTTTTCATTGGCAACAGACATCGAGGACAGTTCGTCTAATTCTTTAGAGGTAAATTCAAGACCCTCTAAGCTCTGCGCATACAATTCTTTACATTCTTCCAAAGTAGGTCGTTCAAATTCTAAAATAACGGCAGCTCTTCGTAGAATGGCTTCATCAATGAAGTGTAACCTATTCGTTGACATAAAAATTATAGCCCTACCATTCATTTCCCGGATCTCGTCTATTTTCTGTATTAGAGTATTGACCGCTGCCTTCTCTTCTTGATGCATTTGGCTTGTAGATCGAGTGGTAGCAATTGCGTCCGCTTCGTCAATTAACAAAAAGGCAAAGCGCCTCTTTCCTGCTTGAGTTTTTAATTGTTCAAACGCATCATTTACTAATTTTCCCATTTCCCCGTGCAAACCTTCACCTCGTACACGTGTACTTAATTTTAAGAAAAAGCCTTCTTTTTTTAATTCTCGTGTCATTCTATCAGCTATGGAAACAGCTGAAATAGTTTTACCTGTGCCTGCGTCTCCCGCAAGAATTATTAAAGGATACTTATCTTTTAACTGCTTTATTATAGGTAGTTCAATTTTATGATGTTTTTTGCTCCATTCTGTAAGACTGTTTTGGTCTAATAGTAATTTCAGGTTATTGTAGATACGCTTAAACTTACTTTCAAAACCGATAAGTGATTGGGTTTGTGCCTGGATTTCCTTGCTAGGAAGCTCAATTGTGTTATCAAATATTGCAGCCATTATTTATAATTTGTTTTTTGAAGTTCATACCCTTTGCTTGCGTAAAGTTGAGCATTACTTGTGCTCAAATGTGAAAATGTAGTGTCATCCGAGGTAGAAGTCCACCCGATTTTAAAATCATTAGTAGTACAAAAGTCCTTTTGCTGCTGATTTGATAGTCTGCGCCATTTAGATGAATAAGATAGATAAACCGTCAAATACGTATCTTCAATATTCTCCCAATCATTATTACGACCAGCTCTATCACTATCTGTTTTGGTACCGTCTTCATTGATTTTAAACGCTGCCGCTCGTAATATATAATTATTAGATCTGCGCTTAAGTGCAATTGACACTTTCTCCAGATACTTGTTCTCAGCCAATTTTATAATATCGTGCATTATTTTGTCAACATAATCAATTGACCATTTATCAGTCCTTCGAGCAATAGTACGGATGTCCGCTTCGGTATTTTCAAAGGTTTTTCTAATATCAGTTACCGTATAGGTATTTGTATTTGTTTGTGTACTATACATAATTAATTTAAACTAAAGGTTGGTCCGAAAACACGCTTCCATTCTTCAATGGTTGCGCCTTCATTATTTCTTGATTGGGCAAGGTTGAGAGAGTCGAAAGCATCTTCTGCTTTTTCAATGATCTCATCCCATTTGGTAGTATCCATTTTTTTCGCAGAGTTGTTTTCGTTATTGGTGTCATCTGCGACATATATTGGTGTGTCGTAATTGGGTATGCTATTGATAGCCTGATCAAATGATATTTCTGGAAAACTTGACTCGCTTAAAAACTGAAAAAAACGAATTATGCCTTCCTCAATATCTGTTTCCACCCCTTTTGTGGCATCTAAATATGCTACTATTAATTCAATGGAAAATGAGGAAATACCAGATTCATCTTCATAAGGCTTAAGTTCCTTATAGTTTTTCCACCATTTTAAAGCTCTAACAATTGATGTGTATGATGGGTTATCTTTACGCAGGCCATTAGAGAAACTAAGATGATTTTCAACGCTGGTTATATATTTGCCGCCGCCACCTCTTTGTGGCTGCCAGACATAATTTTTCGGATTATCAATAGGAACTACAGGTACGATATCTACTTCCAATCCCGATCCTGAAAACCTAATTGTGATAGACTTAGTATTTCCTTGAGCATCAACGTCACGTGCGATATTTTTTTGAGGATAAATCTCTTTCAAGTAATTCACTATAAAGTCGTGTAATTTCTTTAAGTCGTTTTGGATATTGTCATCACCTGAAACGTAAAGTACCAGATCAATATCTATAGGATGATCTCCTGTTGGGCGTAAAATGGTATGCTTTTTCCAAGAGCCCGCCAAAAGATACTTTGTAACTTTCAGACCATTACTTTCATCATTCTTGATTTTGGCTTCTAGCTTTTTCTTTAAGTTATTTATTTGGTCACGATATTTACTCATATTGTCCGGTCGCAACCTTATTTTATTTATAAATGGACGAAGGTTATTGTTTTCTAACTTCATTTTTACATTTTTTTAACATTTTATTTTCAATTTTTAAGCCAACTTATTTATCTCATTTCTTATGACAAACTGACAGTTTCTCGATTTGACTATAGATTACTTGAGTTTTGCTTTTTTTAATATAATGGGATTAAGTTGTCCAAATTATCTCTATCAGTTTTATTTCCTTTTGTTCTGAGATACTCTCCCGAATTATCTCTAACAATGTGAGCTTCTGCTCCTTGTTGCCATAAGGGATATCCCCAAATAATTGTTTTAACAGAGTAATCCGCTGCTAATAAAGTAATAACTTCGTCCTTCGTTTTTACACCAATTAAGGAAATTGTCTCTCCTTTATCAATGTGCAATAAAACGTTCATTACATTTCCATTTGAATCCTTTTTCACGTGAGATATTAAATAATCTGCCCATTTCGCCATAATTTGATTTTTAAGTTAAATTTTATTTTCATTATATTTGAGCTTCCCTATTAATATTTTACCAGCTATTTATTGTTTTAACAGAGGTTTTACGGGTGTTGCTCACTCATATACTCATATAGATATATCCGTTTAGGTATATAGATGAATACAGATACTAATCAAGACAAAGAATTTGAAAAATTACCTAGCGTTGAACTGCTGGATTACATTTCTTTCAAGGATGAATTCCCTACGGAAGCACAAAGTGCATTTGTACAATTCTGCTATCGCTTTGAGAAGGATTTGAAACGCAAATCGGAGATCTACTGCAATAAATACGGATATAATGAAGTGGTTGCTTTGGAAATTGCGAACTGTACTTTTTCTAGGGTATGGAAGTATCCTACCTTTAAGAAGGAAAAGTCCAAGGCTACAGACTTGAATAAAGGTATACTCCTTTGGATGTATCGAATTTTATACACCCAAATAATAAAATATGGTGAAAAGAACACTTGTGCCGAGCCAACCGAAGAAGAGGATTTAAGTCTGGTTATAAATTCGGATGAATTGTTGGAAAGATTTGATACACCAGATGCTGAGGCAAAGAGGATAGTTGGTGCAAAACTAAAAACAATAGAAAGTGCTCTTACACAATTATCGGAGAAACACCGAGTCATATACTTTACTTACAGGGCTTATCAAAAGGAAGGTAGAAAAGTGCCAAGACCTATTACCAAATTGCTTAGAGAAAAACTCTCGTTAACGCAGAAATCGGTAAATACATACTATGGTGATGCACATAGACACGTTACAAACTATTTAAACATTATGAATGGCCAAGCCTAAGAAAATAGAACTAATCGAAGTAGCTCACTTTGACAGTTGGTTGGGTTCAACAGGGTTCCTATTTCCTAGCAGTGAACTTGAACTTGATAGATTCAATAAGTTATATGAAGATTATAATTATAAATTGGATGATAAATCAATTGATCCAATTGCCATAATCGAAAATACATTTCATAGAGAACCAAAGGTTATAACGATGTTTGAAAAAGATGTTGATGGGGAAATAATAAATCTAAGAATGGTTGCCAGAAAAGGGAACAAGGATTTGCCACAACATATCATAGATAAAATGCGTAGAAAGCACAACCAAGATTCTAATGATTCGGAATAGATCAAACATAAAGAAACTAGCTGAAAGTATTGCATTGGAATATCAAGAAAAAGTTACTCCACTTGATAGGATATTGGACGATGAAGGATTATCTGTTTATTACGACAGTTATGGTAAGAATACTTTTGATGGAATGACTTTCTATGACAATGGGAAATTTTATATTCATATAAATACGGATTTAGGAAATAAATCCGATTCTGCAAGAGGTAGATTCACATTGGCTCACGAACTTGGGCATTACTACATTGACTCCCATAGAATCGGATTGAAGAAGGGGTTGTTGGAACCGCATCCGTCAAGAATGAATCAAAAGCGATTTAATCAGATTGAAAGAGAAGCAGATTTTTTTGCATCTTGTTTGTTGATGCCACAAGAAAGATTCTCAAAAGACATTTATCGTCAAAAATTTAGCATCGAATTGATAGATTTCTTGAAAGATGAGTATAATGTTAGCAGAACTGCTTGTGCTTTCAGATTCGCAGATATAGGGAATCATGATATAATGATTGCCTATGGAGAAAATGGAAAAATCCGTTGGAAATATTGTAGTGAGGGATTTCCTTACAAATATTTGTTGTATGAAAACAAGGTTGCTCACAATACCGTTATGGGAGAATATTTTCAAAATGTTACCGATAATTTATTTAAAAAAGAAGAAATTTGGGCAGTTGATATTTTCAACTATGTAAAGGAAGACGATATACAAAGAAAATTTTTAGAACATTGCGTTACATATATGGGCAAGGCACTTAGTATAATTTGGGAAGAATAGTGTACTATTTTCTCTTATCCCCAGTAGTTTTATCAAAAGCCACCAGATTAAAAAGTTCACGCATTCGGCTGCGTACTCGATGACCGTAGCGTTCCTCCAACTCATCAGCACTTAAATTAGTGGTCGCATGAGTTTTTATTTTTTGTTTTGATTGAAGGTAGAGCTCATAACGAGATAATAGCACTTCGCCCATCACGTTAAGATCCTTACCATAAAATCTTCCAGGAGGCTCTATACCCAAGTCGTCAAAACAGAAAAATTTAGTATTCCCATATTCCTCAATGGTTTTAAAACCGAGGTGATTAAAGCTGAAAGTAACATTTCTGCACGGAATCATTTCATACGGTCGTTGCATCGGAACGATGTGTCGAAGTAACTTCATTAAACTGGTTTTACCACATCCCACGGGTCCCGAAAGTAGCAGCCCTTTGTCAGTATCAATTCCAAATTTTTTACAATTCTCCTTATCCTTGATAAAATAGGAGCAAAGTTGAAGTAAGATAGCTTTATCCTGCTTATAAATTTTAAATTTTTCCCCAAAGAGTAATTTTCCCTTAGCATTGAGATAGATCAAAATCTTATCAAAATCGTAGAGAACGGTTTTATCATCAAACTTTCCAAGCGAATATTCCACGCCACCTTCGGTGATTTTAGAGGGGTTGTCCATAATCTTTGTTTTTAGTGGTTCGTAAGTTGTCCTTGATTTGGGACGCTTGTTTTTTGTTTGGATTATTTTCTTCGACATATAGCTCTGATCTATCCATCCAATTGGTGGCTAAGGCACGCCAATCTCGAATTTCATTTCCATCGCTCGTTTGCCAATTCCGAGTTTCATAATGCTCGAAGAATTTTTTTCCTTCATCAGCATTAAAACTTCTTTCAATAAAAAAATTAATAACGGCCTGCCAGCCCTTTGGTTGTTTTATATTGTTTACTTGTTTGGTTTTGTTTATAGTAGATACCAATACTTGTCCACTGATGGGACGGTGTGAGTACATAGCTTGTCCGTTGGTGGGATGGTACTGGTTCACTACTGGTTCATTTCTGGGACGGTACTGTTCCGCAAGCTGTTCCAATTTGGGATTGTACTGTCCCATATCTAATTCATCACTCGTCCCGATAATGGACATCTTGATTTTACTTCCTTTGTATGGATTGTTGGAAGGAAAATAAAAAAGGTAGTTCCACGAATTTAGATCCGTAACGCATCTGTGGTATGTGGATTTTGAGCCTATTTTTG
>Ga0314774_1002568_pt1 | contig 10060 bp, 8 predicted proteins | sample MetaGCBIA2018_FD_204515 | JGI IMG/M metagenome (GOLD analysis project Ga0314774, IMG submission 204515) | Cryopeg brine microbial communities from Beaufort Sea near Barrow, Alaska, United States - CBIA 2018 | ecosystem: Environmental > Aquatic > Marine > Coastal | place: USA: Alaska | collected... | reverse complement strand
CTCACCCGGCTGTTATAACAAAAAGAACAACCTTTTGAAATGTTTAAAATTTATATTGATAAACAAAAAAATGATTTTTAAACCACGTGTGATACCATGAAAAGAGATTTTCTTTATTTAAACTTTTTAATATTTTTTCTGGCTATAAGTCCTGTAATCAAAGCCCAAGAACAAAGCCTGCTCTTCCTGGAAGAAAAAACCAGCCCAGATCAGCTAAAAGAGCAGGTGCTTACTTTTGTTGAACAAGAACTACAGGCTTCTTTAGATGAGATCCAGGAACCAGATCAAATGCCGGAATATTTGTTCGGAGAGCCAACCGGCGGTGGCTTCAGCTGGGGTGGAGTGGCTAAAACCCTTTCACGATTCCAGGAAGCAAGCAACCGTAAAAGGCTCGGCGATCATCAGCTCGACCATTGGATCAAAAAATTCCTTTTAAAGGAAGTAAAAGGAGGTAATACTACTTTTTCACAATTAAGTGTAGCTGAGGTCTTCTATCGAAATAGTAATGGAAAGCCAATCCAACGGGCTCCATACTGGAAGGATTTCACCACGGAAGAGCAAAAAGCAATTGTGGAATTCCTGGATGTACGGCGTTTTTATGATGCTCAAAACGACGATGTAGGTGGACGTCCAAATAATTATTATGGTGTAGCGCTCCTAATTGCAGCCCACAACGTGCGATTGGGAATTGAGAAGGACCAAGAGTTCATCGAGGGGCTTTTTAAAAAATGTTTGGACCTCTTAGCCTTTTCCAATGGTTACCTCGATGATAGCCGAAAATTTCAAGGTGGTTTTGATCGCTACCATCATGAGTTTGTCCGCTTTGTCTGGGAGGCGGCAGAAATCCTGAAAGAAAAAAAAATACAACAAAAGCTTGAGCCTGTTTTGCGTAAAAGCGGGGAGCTATGGTGGGATCTCTTTTCCCCGGCAACGGGACACAGCTCTCTTTGGGGCCGCAGCCGCCAGAATTCCTGGGGCGACAGTTTTGAACAGGCAGCTTTCTTCGCACAAAATCCAGAGATAAGTCCGGCATCAAAAGAGCAGCTGGCGGCTGCATTTATCTCTGCTTATCATTATTATTTAAATTATGAATATAATTTAAATAGCCATTTAAACCGCATGCTGGATTTTGGCCGGGGAACCTATTCTTATGCAGGTCGAAACCGTATTTGGTCCTATACGATTGGCACCCTTGGAAAGATGAGCCAATCTCTAAATCTACTTACTAACAGCCTGAAATTAGAAAAAATAAAAGATTTTCCTACTGAACTTCATCTTCCGGATGTAAACCGATTTCAGGTATTCAGGGATCAAGAAAGAATCTATGGCATATGGATACTCCGTAAGGAGAATAACAGCATCGCATTACCGGTAGTAGGCAACGCTGTGCTGACCGATTATTTACCTGTACCCTTTGGAATAGCAGGTATCGAATTACCGGTCTCGCAAAAGGCCCCCACCCTGGTCCCTTTTATCAAATTGCCCGATGGCAGCCAGTTAACAACGGCTCAGGGAGCGGACGCTATAGAATTAAAAGAAGAAGACAATAGCCTTTCTCTGACCTGGGATAAATGGTCTTCTCTTAAGGGAGAATTGAAGGTTATTCCCATTCAGGCTACAGCAACCTGGCAGATAGAGCAGGACGAGATTCTCTACCAACTAATAATGAAGGCTTCAGAGGATATAGAGCTTGAGACCTGGCAATTTTGGATACCGGTAAGTTACACGCAATACAATCCTCAATTCGGCACTTTTCGTCTGGACCAAAAAGAAATGGAATTATCCTATGTCAGCGACATTCCCTTGGAAGAATCTTTAAAAGCCACCCAAAACGATGAATTGGGGAAAGGTGGTTTTCATCCTATTCCCTTTATTTTGCAACTGCATAGTCACGAATTCCAGTTAAAAAAAGGGAAATCTTATCGATTCCAACTTCGGTTTAATTACTCCAAAAAAGAAAAATAAAATCCCCGTCAATAAAAGAATCTCTATGAGAAATACAAAAGAATTTTTTCGCTTTACAAAACAACCATCTTCTACGAAGCTTTTTTATTCATTAAGCATTCTGATCCTGATTGCTGTTTGTTTCCATTCCTGCAAGAGTTCCCAATTTTGTTTTAACACCACTTCACCTCTGGAGCACAGCAAAGCCAAAATTTCCCAATCATTGAAAAACCTTGAAGATCCTGCTGAAACACCCAGGAACATTAAAAAGGGAGAAAAACATTGGAACACCAATGGCATAGAAAGCTGGACCAGTGGCTTCTATCCCGGCCTACTCTGGTACATGTATGATTATACCGGAGATGAATTCTGGAAAGAGCAGGCACACAGATTTACTATGCAATTGGAACCTATAAAAGAGCTGGACTGGAAAACTCACGACTTCGGCTTTATGATGTTCAATAGTTTTGGCAACGGGTATAAGCAGACTCACAATCCGGAATATAAAGATATCTTGCTAGAAACCGCAGATTCTCTGGCTACGTTGTTTAATCCTACAGTAGGTACAATACATTCCTGGCCCTGGATGGTTCGCAGAAAAAACTGGCCCCATAATACTATCATTGATAATATGATGAATCTGGAATTGCTTTTTTGGGCTTCGAAGAATGGTGGTCGTAAGGAACTCTATGAAATCGCCGAAACGCATGCACTTACTACGATGAAAAACCATTTTCGGGAGGATCATACCGCCTATCACGTAGTAGTATATGACACCACCAGCGGCCAGCCTCTGAAGAAAGTAACAGACCAGGGATACAACGACGCATCTGTCTGGTCCCGCGGTCAGGGTTGGGCCATTTATGGTTTTGCTGTGAGCTACCGGGAAACCCGAAGACAGGAATTTCTGGATTTTGCTAAAAAAGTAACTGACGCTTACATAGAACGTCTGCCTGAGGATTATGTTCCCTACTGGGATTTTCATGCCCCCAATATTCCTGACGAACCAAAAGATGCCTCTGCTGCTGCTTTAGCTGCTGCAGGTATGCTGGAAATGATTCCTTTTCTGGAGGAGCAAGAACGAAAGAAGTATTGGAAGGTGGCTATAAAAACTTTGGAATCGCTTTCTTCTGAGGATTATTTATCCGAAGAAACTAATAATGCTATCTTACTACATAGCACTGGAAGTAAACCTCATGATAGTGAGGTGGATGTATCTTTGGTCTACGCCGATTATTATTATGTTGAGGCTTTAATGAAAGCCAGAGAATTAAGAAACAAATTTCCTGAATTATGTAAATAACAGAAAGAAGTACGCAGGAACTGGGGTGAAAAGTTAACCACTTCCCTTTCAGCAAATCTGGCCTTTCTCAGTTTTAATTTCTCTCTACCGGAAGGAAAAGAATTCCACGTTAATGACAGAAATAAATCGCTTTAATAAACCTTCGAAAGACACTTAAGGAAATAAGTACTTTTGTTGATTGAATTCTCTCTGGCAATGGTTGAAGGTAACTTTCAAACCGGCATGTGGTATGGCCTTTCGGCTTTTGTCCGGTTGTTATTACCGGAGTGTTGCTGGCAATACACATTCCTGATAATTTTCTAAGTGGTATAGTCCCGCAAATGAAATTAAGCCGGGTATTGGTTCCATGCCGAATTTCAATAAGAGCTTCAGCAAAACCCATGGGAGCGACCGTGGTTTCTCATTGATTTTCCTTCTCTAACGATCTAAAATTTCTGTAGGGAATAATCAATTTAATCCTGAATTTTTAAAATTAAAATTTTCTGGGAGGCCAACTTTTTTTCAAACCATAAAGTTGGGTTATCGGCAAAACCCCTTCAGAGGGCCCCGGCGACCTTAAGGAGGAAGCCGCAGTACACACCCCGACAAGAAGGACATTCCTCCATAGGTTTTTCATCATGTAAGCCCCACAATACACCGGCAGCGAAAGCATCCCCAGCCCCCGACGTGCCGGCAATATCTTTTTCGGGAACCTTCAGGCTCCCCTGAACATGGCATTTCCCACTTTTATGATAGGCTAAAGCTCCTTGTGCACAATGAATTATCACCCATTCCTTCACACCCATGGCCAACAATAATTCTGCCGCCTCTTTAAATCTTTCCAAATTTGGAGAAGTTTTAACCCTAAGATCAAGACCCGTGATTTTTCCGGCTTCATATTCATTTAGAAATAAGAAGTGAGTAAAAGGTAAAGCCGGGGGCACTATCTTCCTAAAGCGTTCGCTGTTTTCACTAACTACATCAAGAGATGTTTTAAAACCTAGGTGCAGGGCATCTTCCAATAAATAAGATGCCTGGGTGCGATTTTCTTCATCCAAACGATCCAACTCGTCCAGTAGTAGTAAATATCCTAAATGAAGTATTTTAGCCTTAGAATCTTTTAAATTAAATTGAGCACGACTCAAAAGAGAATTTGCCCCACGCTGATGAAAAAAAGTGCGACGACCTGTCTCTTTTACAGTCATTACATCAGTATATGAAGTTGCTTTTTCATCAACAGCCTCTACGGCACTTATATCAATACCGTGTTGCCGGCAATCTTCAAGGATAAAATTTCCATTGGAATCATTGCCTACCAGACCCACACCATATAGAGGAAAATCGACTCCAAGTTTACTGAGATCCTTTAAAATGTTGTAAGGAGAGCCACCGTTACCACGAGATTCTTTCAGTACATTTGCCAGACCGTCCTGATGTGGAAACCTATCGATGATTTTTGTCTGATCCATCACCCAGTTACCACCAGCCATCACTCCGCGACGTGTAGTTTTCATTAATATGAAATCAATTTGACCAAAGCCGATTCATCTTCCTCTATTTCAGAGAAACGTCCTACTTTTGGATTTACAAAAAAATTGTCATTTATATCATCATTAGCGGTAGAAACCTCACCAATGATACAGCCGTCTAATTCCGGGTAAAACGAATGATAAGTTCCGGGAACCACGGTAAGACGCTCACCAGCCTTTAGCCTTATCCTGCTCCCAGCATTTAAAGAATATTTTTCATTGTTGATTTGCACCTGAAACGTAGTACCTGAAGCGCAAGTAGCAGGGGTTTCCGGCCACACCTCCACCACGAGCAATCCTACCCTGCAAATTATGTCTTCCTTCTTTTTATGATGGCAATGGGCAGGAGTTTTCTGATGTTTTTCAGCAAATATCAATTTTTCACTGTACTCCGGCTCATCGGCAAGATTAACTAGAACCAAGCCCTCCCGATCAAAATCTCCCAAACCAAAATCAGTCACATCCCAGGCAGGATTAGGAGGCAGTATCCAACCATTGACCTGAAAGAATTCAGTTGCCCGCTGTATCGCCGAATTTATTTGCGACCTTTTCATTGGGCATATAGGTTACTCTTAACTACTTTTTTCTTAGCATGAGAGACTCCTGCTGCGGCAAATATTTCCTGGCTTTGTAATGCCTCTTCAGGTGTTGCGCAGCCAAAACGGCTGTCTAATAAACCCTCCCGTTCCACAAAAAAGGCGGCCAACATTTGCTGAAAAGCGTCGGGGAACCCAGGTTCAAAGATTCCTCCTGTAATAGTTGGAAAAACAGAAAGAAAGCCCAGATCAGTTTTCTTCCAGCTCTGTTCCTTGTCGCGTGTAAAGGTCCAAAGAGTTTTAGGTTCTTTTGTACTGTAGCGCACTCCTCCCTCGGTTCCTTCAATTTCAATATACCAGGTATTGGTCTCCCCGGGTGCCATACGCTTCATCTCTACAGTCATAGGAACATTCTCTCCAGCGATTTCAACATCGGAATGGAGGGTAGCATTATCCCAGGTATCACAGTCTGCCATTCCACCATTTCCATCAGGTCTTTGCGTATAAAGGTTTTGTAGTTGGGCATATACATTTTCAGGTTTCCACCCAAGTCGAAGTGGAAGGTGAAGAGCGTGCATCCCTAAATCTCCCATTACCCCAATTTCTCCACAAAATTTCACCTGACGCTTCCAATTAATTGGTTTGTCGGGATTCATATCCGAAGAATGAAGGAAGCCCGAGCGTATCTGAATCAGTTTACCAAAAGTACCTGCTTGAACTTCTTTAATCACCCTCTGCGGACCTGGGAGAAACGGAAATTCTGAACTACATCGTACAAATCGACCCAACTTATCAGCGGCTTCCTTAATTCTCCGGGCAGCAGGCAGATCGATACCAAACGGTTTCTCCGCCAACAAGTCTTTTCCTGACTCTAAAACCTCGATATAAAGTTGTTCATGTAAATGATGAGGCACAGCCACATATACTACATCGACTGCCTCATTGGCTAATAATTCATTTGACTCTGTAGTTAACTGTTCAACCGAAGGAACCTGCCGATACCATTCCAACACATCCGGGTTCAAATCACAAACAGCAACAAGTTCCGGTTTCACCGGAATATTTTTAAGAACGAACCAACGACCAAAGGCACTGGCTGCTTCTTTTCCCATCAGGCCTCCTCCAATAATGCCTACTTTTACTTTTTTCATTTCCATGCTGGTTTTAAGATAAATTGCCTATTACATCTTCTACTCTTGCCCCCTCATGTACTATAGACATCAATGCCTTAGTCATTGCCGCCGGTCTGGGATGTTGAATGATATTACGTCCATAAACGATTCCTGCCACTCCCTGGGCAATTAACTCCTGGGTACGGCGCAGAATTTCTTCGTCGCCGGCACGACCACCACCACGAACCAGCACGGGAATATCTCCGGCAATCTCAACTACCTTATGATAATCCTTTACATTTTCTGTAGGATCTGCCTTAATTATATCTGCACCAAGCTCCACTGCCTGTCTCACCAGGGGCACAATTTTTTGCAAGTCGCCATCAACCATATAACCGCCAGCTTGTTTATTGGCTTGAAAGACTAATGGTTCAATCATCAATGGCATGCCATATTGCTCGCAAACCGGTTTTATTTTAAGAATATTTTGAATACACTGATCGGTTACCTCAGGCTCACCCGGTATGCGAAACAAATTCACCACTACACAAGTAGCATCCAAACGGAGGGCTTGTTCTACAGGTTGTTCAATCATACGGCTAAATAAGGTGCGCGGTAAGCTTGTACCGTACACATTAGCCACATCGGTTCGTAATACCAACGAGGGCTTTTGCCTGCCCGGTATGTTTTGAAGATGGAAAGCCTGCCCATTTGTTAATTGAATGGCATCAGGGGCTGCATCCACAAGTACCTCTATGGCTTTCGTGATATTTTCTATACCCTTTAAAAAAGGGGCTTCATTAAAAAATCCGTGATCAACGGCCACATCAAAACATCTATTGGATTTTGAATTGAATAAACGATTTAATCTATATTGTTTCATAATAATAAATAATTTTTTCCTTTAAATTGAATAGCCTAACAAGGGTTTCAGGCATGTTAGAGGTCATCCTTAGTTTGGATTTTCTCTTAAGCATTACTCTTCCTATACCCGCAAGTCTTTCAAAAGTATGATCTCTTTAAATTTCAACCGTAATTTCTTTCTGAGATCCTATAGTGAAATCATTAGAACTCTCTTCTTTTGAATTTTAATTTTTTCCAAAACCAATACATAAAAATTATCTGCAAAGAAGATAACAAACCTATTCCCTTCCAGAATGAGCACCAATAGAAGCAGCTTTATCCTCCTTTAATCGATTACCCCAAAAATCCCGCTCTCCCTTATCATTGATACTCTTTCCAGCAGAAATTAATGGAGAACCAGGTTTAAGTTTGTAGCCTTCCAGGGAGCCAAAGCCAGAGAAACCCGTACCAACCCCTTTTAACTGATGTTCTGCTCTGTAAGCATTGGCATCATCAGGGGCATTTAACTGTTTACCATGAAACGCGTTGTTGGAGTAGAGAACGTCCAGTCCGCCATAATGATAAGTCACCCTGCCATCTACGTAGAAAACATTATTGGCAAAAAGAACATTTTCTGCATAGCCGTTATTCCCTCCTCCAGGCCATAAAGCTTCTATATCGAGATCGGGACCAGTATAAATTGTATTGTTATATATCTGAACATCCTTCACAGGACCGGTAATATAAAAAATCCGATGTCCGTCATTCTGCGAAATATTATACCGAATTACCGTCCCCTGGTTACCTATGTTATCAGGTAATCCCGTTCCACTATTACAAATAAGCATAAACCCACCCTCATTGTCGTGACTATAATTATACTGGATAAGAGTGTTAGTGCAGTTGTAATCAGAGTCAAAACCCTGACCATCTTTGGTTCCGACCATTCCACTTACTTCGTTAAATTGGATAACTGTGTTATCGGAGCTATGGGGCCATATTCCCGCAGCATAATCATCGCAACGGGTACGTCCGCCACGCAATACATTATATTCAACTAAAGCTCCATCACATCCACGCGGCACAATTCCATCCCCCCCAATATCTTCCAGAAGATTATTTCGTATTACTACATTAAGATTAGGAAACCATCCCTCATCGCGAGTTTTATGACTACTCCTAATAGCTATCCCGTCCCTATCTGTACGGAACAAATAACAATCTTCAATATGAAGCCCATCAAAGCGACTTTTCCTTCTATCCCCGCTGTTATCGCAAGTAATACCGGTGCCTCCTCCTTCTTTTTTCACCAAGCTACCATTTACATCCCGAACAGTTAAGTTTTTCAGATGAATGTGGTGCGCCGTGCCAAAATTTTCCAACTTCACGCGCACCCCAGCGCGGTATGGCTCCCTCTCTTTTCCAAGATTAGTAATTTCCAGGTCTTTCACCTCCCAGTATTCAACATTATATAAGAGCAAGGTTTCAGGTTCATGCCCCTTACCTTCAAGGAGAGGTTTCTCATCTTTCCCGTAACTCTGAAGAATAATAGGCTCTCTTTTTGTGCCAGAACCTTTTGGGGCGAGGTGTCCTTCAAAACGAGATCCTGATTTTAAAAAAATCTTATCTCCTGGTTTGAAGCTAATAGTATTTAGCTTTTCAAGACTTTTCCAGGCTTCAACCGGAGAGGTTCCGGCATTAAGATCACTACCGGTTTTGCTGTCGAGGTAGTAGGTTCCAGTTGCGGCGTTTAATGATGGCTCCCATGATAAAATCAGGAAAAGGATACAAGGAAAAAAAATAAAAAAAAGATATTTTGACAACTTTTTCATACGATCAGCTTACAATTAGTTAAATTTTTATGGTAGAAAATATGTTCAATTTCAATAAATAAAGACCGCAGCAGCGTGGGAAGTTTTTATATCAACAATTTACACCTGCATAAGAATCCTTTTATAATATACCCGCATTATCATGTAAGTATCTACGCATAAATTTAGATCCTTGAGAGTATTGAAATTTTATGGTATTAATGGAAAGACTTAAATCCTCCGAAATTTCTATATTGTTCATGCCCTGCATTCTAAGACGAAAAATATGCTGTTTGGCAGGAGAGAGCTGACAAACTCCTTTTTCGAGAATCTGTTGGTATTCACCCAGTAAAACTTTATCTTCCACATCATTTCGCTTGGAATCTACACATTGAAGAAGCTGAAGATGCTTTCGTTTTGTTTTGTTATTCCGAATAACGTTCAGGCTTCGGTTTCGTAAACAGGTGATCAAAAAGCTCTTTAAAGATAATTCCTCTTTTAGATTGTCACGGAAAGTCCATAATTTAATAAAGGTTTCCTGCACCACATCTTCCCTCATACCTGGATCTTTAAAATAAGAAAGGGCAATAAAATAGAGCTGTTTATGATACCTTTCATAAATGACATTGAATGCTTTTTTATTCCCTTCCCTAATTAAACTCACCAATACATTGTCTTTTTCCTTTTTAATTGAACTTGTCTGAACCATAATTCTTCCTTTTATTTTTGTTAATCTTTGTGAGCCTAATCTCACCAATATTGTTTTCGTAAAAATGTTGTTAAACAAATTAACAGAATTCCTTTCTATGTTTCCACCCCCGAAACAGCTAATGCCGATACTATTTTTGCATAACAGCAAAAAAAATCCTTTTTATAACATAGAAATTATATATGAGAGATTAGCTTCTTCGCCAGGAATAAAACGAGTAGAGATATCTTATTAGCAATATATGTTACTAATATTTATATAAAATGGAATAATTTTGGCGCTAAATATAAATAA
>Ga0314774_1002565_pt1 | contig 10082 bp, 11 predicted proteins | sample MetaGCBIA2018_FD_204515 | JGI IMG/M metagenome (GOLD analysis project Ga0314774, IMG submission 204515) | Cryopeg brine microbial communities from Beaufort Sea near Barrow, Alaska, United States - CBIA 2018 | ecosystem: Environmental > Aquatic > Marine > Coastal | place: USA: Alaska | collected... | reverse complement strand
ATGTCAGTGCATTCTGACTATTGCTTCTCGGGTTGACGTGACTGCAACTGAGAGTCCGCTCGGGGCACGGACGTGTCAGCTCGAGCAGCGGCCTGGCCGGCGGCCGGTAGGTTGATTTAGGCCGACTTCTTCCGTAGCAATAGTCGCCGCGTCTGGGTATATTTTGCAATAGATCGTTCCACTTCAGGTGGGAGGTGTGGCTGCAAATACCATGACGACGACAATGCCGCCCGACGCGGCGGAGAGCCTGATCTCTTTTCGGTCAGCGCTCGCTAGAACGGTACCGCCGAAGGACCCCGGTGATCTCCTGATCGCGACCTGGAATCTGCGGGCGTTCGGAAACCTGACGGCCAAGTGGCACGCAGAACCCGGGGACTCTCCCAAGCGGGACTGGTACTCCGTCGCGTGCATCGCTCAGATCGTCGCCTGCTTTGATGTCGTCGCAGTTCAAGAAGTGCGCAGAAACACGACCGCCTTGCAGTTCTTGCTCGAGCAGCTTGGCGAATCCTGGCGGGTGATCGTCTCGGACGTCACTGAGGGCGGTCCGGGCAACGGGGAACGGTTGACGTTTTTGTATGATTCGACTCGGGTACAGCCTTCGGGACTGGTGGGTGAAATCGTGCTGCCGGCAACGGTTGAGGGGCCATCCGAACAGTTCGCCCGCACCCCGTACGCCGCCAGCTTTGTGCGAGGATCCGCGGAATTCACGTTGACCACGCTGCACGTCATCTGGGGTGCTGATGCAAGTGCGCGGCTGCCGGAGATAACAGCATTCGCAGAATGGATGCGTGCGTGGGCGGATGCGACCGACCGCTGGAACCAGAATCTACTCGTGTTGGGCGACTTCAATCTCGATCGCATCGGGGATCCGCTGTTCGAGGCGTTTGTGTCGACCGGACTGTGGCCCCCCAGCGAACTGAACGACATCCCACGCACGGTGTTCGACAACGACACGTCACGGCACTTTTATGACCAGATCGCCTGGTTCTCCGACCCCGACGGCAGGTCCTTGCTGACCTCCCTGAGCTATGCGCAGCGTGCCGGTTCGTTCGACTTCTTGCCGCACCTGGTGGGCGACCTGACCCGAGCTGAGGCATCGTGGCGGATCTCGGACCATTACCCGTTGTGGGCGCAATTCCACTTGGCTCCCTCGGCGCGGTGAGGCATGACCGATTCCTTCGGGAAAGAGGCGCCCCGTGGGCATAGTCTGTGCGTTAACGCCCGTGGTCGCGGGCCACAGACGGTTGGAGCGATGATGCGTGCACTCGTGGTCTACGAGTCCTTGTGGGGAAACACTGAGACGGTTGCCCGCGCAATCGCCGAAAAATTGGCCGACCTCGGCACGATCGATGTGATGGATTCTGATGACGCGCCGACCTCGGTCGACGATTACGACCTTGTTGTGGTCGGCGGGCCAACACACGCGTTCTCGATGACTCGAGCCTCGACGCGAGCGGAGGCCGTGAGATCCCATGCCGCGCCCAATGAGCCGACCAGGGGCATCCGGGAGTGGCTCAATGAAGTCAGCAGACCAGCGACAATGATTCCGGCTGTCGCGTTCGACACTCGCGTCGACAAGCCGCGGCTGCCTGGCTCCGCTGCAAAATCGGCGAAGCACGAATTGCGTTCGCTGGGATTTGACACGTCGGTGAAGCAGGTGACCTTCCGCGTGCATGGGTATGAAGGTCCACTCCTCGATGGTGAGCTCGATCGTGCGCGAGCCTGGGCGGGCGCGGTTATCGCCCCCTTGGCCGTGCATTTTCGCGACGAACGCCGTGGGAGCGAGTGAGGCGGAGAGAGCGCATGTGCACTCCACTGCACCCTGAGACTGCTCGCCACCACCACGGTCGACGCGGCCAGGCTCGTGCAGCTAGGAATCCGCGTGCTGCGTGGTATTCCGAGCGGTGAGGAGCTGGGTGACCGTGGCCGCGGCTCGTTCCAGATTAGCGCTGCCGTCGCGTAACGCGGAGGGCAGGTCCGTTACCTGGCGCAGGATGGGCACGACGGCGACCACGGCGTCACCGATCAGTTGGTACGCGTCGTCGCTGATTCGCCCGCCGAAGAGGATCGCGGGAACTCCTTCCGCCCTGGCCGCCTGCGCCACGCCCCACGGTGTCTTTCCCGACGCCGTCTGCCGGTCGATGCCCCCCTCCCCGGAGAACACCCAGTCGGCTCCGATGATATGGTCCCGCAGCCCGACCGCGTCTCTGACCAGTTCGACGCCGCTTTGCAAGGTGGCGTCGGTAGCCGCGGCGAATGCGGCCCCGAGTCCTCCGGCGCTGCCTGCTCCTGGGATGTCACGCACGTGGCGGGCGAAGGCGGGTTCCACGACATCCGCCCAACGTTCCAGGGCGGCATCGAGCCCAGGAACGTCCTGCGGGGTCGCGCCCTTCTGTAGACCGTAGATTGCGGAAGCGCCACCGTCACCGAGCAAGGGGTTGGTGACATCAGAAGCGAGGCGAAACTTCACCGTTCGCAACCGGCTGTCAAGAAAACTGAGGTCCACGGAGACGAGGGAAGTCAGGCCGCGGGCGCCGTCAGAAACGGGGATGCCGTTGGCGTCGAGAAATCGGGCGCCGAGCGCCGCGAGCATGCCGGCGCCGGCATCATTCGTCGCCGATCCACCCAAGCCGATGATGAATTCGATCGCGCCGTGATCCAGAGCCGACAGAATCAATTCACCGACGCCACGGGACGTGGCCACCCACGGGTCCCGATCACCGGGGCTGATTCGGGCGAGACCGGCGGCTTCAGCCACCTCGATGACGGCCAGACGGCTGACGGGCACGAATCCGTATCGGCCGGTGATTGACCGATTGAGGGCGTCGTGGCAGGCGGCCTCGACCCACTCGCCCTGCAGCGCGGTCACGAGGGCCTCCGCGGTTCCCTCGCCGCCGTCGGCCATCGGTACCAAGTCGCACTGAATACTCGGGTCGACCCGATGGATGCCCCTCGCCATGGCCTCAGCGGCCTCGACCGACGTCATGGATTCCTTGAATGAGTCCGGGGCGCACACGATCCTCATGACGACGTTCCGTTCGGCCATGCGGGTTCGCCGGGGGCGGGAGCTATCAGGTGCATGAGCGGGCCGACGGTGAGGTTCATGGGATCTCTTCTCCGGTGTGAGCTGCGGCGTGACCGGTGCGGCTCGGTGCGCTCGGTACGGCCCGGAGGTCACCCGGAGCCACAGAGAACACTCTGGCAGGTAAACCCGGGTCTGGCCACGCACGCAGACGTGTGACATCCTGCTCGTATGAGTCTCGGATCAAAGCTGCGCAGCGGCTGGCTGTTCACGATCAAGCACAGCCTGAACCGGCTGACCGGCCGCATGGCCCGCCAGGGCAGCAAACACTTCTCGATTGTGCGCACTGTCGGCCGCAAAAGCGGCAAGACCTTCGAGACGCCCATCATCGTTCAGCCGATCGAGGGCGGCTTCGTCTGCGAACTCACCTATGGTCCCAAGGTCAACTGGTACCAGAATTTGGTCGCGGCCAACGGCGGCGCGATAGTGCGCAACGGCGTGACAACGAAGATCGTCGGGCTCGAACCGATGACGACCGCCCGGGGCATCGCCGCGTTCACCCCGTTTCAGCGGCGTGTGCTTCGGATGCTTAAACGCACTCATTTCGTGCAGCTGATTGCTGCCCACGAGCCTGACTGAGCAACAACCTCCCAAGGAAGCCATCGAGTAGATTCGACCCATGACGAAACCACAAAGCGTCGGCCCGTATGAGAAAGTGACGCACCGCGGATGGCCGGAGTGGGTTGCCCTCATGGACGGCATGGGCGGGCGGGAACTCGCTCATCCCGACATCGTGCCGCTGGTGCAGAATGAACTTGCGCATCTGGCTCTGAAGAACCCCGGCTGGTGGGCACAGGGCATCACGATCGCGTACGAACAATCCATCGGCCGCCGTATTCCCGGACAACAAGGCGACGGCACCTTTGCCGCCAGTGCCAGCAAGACAATACCGGGCACGATGGATGCGGCACTCACCGCCTGGATCGCCCTGGTCGACGGCCGAACCTCGTTCAACGGTTGCGCGGTGACGGATGAGCCCACCACGTCAGCGACCGCGAAGTGGCGCTATTGGCGGTGCGGTCTTGAAGATGACTCGCGTATCAATGTCACGGTCAACGAGTCGGGTCCCGGCAAGTGCCGGGTGGCGGTGCAACATAGCCTGCTTGTCTCACCCGAGGCTGCGGCCGAGTCCAAGGCCTATTGGAAGGCGCAGCTCGCCGGGCTGTAACCGTTCGCAAAACTCGTGGCCCCGTGACCCGGACGGGACATGTTCACAGAACGCGAACGCTGCTCTCCGCCCCCCGAGACCGGGGGAGACTCCGCCGGTCAGTCCTCGTCGCGGGTGGAATGAACGCTCAGATCGATGACCTGCGCACCATCGTCGTCCGGGGTCGGCGTCAGCAGCCCTTCAAGACGTTGGTAGCTGGCTTCCATGCCGTCGGTCATTCCGGTGCCCAGAACCGCGTCGCGCTGCTGGGCATTCGCATAGGTGATGACGAGCGAGACGAGGGTGCCGCCGACCACCGCCGACAGAGTCAGCTCGTTGCGCGTGGCCGGAAAGTCCGTCCCGATCATCGCCTCGGTCGTGACCGCGCGGTACGGCTCTTCCGACTCAAGCAGCTCGCCGGTGAAACCGAAGCGCTCGTCGCCGCCATCGCGCTGCCACTCGTAGCGGTAGCTGTCACCGACCGCGCTCGCGACCTCGCAGACGGGCATCGTCCATCCGTCCGGTCCAAGCACCCACTGCTTCATGAGCGTCGCGTCGGTGTGGGCACGCCACACTTGGTCCACGGTGCCGCGAATGATACGTGCCACCCGCACCTGCGTGTCGCTGAGGATCTCCGCCTCTGCCCCGTGCTCGGCGGTGAATGACGCCAGATCGGCCAGCACCGCGTCGATCTGGGCCATGGCCTCACGGGTGCCCTCCAGCATGCCCATCTCCAAAAGCTGCTGCATGTGGTCGAGTGAGTCGAAGTGCGAGGTCGTCTTCAAACGACTGCCTTCGTTCGTCTCCTCAAAAACGAAGTCCATCCGCGTCGTCGGGAGGTCGGGGTCGGGAACGCCGGCTGCGTCTGCAAACCTGTCGAGCACTTCGAACGCGCGGGGGGCGTCGGCCGACGTCCAGTCCCAGCACCCATAATGCGCGTCTCCCTCGGGGCCGGTCATCACGTAGACACTGCGTCCGCCGGCCACGGCGTCATGCCGGAGGAACTTCGCCGGATAGGTCGGCGGTCCCCAGAACCGCTCCAGCTGGCGCGGATCGGTGTAGGCATCCCAGAGCCGACGGAGTGGCGCCGAGAAGTCGGCGACGATCGTGATCGTGAGCTGGTCGAGGTTCTTCTCGATGGAGGTGACGGGCATGATTTTTCCTTTCAGTTAGGTGTCAGGTACGGCCAGTTCGTTGTTGGCGAGCAGGAGGTCCAGGCGGTCGATACGCACACGCCAGACTTCTTCGAAGTGGTCGAGCAGGCGCTGCGCCTGGCGGATGCGATCGAGATTTCCTCGCACCATCCGCTCACGGCCGCGTGGTTCTTTGGTGACGAGACCGGCGTCCGCCAGCACGGCAACGTGCTTCTGGACTGCCGCGAAGGACATCTCGTAGGCATGCGCCAGCTGCGTCACCGACACATCGTCGACCAGTGTGCGGCGCACGATATCCCGCCGCGTCGTGTCCGCGAGGGCGCGGAAGAGGCGGTTCACATCCTGATCGGAAAGCTCTAATACAACCATTTGATTGTACGATATTCCGTGTCGACGAATCGCGCAACCCCTCGAATGCACTCGAGTGCACTCGAGTGCACTCGAGCAGAGGTTGTCGCCTTCCGTGTGCTTCGGCGAAGGTGTCGCAGAACAGATTCTGGGGACCGCACCGGGGAGCACAACCCCAACGATCACGGCGCCCCTCCGAGCCGGCCCGGAAAAGCTGTGCTTTGCTCAGTGAATGAACGGCAACCGGACTCGTGCCGCCGTCGACGTGTTCGGAGCGCAGGTCAGCCCACCCACTCCGGCGGCCCAGGTGTTCGCCGTAGGCGTGACAAACCGATGCATGGCCTGGCCTTCGCATCTCGCCGATAGCGACGGCACGATCCCACCGGTTTGACTGGCCCATGACCGGGAGTACCTTTGAGGGGCCGCTGAATGGTTTGGCGGCGGGGGAGGACACACGGTGAACCCGGTCGCTGCAAACGAGGCGCAGTTCAACATCGAAATGAGCGAGAGCGGACTCGTCCATCTGCGCTGGCTGCCCGGGGTGCACGTTCAGGTAGACGACGCGCGGGGCGCGATGGCGCAAGTCAACGAGGTCTGCCAGCAGGAACAGCATCCCATGCTCGTCGATATGGCCGCTGTCGGTTCGGTTAGCCGAGAGGCCAGGGCCATTTGGTCCATCCCCTGCAGCGCCTCCCGCATCGCGCTGCTCGGCGAGTCATCGGTTGACCGTGTTTTGGCGAACTTCTTTCTCGGAGTACACATTCCGCCTTGCCCGACTCGATTTTTCACGTCACGCAGCGAGGCCCTGGACTGGCTGGGCGCCGGCGCCGGTGCCGGTGCCGGTGCCTGAGGCTGCTGACCCGCGACTGCAGCAACTCGTGGACGGAATCGTCCGTTTGGCTGCCGGGGAGCTCAGCACGCGCATGACCCCTTCGGAAAACCGAGACGACATTGATGCCGTGATCACGGGCATCAACCTGCTCGCGGAGGAACTGGAACATATCAACTCAGATCTGGAAGGTCGGGTTGCCGACCGTACCGCCATGTTGCGGCGAACGCAGGCTGAGTTGGAACGAATGGCGAAGACGGATGCCCTGACGGGTCTGGCGAATCGAACCCTGCTCAACGAGCGAATCCAGGAGGCAATCCTGGCCGGTGCGGAATGCGGCAAGAATCCGGCCGTACTGGTGCTGGATCTGGATTCCTTCAAGGCCATCAACGACACCTTGGGCCATGGGGCCGGCGACTCCGTGCTGGTCGAGGTGGCCAAGCGTCTCCGGTCCGTCGTCAGGGCGGGCGATACCGTGGCCCGTCTGGGCGGGGATGAATTCGCCGTCGTCATCACCGGAGCCACCGAACAAGAGGTTTTGCACATTGCGCACCGCGCCTCGGAACAACTGCAAGACAGTGTGCGGGTGGGAACCGAAACGGTCTGGGCGATGGCGAGCATCGGGGTCTGCATCGGCACAACGGGGGCTCCGGCCGAGGCGCTGATGCGCGATGCCGACATCGCCATGTACCACGCTAAGTCGAAGGGTCGTAACAATGTTCAGCTGTTCCACCCCGACATGCTTGGCGTTATCCGGGAACGTTCACGCATAACCACCGAACTGCGAAAAGCCGTGCCCGCTGGTGAATTGGCCCTGCAGTACCAGCCGGTGGTCGAATTGGATTCTGGTCTGCTGATTGGCGTCGAAGCCCTCTTGCGATGGCATCACCCCGTTCGCGGCATTGTCATGCCGGATAGCTTCATTCGCATCGCGGAGGAAACCGGCCTGATCCTGGACCTGGGTCGGTGGGTTCTGCATGAAAGCGTCGCCCAGATGGGGCGCTGGAACCAAATCGCGCCAGACCTCGCGGACTTCCGTTTGCACATCAATCTGTCCGCCGCGGAGCTGCTGCGCGGTGATCTGCTGGACGATATCAGGGACACGCTGGACCGGAACAACGTGGCCGCATCGCGGTTAGCTTTGGAAATCACCGAAACCGTATTGATGTCGAAGGGAGCGGCGGAAGAGGAAGTCTTGCGCCGGTTGCGGGACCTGGGAGTGGGACTGCAAATTGATGACTTCGGTACCGGCTATTCGTCGATCAGTTATCTCCGGTCGCTTCCCGCGGACACCGCGAAGGTCGACCGGTCCCTGATCCAGGACATGGGGTCTGACCCGAAACGGCAGAAATTCGTTGCCGCCATTCTTCAGCTGATTTCATCGGCGGGATTGAAAGCGATTGTGGAAGGCATCGAAACCGTGGAGCAGGCCGGCCAGTTGCAGGCCATGGGGTGCCGCTACGGGCAGGGCTACTTCTTTGGCCGTCCGATGCCGCCCGCCGAGATGCTGGAACTGCTCCGAAATCCCACGCACCGTCAGTAGAGTTGGAAGATGTCAAAGCTTTGGGAACGGATGCGGCTTGTCCCGACCGTGGTCCGCCTCGCGTCCCATGCACCGAAAGACCCGGCCACCGCGTGGGATGGCTATTGGCGCAAAATTCACACCACGGGCAGTTCCGGAGACGTGCTGTGGGACTCGGGTTCCCCGACCGAACAGGCACGGTACGCCGCCGCCGTCGTAGCCCACTTCGACCCGGATCTTCCGGTGATTGACGTTGGTTGTGGAAACGGAACGTTCACCCGCTGGCTGGCCGGACTTTTTCCCAGTGTGCTCGGCATTGATGTGTCGCCCGGCGCTGTCGAGTTGGCGAAGAGGCAATCTGAAGGCGTGCCGAACGCCGAATTCATGGTCGTCGATGCTGCTGCAGCAGATGCGGGAAAGCACCTGTTGGAGCGCATAGGTCCCGCCAACGTTTTTGTTCGCGGAGTTTTTCACGTCCTGAAACCGGACCAACAATCCGGATTGGCTGCCAACCTGCGATCCGTCGTCGGGAGCAGCGGCCGGGTGTTCCTCCTCGAAACCAATTTCCGCGGAAGCAGCCTCGCCTACCTGCAGCACCTTGGCGCCACCCCGCAGAGTATTCCGCGGCAGTTGCAGAGCGCTCTGGAAAATCTGCCACGCCCCGGGTGTTTCGGTGCTCAGGAACGAAACGGCATCTTTTCGGAATCGGACTGGCAATTGATCATCGACGGACCGGCGAAGATCGAAGTGGTGCCGATGAACTCTGCCGGGCTTTCGCAGCAGGTTCCGGGATATTTCGCTGTTCTGGCCGGCGTCTGAACGCTTCTTCACGCAACCGGCCCCCACCAAGTGGCACGGTTATCCGGCAGGCCGTTCGCTTGATTTCTGAGGCGCTCCGAACAAGATGCCGCGCGCCGCTGCGCCTGTTTGCCTTGTCTTGTCCGACTCATACTTGCCTCATACCCGGCTCATAGAAAAGTCATAGGCAATGCCGATGGAATGTTCATTGTCACCAACGACAGGAGCACCCCATGGTCACAGGCATAGCCGCCCATCCGCTGCAGCCGATGCCGCTCGACAGCGCGTGCAGTTTCGAGATCGCCCGCATGCAGAGCTGGGCGTCTGATGACCACCGATGCTCTGCGTTGAGCCACACGATGGCGACACTCGGGAACGCACCCGGCATCACCACGTGCGCAGCGGCCCTTGCCGCCGACAGACCAGGACTGCCAGCCAACACTTCCGCGCGCATTGCGCCGACTTCTGAAGGAGCTTGATATGAGGAACAAAAAGTACACCAGCACCGCCGCAGCCGGCGCTCTCTTGGTCGGAGGTCTACTTCTGGCCGGATGCTCAACCACTGTCGCAACCCCCGGTACCAGCACCACGACCAGCACCACCAGTGCCGCAGCCGTCGCGTTCGACACCGGGGCCGTTGCCGCTGAGGTTCTCGCGGCCAACGCGAACTCGACGACGGTCAACGACGACGAGTGGACAATGGACGGGGCGGTGAACATCACGCTCAACGGATCCACTGCTTCGGCAGATGGTGACGGCGTTGTGGTCGATGGCAGTACCGCAACGATCACGGCGGCTGGCACCTACGTATTGTCGGGGCAGTTCGACGGGCAGGTTGTCGTTGACACGGCAGACGAGGGAGTCGTGGCGCTGGTACTGAACGAGGTGCAGATCTCCAGCTCGACGAGCGCCGCCATCGCCGTTCTCAACGCAGAAGACGTCGCCGTGTCACTGGACGGCAGCAGCGTCCTCTCGTCGACCGGGGCCGATGACGAGGCGAACGCCGCGCTGTTCAGCGACGCCGACCTCACAATCTCGGGAGACGGATCGCTCTGGGTGAGCAGCTCCGAGAACGACGGCATCACGAGCCTGGACGACCTGGTGGTGTTGTCGGGAAACATCACCGTCACCGCGGGCGACGACGGCCTGCGCGGCAAAGATTCCCTGACCATCGAGGGCGGCACTGTCACGGTTGAGGCCGG
>Ga0314774_1002564_pt1 | contig 10093 bp, 6 predicted proteins | sample MetaGCBIA2018_FD_204515 | JGI IMG/M metagenome (GOLD analysis project Ga0314774, IMG submission 204515) | Cryopeg brine microbial communities from Beaufort Sea near Barrow, Alaska, United States - CBIA 2018 | ecosystem: Environmental > Aquatic > Marine > Coastal | place: USA: Alaska | collected... | reverse complement strand
GACAATTTGGACTGATTGACGAAGTTTTCGATGGCGTAGAACGGAACCTCGGCCGCAACGGTGTACAGCGGAAAGTTCTCCGATCGGGCTGCCGCAACGAGAGCCGGGGGAACTTCGGCAAAGTGCACGCCGACACCGAAGAACATCGCGGTGGTCTTCGCCTCTCGCATGTCCCTCACCAACGACAAGGCCTGCGCGTCATCCCGTTCGTGGCCGATGAAGAGCAGACCCGTGGTGAGCATAACCGTTCCCGGCTCGACCCACCGGCCGGGATCGCCCAATTCACTCGTTCGGGCGGCGAGAACCACGCTCTGCAGGTCGCCGGCGACCACCGGAAGCAGCCCCAGGGCGGCTTCGCTGACGACCTCACCGAGAGTTATTGACAAGGAGAATCCCAACTTTGTGCGATCAATCGTGTAAACACTGGGTTTCCGATCGAAAAAAACCGACCGAGCACGCCCGTTCGTTGGAGTTTATCCAAAGAATGGCGTCGAGCCTTGCACGGTCTCCAGTGACATGGCCCCGGGTCGTATCCATACTTGACCACAACCTGAACAGTCCGGAGGACAACGTATGTCGCAAGTCCGAGTCGCAGTCGATGTCGGCGGTACCTTTACCGACGTCTGTATATTTGATGAGGAGTCACACAAGATTCGTGTGACCAAGGTCCCCTCGACCCCCCAGGACCCGCTCGTGGCCGTCATGAACGGTGTTGCTCGAGCCAATATCGATCTCGCCGATGTCACGCTCTTCTCACACGGAACAACCGTGGCCACCAACGCGTTGATCACCCGCAACTTTCCCCCGGCCGCCATGGTCACCACGCGTGGCTTTCGGGACGTGATCGAGATTCGCGACGGCACCAAGGATGATCTGTGGGACGCGTACAAGGACGTTTCCGGTCCGTACATTCGTCGCCGCGATCGTTTCGAAGTCTCCGAACGCATCGACTACGCGGGCAACACCGTCATGCCCCTCGACGAAGCGGATGCCCGACGGGTCGCGCAACTCCTGCGCAAGCGCAACGTCAACACCGTTGCCGTCTGCTTCATGAACTCGTACGCCAACCCGCAGAACGAGATCCGCATGCGGGAAATTCTCGAGGAGGAACTGCCCAACGCCACGGTGTCGACCTCGGCCGAAATCCTGCCCGAAATCTTCGAGCACGACCGCTTCAACACCACCGTGGCCAATGCCGTGCTTGCCCCGTTGGTGTCGGGCTACGTCAATCGGCTGTCCGACCAGCTCAAGGCCGGCGGATACACCGGAGACCTGCTGGTGCTGCACTCCGGGGGAGGGTCGATGACGCCGCGCATGGTCGAGCGCTATCCAGTGCGCCTGGCCGCATCGGGCATCGCGGCCGGCGCGATCGCCGCCAAACATGTCGCCCAGCAATGCGGTTACGAAAATGCCGTCGGACTGGACATGGGTGGAACCTCGACCGATATCGCGCTGGTCAGCGCCGGAGAACTCCGCATCACCAAGGAATGGCAGGTGGAGTACGGCCACCCGATCATCTTCCCCAGCATTGATGTGCTCACGATCGGGGCCGGCGGCGGGTCGCTCGCCTACATTGACATCGCAGGATCACTTCGAAACGGTCCCCAGTCCGCCGGCGCCGATCCCGGACCCGCCTGCTATGACACCGGCGGCGATCAGCCGACGAACTCCGACGCCAACGTCGTGCTCAATCGTCTCGGAACCTCCCTCGCGGGGGGTGCGAAAAAACTGAACAAGGACCTCGCGACGAAAGCAATCAAGACGTCCATCGGCGATCCCCTCACCATGTCGCCCGCGGAAGCCGCCCACGCGGTCATCCAGGTGGCGAACGCGAATATGGCCGATGCGGTACGCCTGGTTTCCATTCGCCGCGGGCATGACCCGCGGGATTTCGCGCTCGTGGCTTTCGGCGGAGCCGGAGCGCTGCACGGCGCCGAGGTCGCCCGGGAACTCAATATTCCCACGGTCATCATTCCGCCGAATCCAGGCGTGGCCTCCGCCCTGGGCTGCCTGCTCGTGGACATTCGTCATGACCTGTCGAGCATGTTCACCGGAATCGCGGCCGACGCCGACACTGATGCGCTCGAAGCAATGTACGTCTCTCTGGAGACTGAAGCCGCCGGTCGACTGCGTCAGGAACGGGTTGCCGACGAGAACGCCCTGCTGCAACGGCAGATCTCGATGCGCTACCTGGGACAGTGGCGTTCGCTGTCGGTCAGCATCGGCTCCGGCCCCACCGCCCTCGCCGAAGCGGTCGAAACCTTCCACGAACAGCACGAACGGGAATTCGCCTTCAGTCAGAAGGACCAGCCGGTCGAGATCTATCAGCTGCACCTCACCGCGATAGGTAAAACTCCAAAGCCGTCGTTCAAACCGGCCGTGGAACTCAACGCCGACCCCGGTACGCCGCGCGAAATTCGCCCCGTCTACTTCGGTGACGTGGGCTGGGTCGACACTCCCGTGTACGAGCGAGACAGCATGCCGGCCGGCGCGATGTTCAGCGGCCCCGCGGTGATCGACCAGTTCGACTCCACCACCGTCGTTCCCCCGAACACCACCGCAGTCATAGACGAGTGGATGAACATTCTCATCCACCTGAAGGAGGCTTGAATGTCTGGAATCATCTCGGCACCACCGGTAGCCGCAACAACTCTGGATCCGGTCACCTTTGAGGTGCTCAAGAATGCCTTCGCCACGAGCGTCGACTTGATGAGCGAGCAGATCCTGCGCACCTGCTATTCCTTCGTGATCTATTCCCGCGACTTCTCATCGGCACTGTGCGATGCGGAAGGCAATACCGTCATGCAGGGCAGTGGGGATATCGCCGTGCACGTCGGCACCCTGCACTTCCAATGCAAGGCTGTGCTCGAGGAATTCGGAAGCGATATCAACCCCGATGACGTTTTCGCGATCAACGACCCCTACCGGGGCGGAACCCATTTCAACGACGTGAGCTTCATTCGCCCGATCTTCTCGGGTGGCGAAGTCATCGCCTTCGCTCAGAACAAGGGCCATTGGGCTGATATCGGCGGGAACGTCCCCGGCTCCTTCGACGTGAACGCCAAGGAGCATTTCGGTGAAGGGCTGCGCATCACTCCCGTGCGCATCTGGAGCCGCGGCGTATTCCTGCACGACGTGGCCCAGCTGCTTGTCTCGAACACCCGCGCACCGCGGCAGGCCATGGGCGACCTGCACGCGCAGTCTGAGGCCACGGCGGTGTGCGAGCGTGAGATTCTTCGGCTCGTGGACCGGTACTCCAAAGCCACCGTTCAACATGCCATGCAGGAAACCCAGGACTACGTGGAACGCACGGTTCGGCGGCGCTTGGAGGGGCTTCCGCGTGGGGTGTGGGAAACCACTGACTATATGGACAACGACCCGGGCAAAGACGAAGGGTTGGTGCCGATCAAAATCAAGCTGACCATCGATGACAACGGAATCCACTACGACCTGGCCGGATCGGCGCCGGTCGTGGCGACGTTCCTGAACTCCGGCTACGGCACCACTTTCTCCGCGATTTACGCCGGCACAAAGACGTTCTTTCCGGATGTCCCGCTGAACTCCGGATTCTATGCGGCTGTCACCGCCGATATCGGCCCGGAAGGCACGGTCGTCAATGCCGGCTGGCCCTATGCCGTGACCGGCTTCTGCTCGGGACCGTACGAGAAACTTATGAACGGCATCTTTGAAATCTGGTCGAAGATCATGCCCGAACGGGCGATGGCCTGCGCGTTCAACCTGGAGTACCTGCTCGTGGGCGGCAAGGATGCCCGCACCGAAGAGAGCCCGTACTTCATGTGGTACGACTGGATGGCCGGCGGTTGGGGCGGCCGGGCAAGCAAAGACGGCAGCGGGGCCACGGCACCGGTCTTCGGCGCCGGCCTGGCGGTTCAACCCGTTGAAGGCCAGGAGCGGCTCTCTCCCGTGCTGACATCCATGCACCAAATCGGCATGGACTCGGGCGGTCCCGGGCGGTTCCGCGGCGGCGTGGGCATTGAGAAGGGCGGCATGCTCACGGATGCCCAGAACGCGGTGATGAGCTACTGCTGCGACCGTGCGCGTTCCATTACCTGGGGGATCGAAGGCGGACTGCCCTCGATTCCGCACGGCGTCTGGCTGAACAAGGGCACCGAGCAAGAGCGCTTTCTCGGCTCCAATTTCTCCTCAGTTCCCGTGCAATCGGGAGACTCCTTCGTGCGGCCCTCTGCCGGAGGCGGCGGGTACGGGGATCCGCTCGAACGCAGCTATCTGGAGGTGCTCGACGACGTCATCGACGGCTACGTCTCCATCGGACGCGCGGCGAAAGACTACGGCGTAGTCATTACCGCCATCGACCCCGAACTCGACGCCTACGAAATCGACGAGCCGGCAAGCAGCGCGCTGCGCCGCGAAATCGCCGGCCAGCGGCTCGGGTGGCTCACGGAAGATCCCGTTCAGGTCGCAGCGCGCTATGTGAGCGGTGACGTCGACATGCTCGATGTCATTCGCCGCTACGGTGTCATTCTCGACTGGGGCACCGGCGAGCTTTTCGCGCAGACGACCAAGGAACACCGCGCCCTGATGGAGCGTCGTTCCTCATCACATTGGCCAATCGTGCCGGCCTGACCCGATTTCGGAGCGGAATCGCCGGAACGGTCTTGTGCAGCCGCACAGGCAGAGCTCGATATTTCTTGCATTTGCCTACTGGTTGGATACACAGGTCTTTCACATACTTGCAGAAGGCTCATTTCGGGGGCGGTCTCGGCGTCATCGTCGAACACGGCATTCGCGCCCCCGTTGCACCCGATAGCAAGCTTTTTGCACTACCAATGATGGAACATTTTGCCGGGCGTGACCGGCACCAATGGAGGTACATAGTGAATGTGAACTTGACCGGCAGTAATAATACTGTCGAGGCAACGGATGCCCTATATCGCAAAGGCAATGACGAAGACCAAATGACCAGGGGGTCGCTCTCCATGGCCTGGTACGGCGTCGCCAGCGCGATGTTCTTCGTCTACATCGGTGCGGCCCTGGCCGTGGCGTACGGCACGAAGGACGCACTGATCGGGCTGGTGCTCACTATCCTCGCCTACGGCCTGATCAACCGTCTGCTGTCGAAATACGCCATCAACAACCGCACCACGGTCGCGCTGTTCTCCCGCACGATTCTCGGTACGGCGGGGTCGGCGATCGCCACCATGATCTTCGCCCTCATCGCCATTTACTATGCCGTGTTCGAAGGGTCGATCGTCGCCTACGCCTTCCAGGTGGCTTTCGGCGGTGAGATGTGGATGTGGTACCTCATCGTGGTGGCGTATTCCACGCCGCTCATCCTCGGTGGTGCTCGCCGCTTCCTCGACAAGCTGAACGGATGGCTCCTGCCCGTCTACATCGGCGGCATGGTCGCGGCCGTGATCTGGGCCGGCGTTCAGTATGGTTTCACTGACACCTGGCTCACCCAGCAGCCCGAATCCGGACTCGCTGTCACCATGGGCGGACCGGGCTGGCTCGCCACCTTTGCCGCCTACATGGGCGTATGGATCATGATGATGTTCACCATGGACTACGCCGCACTCGGCAAGCGCAAGGACACCAAGTTCCACCAGCGGTGGACCTTCGGATGGTTGTTCTACATCCTCGCCTACGGTTTCAGTGCTTTCGTGGGCATCTTCCTCACCTTCACCATCCCGGGGCTGGAAGCCTCAGAGACGGGCATCGCCGGCGGAATCGTTTCCATGATGGGAATTCTTGGACTCATTGTGGTCTTCGTCTCCCAGACCCGGATCAATACGGCCAACTACTACCTGGGCGCGGCGAACCTCAAGTCCTTCGGGGAACGGGTGTTCCGCATCAAGCTTCCCAACCTCGTGTGGGTGCTGACCTCGTCGGTCATCATTTTCCTACTGATGTTGCTGCCGATCGTGAAGTACATTCTGCTCGCGTTGGCGTGGCAGGGTGTCCTGGTCACGGCCTGGGTCGCGATCGCCGTCACGCACATTCTGATCACGCGTGGCCAGCGTCAGGAGCACGGCATGCTGGCCGATGGGCACTACCGCAACTTCAACAACTCCGGGCTCATCGCCTGGATCGTTGCGACGGTCACCGGAGTCGTCATGCTGCAGCTGGGCCTGTTCAACGCAGATCTTGCCGGCGTCGGCGCTACGTGGGGCCCCATCCTCACCGCCGTCGTCGCATCCGCTGTCTATGCGCTGCTCTGGAACAAGACGACGCACAAGACCGCCCTGGTGGCCACCTCGGCATAACGCGCGCCAGTCACGTATCGACCGCCCAATCGGGTGCTGAATCGGCGTGGGAATGCCTCCGGGCTTCCCACGCCGATTTACGTTTCGCCGAGGTCGCCGAGGTCGACGAGCCGCAGGGCAAAGAGGCAGGTGGCCTGCCCCTCGACCGAATTGAGGTCAAGCCGCAGAATCAATTCAATCTTGCGTAGGCGGTAGTTGAGCGAGTTGCGATGAATGAACAGAGCGTTGCAGGTCTTCGACGGCTGTGCATCATTGGCCAAATAGGCGCGCAGGGTGTCCATCAGGGGCCCGGAGCGTTTCGCATCGTGCTGTACCAGCGGGGCAAGCAAGTTGCGTGCTGATTCTCGGGCGCCTCGCCCGGCCGTGGCGGTGACCACGGCGCTGAGCCCCAGCTCGGGAGCCAGCTGGGGCTCAGCAATGCGCTGCACCAACTGCAGGGCGTGCACGACAGAAAGCCGTAACTCGAACAGACTGAGAGTCGCGCTTTTCAACACGAGGGGTTGCCGGGCGTCGATGTGCAGCAGCCGCTCGGTAACGGCATCGTAATCGTCGCGCGCATTCTGGGCGAAAGCCACCAGTCGGTCCCCGAATTCGGTGACCCGCACGGTGTGAAAGGTCTCGTGGAGCGCCACCCGCAACTGCCACGACGTCGATGCGAACTCGCCGCCCATATCGGCGACGAGAACGGATGTCTCGAGCCGCGGGTCCAAGCCGATGTCCTGAAAGGATCGACGCACGTCGAGGTGGGTTGCCTCTTCCCACGACTCACAGGCGAGCACAAAACTCTTGATTTCCTGCTGGCGGCTGGCGTCCACCATGACAGAGCGGTTGAGCTGCAGGGCGATAATCGAGGCGACCGGTCCCAGAAGTGAGGCGAGTGGGTGGCTTCGGTCCTTTTCCATGATGGCCAACCGACAGGGGTTGTTGAGCCCCATGGGGAGGGGGATGTTCAACACTCCCGCTTGCGGTTTCGTTCTGATTCCCGCCGTCCAGGAGGCCAGGGCGGGAAACTGCGCAATGACGGTGCCATAGGCGTCATAGACGGCCAATGGCGACTGGATGACGTTGTAGACGGTAGCCAGAAGCGTGACGATCTCGGCATCCTGATTCGCCAGCCGTGCGCACTCGTCGGCGAGGGTCCAGCCGCGGTCAACCACAGCGAGCCGTTCGGCCTGCATAACGCTTTCGATGAAGCGGTTCACCTGGAGCGGCGGAACGGCCGAGGGCACCTCGAGAAGCGGAACATCTCGCTCGGTGCAGGCGGCGACGAGGCCCGGCGGAAGCACACGATGGGCCATTCCGGTAGCAAAAACTATGGCCGAGACGGGCACTTGCACGAGCCGTTCAACGAAGGCGTCCCAGGTGCGTTCATCGGAAAAGTTCATCCCGATCCCGCTGGTCAGCAGCAGGGAATGGGGATTCATGTACGGTGTGGGATCCATGAGTTCGGTGGGGGCGCATCCGCTGAGCTCGGTCGCCAAGTGCGCTTCGGACGATGGCGTCTGCAGCAACAGCTGCAGCGAGCGTTCGGTGAGAAGATCGACCACGCGCATTGAGAATCCCATTCTTTCGGTAAGTTGCACAAAGACTGTAAGAAGTTTAGTGCAACTGCCTACTGGGCCGTGGCGCGGCAGCGCCGTAGCGTTGAGGCATGGACGACGAGCAGGCATTTTCGAACATCACCATCAATTCCGACATGGGTGAATCCTTCGGTATTCACAGTTTCGGCAATGACGAGGCCCTGATGAAGTTGGTCGACGTAGCAAACGTCGCCTGCGGCTTTCATTCCGGGGAGCCCGATGCCATGGAAACGACCGTTGCGCTCGCCAAGGAGAACGACGTTCTCGTCGGGGCCCACCCGGGACTGCCCGACCTGGTCGGGTTCGGTCGTCGTGAGATGAAGCTCACGCCCGACGAAGTCGAGTCGCTCATCCGCTACCAGGTAGGAGCGCTCGTGGGTTTCTTGCGCAAATACGACCTTCCGTTGAATCACATCAAGCCGCACGGCTCCCTGTTCGGGATGCTCGCGCGGGATGAGGCGCTCATGCAGGGTGCTGTGAACGTAGCCACGTCGTATGGCGTTCCGCTGTTCGGAATTGCCGGGAGCGCCCATCAAAGCGTCGCGGAGCGCAACGGCGTTGAGTTCGTCGGAGAGCTGTACGTGGATCTCGACTACAACGGCCAGGGCGGTTTGATCATTCAGCGGCGCCCGGAAAACACCGACCCGGACAAGGCCGCAGCCCGCGTGCGCCGCGCACTCCAAGACGGAAAGGTGCTCGCCACCGACGGAACCGTGCTTGATATTCCCTTCAGTACAATTTGCGTCCATTCGGACGCCCCGAATTCTCCCGCAGTCGCCCTCGCCGTTCGCGGGGCACTCGACCGGTTGACCGAAACGCTTTAACCCCACCGAAAGGCGTGGATTCGCGCCGATCAGCCTGACGAAAGAGAACCCATGAGCAATCAGATCATTTCCCCCCTTCCCGGAATCTTCTACCGCAAACCCGGCCCGGGAAAAGAGCCCTACGTGAACGAAGGCGACACGATTGCCGCCGGGCAGACCATCGGTCTGGTCGAGATCATGAAGCAGTTCAGCGAGGTGCGTGCTGAATCGGCCGGCGTACTGGAGAAGTTCGAAGTCGAAGACTTCGGTGTCGTCAACCCCGGCGACGTGATTGCGATCATGTCCTGATCCTCACCGCTTGACGGCACGCGCCTAGCCTTTTCGACGTTTCACCGGACTCACTGGAAGACCCCATGCAGAAACTCCTTATTGCCAATCGCGGTGAAATCGCCGTTCGAATAATCCGCACTGCCCGAGAAATGGGCATCGTGACCGTGGCGGTCGTCAGCGAAGCGGACAAGACATCCTTCGCTGCGGATCTCGCCGACGAGGTCATCGTCATCGGACCGGCACCGGCCGGCCTCAGCTATCTCAATCACGACGCCGTACTGAAAGCCGCACGCGACAGCGGGGCCGATGCCGTTCACCCTGGCTACGGCTTCTTGTCGGAGAACGCCGAATTCGCCCGCAAAGTGGGAGAGGCGGGGCTCACCTGGGTCGGGCCGTCGCCGGAGTCGATCGAACTCATGGGAGACAAATCCCGAGCCCGCCGCGCGGCGATCGACGCCGGTGTGCCTACCCTTCCCGGCACCGAGGGCGCCATTCAGGACAGCGACGATATCGATGCTATCGCCGCCGAGATCGGATTTCCGCTCGTCGTCAAGGCCTCCGCCGGGGGAGGCGGGCGGGGCATCCGCTTGGTGGAGGATCCGGCCCAGCTGCGCGGCACGGTCGACATCGCCCAGGCCGAGGCGCTCGGCGCCTTCAATTGCTCCGACGTGTACTTCGAGAAGTTCGTCACGCAGGCACGACACGTCGAGGTACAGATTCTCGGGGATGGGGAAACGTATCTCCACCTGGGGGATCGGGACTGCTCGATGCAGCGACGCCAGCAGAAGATACTGGAAGAGGCACCCGCTCCGGGGCTTCCGGACGCGGTCCGGGAACGGATGCGGGAGTCCTCAGTGGAGCTCGCACGCAAGGCCAACTTCGTGGGGGTCGGTACCGTTGAATTCTTGTACGATCCCACGAGCCACGAGGTCGCGTTCATCGAGATGAACACCCGGATCCAGGTCGAGCACACCATTACCGAAGCGATCACCGGGTTGGATCTGGTGCGTGAACAACTTCAGATTGCCCGGGGCGAGAAGCTCTCGATAACGCAGGACGACATCCGGTTTTCCGGGCACGCACTCGAATTCCGCATCAATGCAGAAGACCCCGACAATATGTTCATGCCCAGCCCGGGCACGATCAAGACCATGAACCTGCCCGGGGGAGCCGG
>Ga0314774_1002562_pt1 | contig 10094 bp, 6 predicted proteins | sample MetaGCBIA2018_FD_204515 | JGI IMG/M metagenome (GOLD analysis project Ga0314774, IMG submission 204515) | Cryopeg brine microbial communities from Beaufort Sea near Barrow, Alaska, United States - CBIA 2018 | ecosystem: Environmental > Aquatic > Marine > Coastal | place: USA: Alaska | collected... | reverse complement strand
GTGCCGACTGCCAAGCTGCCCTACCGTTTTCTAGTCGTAGATTTTTAGACGCAATTGTTTATCAAAAAACCACAAGAAAAGTTAGTTTTTGAGAGTGCAAAATTAGCGCTCAGAAAACGACCGTTTTCTGATAAAAGCGGACCTTTTTCAGATAGGGTGTTACCCGGTCCGCTATTCGGAAACAAGGCACGCTGAGGTCGCAAAGCGAACGTTCAGAATTGGGGATAACGCCCTGGCTTTACTGCATGCCAGTAACAATCTGATTTTGCCAACCAACTCTCCGTCTATCCCGGCTGCCGCAGATGGATTGATGGCTGCAATGAACTCCCATTCAGCGGCGACCTCTGACTAGCGAAGCGGAGAAAAGGGTCAGCGGAGTATGAGCTAATAGCTGAACTCTTGATCGGCTGGCAAAACGCCATTTTTTGCAATTTGCTAATGCTGATCGTTGGCAAGTTGCGAGTCGGAACGGAGTATTTGAGACGCAGAAACTTTTTTGGGGCCTACGATAAAGGCTTAACTCCATGATTTTTAATGATTCGGGCAGAGTCTGGCATGCCTCCTGCATTACATTAAGCAACCTTAGGAGGGTGTCAGCATGAAGCTTCCGTTACCTCATAAAATTTCCGCCGCCGCGATGCTTACCGTCACCCTTAGTGGTTGTGCTTCAATCGGTACCGACCCGGTAGCGCCGCGAGAAGGCTCGCACGTGATGACCAATCATACTCCTTATACCAGGTGCCTAAGCGCACTCAGCCAACAGCCTGGCGAGAACTTGCCGGTGCTCAGCGTCGGTCAGATCATGGATCGCACCGGTCAGACCAGCTATTCGACTATTACCGAGAGCCACGTCCTGACCCAGGGCGTATCTGAAATGCTGATCAGTGCGCTTTACAAAACGCGCAAGGTTCGCCTAGCCGAGCGACTCGATATCCGTATTCCCCTCGCTGAACGTCAGCTCAATGACACCGGTGCCATGCAGCGTACCCCGGCTGCCCTCAATGTTCAGCCCGTCAATTTCGTGATACTTGGGGCACTCACCGAACTCAACTACAACATATTGAGTCAAGGGGCTCGCCTCTTTGTGGGACTGGGTGGCGCCAGCACCCGCGAAGCGGTTATCAATGTCGGCCTGGATCTCAGAGTGGTAGACGCCACCACCTTCCAGACCGTGTATGTCACCAGCTTGCAGAAGCAGATTGTCGGTAACGAGATAGAAGCCGGTGTTTACCGCTTCTTCAACAATCAGCTTGTCGAATTCGACGCCGGGACGGTGAGGAATGAACCTCTCCAGCTCGGTGTTCGATCCGTCGTGGAGATGGCAGCTTACCAGATCCTGACGGAAGGGCTCGGCCTGCCAATCGAAGACAGGAATGCGTGTCTTGTGGCAGACGGGCATTATCCTGCGACTTGATAAGTCGCATTGATGAGGAACGTCATCATGAAAACTCGTAAGAAAACCGCACTATCTGTAGCCGTCGCCGTCGCTGGCATGACCTCCGTCTCAGCGGCCATGGCTTTCGACACGGTGACCTGGGTCTGGGATGCGACTGTCACCAGCACCGTAGACACCTCGGCATTATCGGATATTGCCGTGGCCCCAACTGGCCTAGCCATGACAGAAAACGATCAGAGTGCGTACGGCACCATCACCTCGACCAGCTTGGTGACCGCTGTCGATAATCTGATCGTTGGGCTGATCGATGGCAATCCCGTCGACGATCTGGCTTCAGTGGAAAGCTTGGCAACAGCGGTGGGTAACAACGCGGCCATTGAGTCGGATGTCTCGACACAGACGGATAGTACTCAAGTCTATGCCGGAGTGGATGCTAGCTTGGGTGTCTTGGACGCAACACTTCCGGGCACCATCACTGCTACCGCGGGGGCCTTGGCAATTCTCAACGCGACCGTGGACGTGGATGCTACCGCCGTGGGTAACAACCTGACCCTGGATCTGGTGACGATCTCCGGGGAGGATGCCTTCGCCATTACCAACAACGACCAGCTGTCGGTAGCGTTGGTAACCAGCACCGCCACTGCTGACGGCGTAGTGTTCGACGGCATTAATGGTATGGGTACCGACGGTATCGTCGATGTCTCCGCTGCTGCCACCTCCGTGGGTAATAACCTCTCGGTCACTGTGGACGGCAACTTCTGATTCTCAACCTCACTTAGGCAGGACATTCGTGGCTTCCACGGATGTCCTGAGGAATCGCTTATGAATACTCACAAGACCTGGCTCCTTTATCACTGTCGTGATCTTTGCACGTTAAATACTCATGACATATTACGCCCACTATCATATTTGGGATGGTGGATGGCGGTTTTGGTCACTATGGGGCTGCTAACCACGTCGCTGCAGGTGGAGGCAAGAGAACGAGACCCTCTGGTAGGCCCTTACCCTTACGACTTCCCGGCACGAGCAAGTATCCAGGGCTCCCTGATCCTGCAAGAGGCGAAACGTCGGAATAGCGCCAGTGGATCGGGGTCTAGGGCAAGCGGCAGCGGTGATATCAATGCTGGCTCAATCATCAACAATAACTCCACTTCCATTGCCGTGGGCAACTGGCAGCAGATAGAGATGATCTTGGGCGATGGTTCCGAAGGTCTGATCATGACCGAGAACCATCAGAGCAATCAGGCCGAGGCCAACTCGCTATCGAAGATTAATGCAACCTTGAACATGGAAGAGACCAAGGCTGAGACTTTGATAACCGAAGAGGAATCTTCAAAGTAACCGTTTATGGCGCTTTACCGCTCGCAAGTGCACGGCAGCATAGGCCTCAAGGCCCCAGAGAGATTGGAAAAGACATTGTTTACAAGCACCTCGCATTTTAGGCTGGCGACGAATGCCGTAATAGCCGATCGAATCACCCTGTTCGCGGCCCCTGATGGGGTCGCCAGTTACCATTCTGCGTTGCAATTTGCGACGCACGTTATGACAGCCATGCCAAGACCGACTGCACAGACCGTTTGTCTATTGAGAGTATTGTGTTATTCACAATGGATTAATTGTTTTCGCGCGACTTGAGCATGATTGTTGCTAATCTGTTGAATAAAGGTGTCCGGTAGCGCCGTCCCGACAGAGAGGCAGCATTCATGATCAAGCATGTCACGCAATGGCTGGGCTCCCTTGCGCTGCTTTGGAGCTTTTCTAGTGTTCAGGCATCCGACCACGAACCTGCTGGCCAAGTTGCGAAGGCCAGGTCGACCGACCCGGTATTGGTATTCGGCGTCGTGCCCCAGCAACCGGCTCTCAAGCTGGCGCGGGACTGGGGAGCCGTTATCGAGGAGTTGAGCCGGCAGAGTGGCGTGCCGGTACGTTTCGCGACGGCACCGGACATTCCCACCTTTGAGCAGCGCGTCGAGGACGGCGCCTACGACGTGGCCTACATGAACCCCTACCACTATGTAGCCTTCCATGAACGAGTCGGCGTTGAACCGCTGGTCAGGGCCAAAGATCATAGTATCAACGGCATCATCGTGATCCGGCGGGAATCTGCGCTTGATGATATCCAGGATTTAGAGGGCGGCGATCTGGCTTTCCCTGCGCCGGCGGCCTTTGCGGCGACATTAATCGTGCAGTCGAGCCTGAAACAGGAGGGCGTCGATTTCCGCTCTCATTTCGTCTCGTCACACGATGCGGTCTATCGTGGTGTCGCGGCCGGTCGCTTCGTTGCAGGCGGTGGAATCAACCGGACCTACGACGCCCTGCCTGAGCGCATTCGTGAGCAGCTCCGGGTCTTATGGGTCTCGTCAGGTTTTACGCCTCACGCCATCGCCGTACACCCACGGGTGCCCCACTCTACCCGCAAGGCGCTTTCGGCAGCGTTGGTCGCGATGGGCGACCAACCAGACGGACTCGAGCTGCTCTCCCCCTTGCGAATCACCGGGTTCGTGGAGGCGCAGGACAGCGACTGGGATGACGTGCGTAGCCTGGAGATCGACACCGAGTTAGGCAAGCAGGAGCTATGTAGGCGGCCGCTGTCGGTCTGCGGCCGGGACCTGAAGGATTGATAGGGAGAGCGGCATGTCGTTTCGACTTAAGACGATCATTGGGGTGGCCTTGATCGAGGCATTATTCCTGATGTTACTGGTGTGGCAGGCGACCCGCTATCTGCAAAACAGCGGTGAGGAAGCATTGACGCTGCGGGCCCATCAGACGGCGCAGTTGTTCGCCACAACCACCAAGAATGCACTGATCGCCTCAGACCTGGCGACCCTCGACGAGGTGACCAATGAGATCGCCGCCATGGCGGGCGTGGATTATATCCGGGTGCTGGATGCCTTCGGGCTCATGGCCAGTGCCGGAGTGCCGGTGGAGGAAGACTTCGTGCAGGGCGATACCAGCATTCTCAATGTCGACGACGGGCGCTTCGATGTGGTGTTGGCCATCGAGGAGGGCGGCACCAGGCTGGGGCTGGTTCAGGTCGGACTCGATGTGACCTCGTTGACGCAGGCCCTGCAAGACGCGCGCACCCGACTGCTGATGATTGCTGGGGCTGAACTGGTGATGGTGGCGTTGATCTCCTGGTGGTTCGGTAGCTACCTGAGCCGAGGGTTTGGTGCCTTGCAGCAGGCCGCAAATTCAGTGGCGCGGGGGAACTGGCAGCAACGGGTCAATGTGCAGGGTAACGATGAAATGGCGACGACGGCTCACGCCTTCAACCTGATGATCGACCAGCTGGGTCAGGAGCAGCAGCGGCTCGCCGACAGTCATCGATCACTGGTCGCCCTCCACGAGCGCAGCGACAGCCAGACGCGCTACTTGAGCACGGTCATGGACACGATGGCCGATGGTATCCTGACGCTGGACGGCCATGGCCGGATCGTTCATGTCAACGCCGCCGTCGAGGAGCTGTTCGGCTACCGCCAGGGTGAGCTGCTGGGGTGCGATGTGGGCCGCTGCTTCCATACCTTGCCGGCTCCCGTCGCCGAGTGGATGGAGCACGATCGGGTGCCCAGTCGCGAGCCCGTCGAGGCCGTCGGACGCCCACAGGAAGGGACACCCCTTTCTCTCAAGCTGTCGTTGACCCCGATCACCTTCGACGGCGAGCGAAAACTGGTGATACTGGTCCGGGACTACAGCGAACGTGAACGGCTTGAGGCCCAGGTACGCCATAGCCTGGAGATCAGGGCTATGGTCACGGATGCCAGCCTGGATGCTCTGGTGATCATCGATAGCCAGGGGCGAGTGGTCGGATACAGCGCCAAGGCAGAGGAAATCTTTGGCTGGACCAGCGCCGAGGTGATGGGTCAGCCCATGGAGAACTTCATCGTACCGCCGGAGATGCGTGAGGCGCATCGTCGCGGGATGGCGCACTTTGCCGCCACGGGCGAGGGGCCGCTGATCGGCCAGCGCATCGAGGTTGAGGCCCTGCGAAAGGGGGGCGAGAGGTTTCCGGTCGAGCTGTCACTGGTCAGGGCCGAAATGAACGGTGAGCACATGGCGACAGCGTCCGTGCGCGACATTTCGGCTCGCAAGCAGGCCGAGGCGGAACTGATCGAGGCCAAGGAGGCCGCCGAGCAAGCCTCTCAGGCCAAGTCACGCTTTCTTTCCCACATGAGCCATGAGATCCGTTCCCCGCTAAATGCCGTGCTGGGTGCGGTCAACCTGGTAGCCGAACGCATCGAGGAGCCCGAGCACCGGCGGCTGTTGCAGACCGCCCAGTCAAGCGGTGCCGCACTACTGGCCGTGATCAACGAGGTGCTTGACTTCTCCAAAATCGAGCTGGGGCACTTGGTCATCGAGACCAGGCCGGTGGTGCTCGAACCCCTCGTCGTGGATGTCATGAATGCCGCCCAGGCGCGGTTGCTCCATCCCGAGGTAGATCTGCTGGCGCTGGTCCGATGGCAGGCATCCGGGAGGGTGCTTACCGACCCGGTCAGGCTCCGCCAAATCCTGAACAATCTGGTCGACAATGCAATTAAGTTCACCACCCAGGGTATTATCGCCATCGATGTCCAGCGTTGCCTTCCGGCAAGTGACGCCACGGATGACAACGCCGAATGGCTGGAAATCCGGGTCAGCGATACCGGGGTGGGCATTCCTGACGACCAACAGGCTGCGATCTTCCAGGAGTTCGAGCAGGTCGACCCGATCCGAGACAGTCGTTACGGCGGCACGGGACTGGGTCTTACCATCGCACGACGCCTGGTGGGCATGATGGGCGGTTCCATCAGCGTCGAGAGCGTCGCCGGCGAGGGCAGCTGCTTCTGCGTCCTGCTGCCGGTAAGTTACGTGGATGCCCCTCCATCGTGTCCGCCTGTGCCGGCCGGGCCGGTGGTCGTGGTGTCCCCGCATGCCGCGCTACGCAATGCAATGCTGGAGCGTATTCAGGCCTGGGGAGCTGAGGGGCGTGTATTCGAGAACGTGACGCAACTGCGCCGGGGAAAAAACAACCTTGAGCTTGAAGAGCGCACTCGGGTGTTGATCGACGAACGCTGCTTGTGGAAGCGGCCCGATGATGCGGTGTGGTTGGCGGAGTTGCGCCAGCCGCTAGCGCTTATGGTGAGCGACATAAATCAGCTGCCATCGGCGGTTCGTCGCCTGCCGCGCATCGACAAGCCTTTCTGTGCCAGTCAGTTACGCGATTTCCTGGCTTTGCCGGGCTCGATCCTACTTGGGCCTCACACCAAGCGCTCATCAGCAGAAAACGATGCCTGTCAGGGCCGTTTACTGTTAGTGGAGGACATCGAGGCAAATCGCGTGGTGGCGAGCACCCTGTTGCGCCGCTACGGCTTTGAGGTCGTTGAGGCGGTCGACGGCCTCGATGCCCTGGAGCAAGCCTCCGGCAAGGTGTTCGATGTCATTCTGATGGACATGCGCATGCCTCGACTCAATGGGCTCGATGCCGTGAAGCGGCTGCGGCAGGAGGCCGGGCCTAATGCCGGGACGCCAGTAATCGCCCTCACCGCTAACGTCGAAAAAGCAGAGATTGTGCGCTGCCAGGATGCCGGCATGAACGATTTCATCAGCAAGCCGTTCGACAAGGATCGTCTGTTGGCGATCATTCGTCAGTATTTGTCGGCTCCATCATCGTGCGGCAATGGCGATGCCTCGTTCGACGCAGCTGCAGTAGCGGCTGATTCTAATGGCCGTGAGGATTGTGCTCCCTGGGAGGCTGCGCACTATTTGGAAGCCTCGGTGATCGATCAGTTAGTAAAGGACACCTCAACTGAAGCGCTTTTGCTGATGCTCGATATGTTCATTGACGAGCTCGGCACGCGCCGAGAGGCCATAGCGACGCTGATGACATCGACCGACTCGGCCGATGACACCCAGGCCGGGCTGCACGAGCAGGCTCATGCATTGAAGAGTTGTTGTGGCACTTTCGGCGCCCGGCGCCTTCAAGCGATCGCCCAAGAGCTAGAAAGCGTGACCATGACGCCCGACACTGCCAGCGTGCGTGCCCTGGCCGATACGCTGCTGAGCGAGATTGCTATGGCAAGCGAGGCCTTTGCAGCCTATCGGGCTGAAGGCAGCCAGTAAACGAATGAGCCGGGCCCGAGAACGACAAAATGCGAGACAGGAGATATTGCCGGAGGCCCTGGTTGGCGACACTGAGTCATTTCGCCTTCGATGAGGTCGGCACCGGATATTTTTGGTTGAGCTTCGTGCGCCACCTCTCTGATGATCCCACGGCCGTATCCGTGGTGCGGTCTATAATGACGGTAGTGGATGAACTGTGGGTGAAGGCGGGGACGAGCGTTAGTCACATTGACGAAGGGGCATGGCAAACTGACTGGTATCGGGTTCGGCGAGTGGGAATATCGAATGCACCGAGTGGATCTCGTTCCAACGTCAGAGGCAACGCTAAGCTAGGAGAGATGCCATCAATACTAACTGGGAGCGTCGAACATCATGACGACACAGGACTCATTACCTCAGGTACTGCTGGTCGAGGACAGTCCGTCGACGGCGCTGGCCTACCAGGGTTATCTGGCCCATGAGTACCGAGTTCGCGTGGCGCATAGCGGCGCCCAGGCACTGGCGGCGCTACAAGAGCATCATTTCGCGCTGCTGCTGATTGATGTCCGCCTGCCGGACATGTCGGGACTCGAGATCCTCGATCGGGTGCGCGACCAGAACCCCCGCACGCCGATCATCATGATGACCGCCCATGGCTCGGTGGACGTGGCAGTCGAGGCCATGCAGCGCGGCGCCAATGACTTCCTCACCAAGCCCTTCGACCGGGCCAGGCTGAGGGTCACGCTCACCAAAGCCCTCAAGGAGCAGCGCCTTACCGAGATCGTGGCCGAGTATGAGAAGAGCTTCGAGCGGGAGCACTTTCACTCCATGGTGGGGGCCTCGCTGCCCATGCAGAGCGTCTATCGCATCATAGAGAGTGCCGCCCCGAGCCGCGCCACAGTGTTCATCACCGGCGAGAGCGGGACGGGAAAGGAGCTGTGCGCCGAGGCGATTCATGCCCAGAGCCCACGTGCCGACCAGGCCTTCGTGGCGCTCAACTGTGCCGCGATTCCGCGAGACTTGCTTGAGAGCGAGATCTTCGGCCATATCAAGGGCGCTTTCACCGGGGCCCTGACCGCCCGGGAGGGGGCGGCCAGCAGGGCTGGTGGCGGCACCCTCTTCCTTGACGAGATCTGCGAGCTGCCGCTGGACCTGCAGAGCAAACTGCTGCGCTTCATACAGTCCGGCACCTTCCAGCCGGTGGGCGCCAGCCGTGAGCAGCAGGTGGATGTGCGCTTCGTCTGTGCGACCAACCGCGACCCACTCGAGGAGGTCCGTCAGGGACGCTTTCGTGAAGATCTTTACTATCGCCTGCACGTAATTCCCATACAGATGCCGGTGCTGCGTGAGCGGGGGCAGGATGTATTGCGGATTGCCCGAGCCTTGCTGGCAGCATGCTGCGAGGAGGAGGGAAAGGCTTTCGCAGGCTTTAGGCCGGAGGTGGAGGCGCTGCTGCTTCGGCATGCCTGGCCAGGCAACGTGCGGGAACTGGCCAACGTGATTCGCAACGTGGTGGTGCTCAACGAGGGGACTTGGGTCGAGGCCAACATGCTCCCGGCGACTTTCGGTCCCCTGCGCTCTGACCCGAAACCGGATCGTACGGCCAACGAGGAGCCGGTGTCCGATTTCTCCGCCGTACCCAGGTGGGCACCGGTCATGCAGAGCGATGCGGGCGAGGCGGCGATCGAGCCACTATGGCACGAGGAAAAGCGGTTGATCGAACGGGCCATCGCCCTGTGTGGCGGCAATGTGCCCCGGGCGGCGGCGCGGCTGGAGATCAGCGCCTCGACCATCTATCGCAAGAAACAGCAATGGGAGAAGATCGTGGTATGACCTCGTGCGGTGATAGGGTGGACCGCTTGGCCGATTCGGGAGGAACCTGCTGCTTTGAGGGTCGAAGCCGATCCAATGCTGCTTACTGCCCTTAAGTAGTCAAGAAGATGGGCGTCAACAAAAGTCCTTTTATTTGATTTCGCCTCCTGAAAAATAAGACCGCGTAAACGACATCTGACGAACATCTACTACGCACAGCATCGACCAATCTAACGCGGAGCGATGCGAATGTTCGCTTATGTTTAGGAGCGGATCTTTTACTCTGGCTTGATTCTGTGGTGAAACGGTCAGTCGCGGCACCGTAAGAAAGGACCGCTTTGAGAACCGAGCGGCCAATTTATGGGTTCAATACCACACTGTCTCGCGACAGGTCATCTTAATTGTCGCCGAACAGCGGGGTTTGGAACCGATTCTATACAAAAAATCCTCACAGTTTCTCTCCAGCGGCAACAAAATCTGTGTCTGAGGCAACTGAGTTCATGCCAGCGGCAACACTTTTTATGCTCTGACCTGGCTCTGCAACGCTAACTCCCGCACAGAACTAGGTATGGTGCGGGAGCTAAAAAGTAGGCAGTCTGATGGAGCCGCAAAATAAAACGAGTCAGTTATGATCCGTGGTTATCAAAAATGACTTCCGCCCATGAAACTCCGGTATTAGTTGTTGATCTGGAAGCGACCTGTTGGGAGCGTCGATTGGCACCTTCTGGCGAGCGCCAAAGCACGCATAATATGGAGATTATCGAGTTTGGGTGTGCCCTGGCGACTCGGGACGGCGAGTTATTGGATAGTC
>Ga0314774_1002561_pt1 | contig 10095 bp, 6 predicted proteins | sample MetaGCBIA2018_FD_204515 | JGI IMG/M metagenome (GOLD analysis project Ga0314774, IMG submission 204515) | Cryopeg brine microbial communities from Beaufort Sea near Barrow, Alaska, United States - CBIA 2018 | ecosystem: Environmental > Aquatic > Marine > Coastal | place: USA: Alaska | collected... | reverse complement strand
CCGACAATCTTGAAACCGTATGACCTCCTGTTCTATGTTCTGGCATCCAACAAAGGTAAAGGTTTTTAGAAGCTAAAGCGAGATGCACTAAAGTGCATAGTTTTAACTAATTTTGAGACCAATAAATGAATTTTGACTGCGATTACTTTTGATTTAATTCAGGGTATCGCTAAATTTCAACTTATTTAAAACCACTTACGTATGAACCAGCTTTCCCTGTCCTTCCTTGCTACTTTTATTTTTAGTTCCGTCTTCGGTCAGATCAACACTATAGACACGCGTTTGATGCATTCTCCAGCAATGGGCACAGATCATATGGCCTTTATTTATGCCAATGATCTCTGGGTCGCTGATAAAACTGGTAAAAACCCAAAACGCCTCACGGTAGATGAAGGCGTTGAAAGCAACCCGGTTTTTTCACCCGATGGTAAGACCATCGCTTTTAGTGCAGAATACGAAGGAAATACAGATGTATACACGGTTCCCGTCAACGGTGGTGTGCCTCAACGACTTACCTATCATCCCTATGCCGACTGGGTAAGGGGATTTTCGCCCGATGGAAAAAGCGTGCTCTTTTTATCCCAGCGCAACGTTTATACAAACAGAATAGCGCAATTGTTTACGGTAGAACTTTCGGGAGGTCGTGTAAACCCGTTAGATATTCCGCAGGCGTATTGGGCATCTTATTCACCAGACAGCGATTTTATGGCGTACACCCCGATTTCGGATCGGTTTACCCAATGGAAACATTACCGCGGAGGAACAAGCAGCAGGATCTGGATCTATAATTTTAAGACGCATGAGGTGACTGAAATACCGAAACCTTCAACGGGTAGCAACGATGCACAACCGCAATGGATGGGTGACCGTATTTATTTTAAAAGCGATCGCAACGGGGAATTCAACATTTACAGTTATGATCCCAGCTCTAAAAAAGTAGTACAATTGACCGATTTTAAGGACTTTCCCGTACTTAATCTTTCCGCCGCAAACGGCGAAATTCTTTTTGAACAGTCCGGCTACCTGCATACCTTACAACCCGCTACCGGTAAAAGTGAGAAACTGACCATCGGCATCGCGGCAGACCTGCTTGAACTCCGTTCCCGTTTTGTGAGCAATCCCGATTACGTAAGGAGTATAGACCTATCGCCTACCGGTGCGCGTGCCGTAATAGATTACCGTGGAGATATTATCACGGTGCCTGGCGAAAAGGGCGACCCAGAAAACCTTACCCAAACCCCGGGTGCGCATGAGACATTTCCGGCTTGGTCACCAGATTCAAAACACATTGCCTATTTTTCTGATGCCAGTGGCGAATATATGCTTCACATTAAAGATCAAAACAGTCCAGAACCTGCCAAAGTCATAAAACTTGAAGGCACTGGTTTTTATGCCTATCCCAACTGGTCGCCAGATAGTAAGAAAATTGCCTATGTTGACAACGGCCGCAATTTATGGATCGTTGATGTAAGCAGTGGCAAAAACACAAAAGTGACCCAGGATATATTATACACGCCCGGTGTTTACCGCAACCTTTTTGGCGATTGGTCTGTAGATTCAAACTGGATCGCCTATACCCTCATTACCGAAACCAATTACGAACAGGCCTATCTCTATTCGCTTTCAGAAAACAAATCGCATGCGGTTTCTGATGCCTTGGTCAACGTTTCTGCCCCTATTTTTGATCCCAGCGGCAAGTATTTATATTTAACGGCCTCAACCGATGCCGGCCCCGTGGTGAACTGGTTTGATCAGTCTAACCAAGATATGCGCGTGAGCAATTCGATTTACCTCATCACACTTCAAAAGGAAGTAGATTCTCCCTTTGCCAAAGAGAATGATGTGGAAAAAATTGAAGCTGCTGCAAAAGAGCAGGATAAAAAAAATGAAATGGATGAAAAGGGCCAAAAAACGCCTATAAAAGCACTGAAAATAGATTGGGACGGCCTCGAACACCGCATCGTAAGTATGCCTGTACCTTCGGGAAATTATGATCAGTTAACCGTGCCCAAAGAAGGTGAGCTCTATTATCTTGCTCAAAATGATTCTGATGGAAAAAGTGCCCTCTATAAATATGATTTGGCGGAGCGCAAAGATGAAAAACTTTTTGATAGCGATGCGTTTCTGATTTCCGCCAATGGCGAAAAAATGCTCTATTACACCGATGATAAATGGTTTGTTTCCGAAACGGGAAAAAAGGCGGAAAATCCTCCACTAGACCTCAATATGGTGGAAATAAAAATAGATCCCCAGCTAGAGTGGACCAATATTTTCAACGAGGCTTGGCGCGTAAACCGGGATTATTTTTACGATCCTGGAATGCACGGTGTAGATTGGCCTGCCATGCGTGAAAAATATAAGGTTTTTCTAAATGATGTTCCCACAAAAGATGACCTCTACCGTATGATGGGCTGGATGTTCAGTGAACTTTCGGTGGGACACCATCGTTTTGATGATGAAGGGGACGATTATCAAGAGTCCAAAGACGTTCCCGGTGGGCTGCTGGGAGCAGATTATACGATCGCAAACAACCGGTATAGGATCCAAAAAATATACGGTGGTCTCAACTGGAATCCAGACCTGCGCTCCCCACTTACCGAACCCGGAGTTATTGTGAGCGAAGGTGATTATATACTTGAAGTGAACGGAAAAGAAGTCACTGCCAGTGACAATATATACAGCTTTTTTGAGAATACCGCAGATAAAATTGTAACGCTACAAGTAGGACCTAATGTCAATGGTACTAACAGCAGAATGATCAATGTCACACCGGTACCTACTGAATGGGCGCTGCGCAACCGCGATTGGGTAGAAGGAAACATCAAGAAAGTAGATAAAGCCACAAATGGCCAAGTCGCCTATGTTTATGTGCCCAACACTGCAGATGCCGGACATGAATATTTTAAGCGCTATTTCTTTCCGCAGGCCACTAAAAAAGCGATTATTGTGGACGAGCGTTTTAACGGTGGTGGCCAGCTTGCCGATTATGTGATAGATATCCTTAAAAAACCCAAGCAGGCCAACTGGAATTTCAGGTATGGTAAAGATCTAAAATCGCCAAGCGCCTCGATACAAGGGCCCAAGGTCATGCTTATTGATGAGACCGCGGGTTCTGGCGGTGATTACCTGCCGTGGATGTTCAGAAAATTTGAACTGGGTACGCTCGTGGGCAAACGTACCTGGGGCGGTCTCGTAGGAGTTCTGGGATATCCAGAATTTATAGATGGAGGAACGGTGACCGCACCTAATATCGCTTTTTATAATGAAAATGGGTTCCGTATCGAAAATGAAGGCGTCCCACCCGATGTGGAAGTTGAGCAACTGCCAAAAGAGGTAATAGACGGGCACGACCCACAATTAGAAAAAGCGATCGAGATTATACTGAAACAACTTAAGGAAAATCCGGCAAAAGAGTCCAAAACCCCTCCTTATCCCAATAAATCAGGTAAATAAAATTTGTATTGATAAAAATGATCGGATGCAGTTTATATCATAAAAGGAATTTTGCGTTAGGGATTGAAGCGGAAATCCTTTTTGCGAGGAACGAGCAAAAAGATTGAAGCGCAAAGCCCGACCCGCAGGGAAACGCCCAAAAAACCATCCAAAACAATCCAAAAATGGCCTAAATTGGTTATAAATAGGTCATATTTTATCATAAAAAGAATTTTGCGTTAGGGATTGAAGTGAACCTGCCTGCCCCTACCGGGAGGAAGCCTTTTTACGAGGAACGAGCAAAAAGATTACAGCGCAAAGCCCGACCCGCAGGGAAACGCCCAGAAATTACAGAAAATCAAAATCTCGCGTTAGGGATTAAAGTGAATTTGCCTGCCCCTACCGGGAGGAAGCCTTTTTGCGAGGAACGAGAAAAAAGATTGCAACGTAAAGCCCGACCCGCAGGGAAATGCCCAAAAATCGCCAAAGTCACACAATTAAGTTTTGAGTTTGGGGATTGAAGAAAACTTGCGCCCCTACCATCAGCAAGCCCGACGTGCTCAGGAAACGCCCAAAAATCAATAAAATAGTCCAAAAATTGCTTAAGCAATAAATAACCACACAATTACTATTAGAACACTATATCGCTGTATAGCGCTTTACGTATATTAAAAAACGATTTTTAATGAATCTAGTTGTATAAATATTTATAATATTCTTTTAACGATTTTTCCCAGCTAAAACGAGCTTTTGAGGCGTTTTTCTGGATTTTAGACCATTTTTTGGGATCGTTTATAAACATGTCCAGAACTTCGTCGAAGACGGTGAGCATATTTAAAATTTTATTCCCGTAGGTATCTCCGTCAAAACTGAAACCGTTTTTGTTATGATATACGGTATCTTTAAGTCCGCCGGTATTATGTACAAAACAAGGCGTGCCATTACGCATGGCAAGCATCTGGCTAATTCCGCAGGGCTCAAACTGACTTGGCATAAAATAAAGATCCGTTTCCAGATAAATAGAATCTATGACATCTTCAGACTGCCCGTTTATGAATATAAAGTTATCGTGCCGATAGCTCATCTCACGCATCATCGTCTCATATTCGGGAACGCCAGTGCCTAAAAGCAAAAAGATTCCGTTCACTTTTTTCAGCCGGGTCAACATCTCTTCCAGAAATTCTGGCGAACGTTTAAAAAAGTGAAATTTCTGATCAGTAAGCCGCGCCACACTAGCACAAATAAAACTGGGAGGATTATCTAAAAAAGGAACTATTTTTTCGCCAGTATGCGCCAGAAAATCAGATTTATATTTCTTGGATTCCTGTTGGAGCCATTTAAAAATGGCCTTGACTACATTGGGAAAAAGTCTTTCTCTTTCCGCTTCTCTAAAATTCTTATAATTTACACCGTTAAGAATCCCAAAAAGGCGGCCTTCTTTATCGGCATTCTGGAGGTCTTTCTCGAGCCATTCTCCACCTATAAATTCTGGCGGATTACTGGGTCGCATAATATCTTCTTTATACGAAGGGCTTACAGTATGCACTGCATCAGCCAGCCGAATCCCGATAGCCATTAGATTTATACAGTCTGAAAAACGGGGATCTCTTAGCATATCACCGTCAAAGCGGAGTGACGGAAAGAAATTGAGCAGCGACGCATAATTATTGTCAAATGGGCGTATGCCTTGTATGGACAGGTTATGAATACTAAAAACAAACTTGATGTTTTTTAAAGAAGCAAAACCAGGATTATATTCCCTAAGAACCAAAAGCATCGCAGTATGCCAATCGTGTAGATGCGCCACATCAAGTTTTCCGAAAGCGCCCTGAACGATTGCCTGAGCGACCGCCGTACAAAAAATAAAAAATTTTATGGAGTCGTTATAATACGGTTCCACTGCGTCATGGTGGTAAATATGGGCAATACTCCCGCCTGTTATCTCAGGATGGTGAATCACATAGTGCGTAATATTTTCAAATACATTTTTAGGAGGCACTTCATAAAGTTCAGCAGTATAAACACCATGTTTTAAGTGGAAATTCAATGTGGTGATAAACTTGCCTTGCTGATGTAATCTGGAATAGGATGGAACCACCACATGTACCCAGTCTCCATGCGCAGCGATTTGACGTGGCACATCACGCACCACATCTGCCATACCACCAGCTTTACAGTCTGCTAAAGCATCATTTTCGGCGGCCACAAATAAAAAATTTCGCATATTTTTTTGTCTATAGTTTTTAGGAGTATACATCTAAAAATAGATAAGATTACCTATAACATAGACGAAAAATAGAATAATAAAAAATAAGTGCTTTTAAAAAAATCACAAAAGTACTATCTCTCAGTAAATCTTGAGCAATAAATTAGGGTCTGGGCAGTTGTCCAGAAAATAGAGCAGGTTTCTTGCACTGCTCACTCCAGGGTAATCTCCATAATAATTCTCTATATCCATAATAATCTGAAAGTGAACATGTGGCGCGTAGTCTCCATTTTCTTCGGGTTTGCCCAGATGCGCTATTTGTTGACCGGCATTAATGAGCTGTCCCACTTCGAGATCCTGCAAAGATTTGCGTGATAAATGCCCATAAAGTGTATAAAAACAGGTTTGTCCCACCTCGTGTTTTAAAATAATACAAGGTCCATAATCACCGTAGTTCCGGTTATCCTTAAAACTATGTACCTCGCCCGTATATGCCGCGAGCACTGCCGTACCGGCAGCGCACCAAAGATCGAGCCCCAGATGGATATTGCGCTGTGCCTCGCTATTGTCCTGATTAAAATAAACACTTCGGCTATAAATATCCCGACGCTCATTGTAGCCGCCGTAACCTATCTTGCCAGCCCCAGCCTTTAATTTTCTATTAATATAAGTATCCAGTGCTTCAGAAGATGCCACATCTACACCTTGAAGCTCTTCATTATTAATGGAAAGATCTAGTGGAATGTAATCGCTTTTTTTGATCCCAGCGTTCAACAAGGGTACGAAGGATGCTGTTAGACTTTTTAAAAAAAGGTCCCGGCTTGATTTATCTCTACTCATGATATCAAAAATACCATTCTCCTCGATTATTTTACCATTACATCACTAAATTTAGAAGAAATCGAAACTGAAGCGCCCGCATCTTTGGTTTTATAAAACCCATTGAGCATCCGGCTGTCGTAACTACTCATTATTTTTGCATCTATGGTTTTGGGATAACTCAACGTACTGCGGGTACCGTTATACGAAAAATTATAGGCAGCATCTGGTAGATTAAGAACTAGCTCGCTGTTTTCCAGACTAATATTAATGCTCTCAAAATCCCTATCTACCTTGGCAATTGTAAGCTGACCAAAACTACCGCGTATCACGGCAGATTCTCCCAGTTCATTTATCACGACATTGCTTGCCCGGGCATCTAACTTAATGTTCTCTGCACTGTTTATAACACAGCGTTTTACGTAATTGGTTTGCAACGTCCCATAATTCCAGCTGTCTACGTCTATGGGGCTATAAGCAATAGTAAGGTAAGTACGATCGCCGTCTATGGTCTTTGCAATGAAGGCACCGTGTGATAAATTGATACGCGCATTTTTAGCCTCACTTATTTTTATATTCCCGTGACGAATGTCCAGGTCCAGTTTAGCTTCCTTTGGCATATGAATCAGGATGGTACGTTTAATATTTCCTGTAATTGCGGTAGGCATTCTCGTCACCGCGGAGAAGCTCACATGTGTGCCTATCACATTTCCATTAGCATCCCTTGTGACGGTTTTACTGAAATTTCCATTTTCTGCCTGTGCCATTTGTTGCATTTGCTGCGACCATTGTTCCATCGCCTGGCCCATATTTTCTCCCAAAGATTGCATATTCCCTTGTACAGATGCACCCATTTTAGTGCTCAAGTTTCCCATATTTTGACCCAGGGAAGCTTTAAATTCTTCGTTCCAGCGCTGTACATCTTCCATCCAGGCATCCACTTCTTCAACCGAAACCTTGGTGCCCAGGTTATTGTTCAGAATTGCTATGTAGCCTTCTCTATCCTTTTTAAAGGCATTTGCGTTAAAATTCAATTTTGGACCAAAAGGAGATTTTGGTATACTCTGCACCGCTTCAGCTATATTTTCTTTCGTTTTTTCAAGCTTTTGGGCGTTTTCCTTTTCCCATTTGGCCAAAACCTCTTTATAATCCGCTCCAAAACTGGACCGGATCTTTTCCTTATACGCATTAAGGTATTGCTCACCCTCACGACGATAGGCATCATAATCAAATTTTACATGATCTATCTTTTCGTAATACTGCGGCGGAAGCTGGCCACCGTTCAGGCTTTGCAACATAGGGGCAAGCATATTCTGCATCATGGGCTCAAGCATGGCCATAGATGAAGATACAATACTCTCCAGACCCCCACCAGAAAGATCTTTTAGCGGTACACCTATACCGGTATTCCCAGAGCTATTGATGCGTATACTGTTGCTATTGCCCTGCACATCTAGACGCCAGGCATTTTTTAATTGTTCTATCTGCTCTGCAGACAGATCTTCGGTTTCCAGAATTGCTTCTATTTGCACTTCGTCTTTATTCCAATTTTCAAAAACCACATCTGTGTTTTGCGCATCTACGAGCAGACTTATGTCTTCACTTGCATCGTAACGCTCTGTCATTTTAATCGTTTTTTCCTGCGACAGGCACGTCAGGGTATGAAAACCCGTTAGGCATGTAAAGGCTATGGTGGTGATATATAATTTCATCGCGAGGATTCTATATTCGGTTACTTTGAGACCCAGCTTTAGGAGCCTGTTTAATATCTTTCAGCTTATCTTTAAGTTTAAAAAGAAGGTTTAGCCGCAGTTGCAGGTTATCTATAAGCGTGCTCACGGTCTGATCGTTAACGCCCACTTCCACAAGATCTGCGTTTAGCTTTTTATATTCGGTATTGAGCTCTTCCAGCTGTGCCATATAAGAGTCAATGAGTTCTTTGTTATTGTCTGTAAGGTTAAGCTGCGCCAGTTCTACATTTATACTGGCCATATAATAATCTTCCAGCTTTTTGAATTCCGGAGAAAGATCGCTCAAATGTAATGGCGCGGCATCTGCCTCGGCTACCTGTACGTTTTGCTGATCTGGTTGCACATCAAAACCGCTGTTTTGGCTCAAAAGCAGACTCCCGATGGCGAAAATCACGATACATACCGCAGCGATCTTAAGCCACATATAATCACCGCTGTTTGTTTTTGCTTTGCCAAAATGTGTATCAAGTCTGGCCTCAAAGCGCTTGTCATGGCCACTTCGCAAACCATGGGAAGGAATGCCCTTATCGTTCTTAAATAATTCCCTAATATCCTGTGCCATTGTAATATGGTTTTAATTTATCCTGTAATTTCTTTTTACCACGGTGAACTAACGTTCTTGAGGCGACTTCGGTAATATCAAGTATTTCTGATATTTCCTGATGATCGTAACCCTCTATTAGAAAGAGCATCACGGCATAACGGTACCGTTCTGGCAGATCATCTATGGCGTCCTTGATCTGCGTAATAGAGATACTGTCTCCCACAGACCAATCGTCAAACTCTTCCACCGTTCCCATCACTTGTTCATTAATTGCAACAAGTTCCAGCTTTTTAGCCTTAAGCATATCAATGCTTTGGTTGATTACGATACGTTTTAGCCAAGCGCCAAAGGTCACTTCACCGGTAAACTGGTGCATTTTTGCAAAGGCCTTTACAAAACCTTCCTGCATGGCATCTTCAGCTTCAAAGGAGTTTTTTAAAAACCGAAAAGCCACATAATACATGCCCTCACTATACTTACGGTACAGCTGCAATTGCGCACGGCGATCGTTATGCTGGCATCGTTCTAGAATTTCTGATAACTGCAAAATGATGGTGTGGTTAGTGGTGTTAATTTAATGACGAAATAAAATACAGGGTGTTGCAATTTGGACTATTTTTTTGTGGATGTGCGGATGTGCGGATTTGAGGATGTGAGGATTTTGGGCGTTTCCCTACGGGTCGGGCTTTTCGTTGCAATCTTTTTGTTCGTTCCTCACAAAAAGGATTTCCTCTGCAATCCCTAACGCAAAATGCGTTTTTGATTAGATATCCTATTTTTTCAATTTTATATTAATAATATTGACCGATTTATTCTAAAACCGGGTCATTTTTAGTCTTTTTCTACCGCTTTTTTGGCGTTTTTGTAGCGATTTCAGCCTAATGCCAGAAACAGGCTCGTTACAATCTTTTTGCTCGTTCTTCGCAAAAAGGATTTCCTCTGCAATCCCTAACGCAAAATGCGTCTTAGATTAGATATTACTATTTTTTTTTAATTTTATATTAATAATATTGACCGATTTATCCTAAAACCGGGTCATTTTTTGCCCAAATTAGACGATTTTTAGGCGTTTTCAAAGTGGTTTTTTGAAATAAATTAATTTGTCTGAATCAACTTAGATCATTCGAATAACTCTTTAAGTTGAGCATTGTTTTGGCTGAAAACCAAAAAAGCCCAACTGTAGCTGGGCTTTTTTCTGAATTTTTGAGGCTGAAAACAAATTAAGAATCGGCGTCCAGATAATCTGGTATTTTATCACCATCTGTATCGGGATACTCAATAGAGCCGTCAGTATTGATAATGATCTCATCGCGCGTAAGAATGCCATCGCCGTCGTCGTCTTG
>Ga0314774_1002560_pt1 | contig 10097 bp, 6 predicted proteins | sample MetaGCBIA2018_FD_204515 | JGI IMG/M metagenome (GOLD analysis project Ga0314774, IMG submission 204515) | Cryopeg brine microbial communities from Beaufort Sea near Barrow, Alaska, United States - CBIA 2018 | ecosystem: Environmental > Aquatic > Marine > Coastal | place: USA: Alaska | collected... | reverse complement strand
CCCCTACTGGGCGTGTGAGTCGTGTGGGCTGGTCAAGCTCTGATCGGTAGCCACGCCGAACCACCTAAGTGCATCACCGTCAACCTCTTCAGCTTCTTCTAACTGCCCGATCTCGTTCAACCAGGAGGGTTTTGGTGCACCTGTTGAGTCCAGACGGAAGAAGACCACTCCGGCGATCGCCATGTCCCAGTCGAGGTGTTCAGTCGTTGGCGGCCGCGAGTGCGTCAGCGCTATGGCGGTTGCGTCATCCGCCCTCCACAGTCCGGCGCTGAAATCATGAAGCTCCCGGCCAGCGTCGTTGGGTCGCTGTCGCGCAAGCGATCTCCTCATTCTGATTGCCGCGTCGAGCGCTGTGAGCTCCACTGAGTCGATGGCGACCATCTGATGCCCCATCGTCGACATCAACCTGCCGAGGGTCCTGGTGCGGGTGTCACGGCTGCCGGACTCCACGTGGGAGATGAGTGACTGGTCTGTTGCCGATGCTTTCGCGAGTTCAACCTGGCTCATCCCAGACGTCTGGCGTGCGGCGCGGAGCTGGTGGGCAGTATTTGGCATCGTGTCCCTTTTATGGTCAATACGCCAAGAGTAACAAGTGGACATAGGGCGCCGTGCATAGCTCCTGTATGACGACAGCAACCCTCACCCCAACCCCGGCCGCGCCAACCGAATGGATTACCGTCCAGGAAGCTGCGGAGCGCTACCGCTGCTCAACTAAGACTATTCGCCGCTGGATTTACGACGGAATCATCAAGGCGAGGCGCATCGGGCCCCGTCTGATTCGAATTGATGCCGGCTCTCTTGAAAACATGGGCGAAGAGATGGCTTATCGCGACAACGAGTAGCGGCGGTGCGGCAGGTTTGACCTCAATCCTCGTGCGGGTAAAGGTCGAGCAGAAATTTGATGTGCGCTGTCAGGTCTCCACTTTTGTACACCTCGACAAGTACATCTTCGTATTGGGCTTTGAGGCGCTCGGGGATGAGGATTGCGTCGTATCCGTGTGACATCAGTACGGCGTTCATCACGTACCGTCCGGTTCGCTTATTACCGTCGAGGTAGAACTGTTGATAGGTGGCGAACGCGGCCCAGGTGGCACCGCGAACGACTGGATGTTCAAGTCGGCTGATGCGTTCCAGGCCGACCTCAAGGACTTTTGGTGTGATTCGTGCATCTAGTGCCCTGAAGCTCTCGCCATGCCCGAGAGCCACCTGCGGCCCTTCGAGCTGCTTGTCCTGATTGCCTCGAAAGGCTATGGATGCGAGGCCAAGCGGGGCGCCAATAAATACATGGAGGTCATCGGAGATTGTTTGTCCGGGCTCGATCTCAGCTCCGTCGCCCACACGGGCCAGCATGTGGTCGCTGGCTTGTTTGAGCCCCGCAACCTGAGCCTCCTCCCCTACGGTATGGCCGGCCACATGGCCACCGCTGAGAAGTGTCACAATTTCAGGTTCAGTAAAAGCGAATCCTTCGAGTCTCGCATCGTTGTACAACGAATTCGATTCGCGTGCGACGTATCGCTCGACGGCTCGTGCACTCCCTTTCGCGGGAACGTCGCTCATCGTCGAGGACAGGTCATCCCACTTCGGTTCAGGGACTGCCTGATGGTCGCCGGGAAATGTTGGGTATTCAGCCAACAGCGCTGCCCAATCCGGTCCGACATCGGATGGTTCATTGAGCTTCACGCCGAGGTCATTGTTTTGACCTCGGCGTGAATTGCTTACTCCGCGGATTCTGTACTGGTTTGAGCCACGGCCGCCGCCGGTTTTGCCCACCATCAGTACATCTTCTCCAGACTGGCGATCAGCACTCGTGCCATCATGTTCCCCTCGCCTTGACGTTTGCAGGCGACGAGCGCCCGTCGATAATCGGCGTCGAGGTGATGAGGCACCCACAGCCACGGGTAGCCGTGGTGGGCGAGGAACCCGCCGGTGAGGTGTCGGATGAATGCCGGGTCTGCGCCGTGTTGTGTGGCGCGCACTAGGAAGTCCATGGCCTGTCGTGGCACGTCCAGGGTGGTGTTGCCAGTAATCAGAGCACCGCGGGCGACGACGTCCAGCGTCGGCTCCAAACCCCGCTCAATGACTCGGAGCACCTGCCGTGCAGATTCACGGAGTTCCTGTACACGCCAGATGGAAAGTTCATCCCCGGTCACCGTCGTTCCGTCGACCAAAGTTTTGACTTGTCCCCATGTAACGTCGAGATGTTCTGCTGTCGCGTCAGAATCCACGATGACCGCCTGGTCCTTTCGTGCACGTTTCACTTCGCGGGGGCGATCTGGATTCCATGCCCGTAAGGGTGCTAGGACGTTGGGGTCGAGTCGGACCGGTGTTTGACGTACTAGGTCAACTGGGGCGTATGTCCGGTCCAAAGCTTCGAGGAGACGCTCGGCAGTATCGAACCGAGGCATCTTCGTGCCCGCTTCATATTCCGCGATCGTGGATCGAGATGTTCCGACGAGTTCGGCAAGGCGCGCGATACTCACGTTTTCGTCAATGCGCCGTGCGCGCAGCGTGTCACCAAACATTATGAACCTCCTGTACCCAATTAGGTACATCCTACCCCTATTGGCAGGAATATGCGGTGCATCGGCAGTGTCAGGCCATCGCTAACGGGAATGGGCAGGGATACATCTGGACATGGCTTGAAGCGTCCCGAAACGGGTGCATGCCCTCAACCACCCGAAACAGATAACGCCGAGATAATGCTTAAGGGCCAAAAACTACCCCGTACAACGAAAAAACCCCCGGATTTCCGGGGGTTTTTCAGTGAGCGATACTGGGATCGAACCAGCGACCTCTTCCGTGTCAGGGAAGCGCGCTACCGCTGCGCCAATCGCTCATGCTATTTAGTTAAAAACACTTTAGTTACAAAACCCTCGTTACGAGGTGGAGACGGGATTTGAACCCGCGTATACGGCTTTGCAGGCCGCTGCCTCGCCTCTCGGCCACTCCACCGCACATGAGAAGCATCAGCGAGGCTGACACTTCTCACTCGAGCGGATGACGAGATTCGAACTCGCGACCCTAACCTTGGCAAGGTTATGCGCTACCACTGCGCCACATCCGCACTTGCACCCAAATTCGTTGCCGTTTTCGCGTGCTAGATGACTGTATACGATGACTGCACTGAGAGCCAATTCGATGACGAGCGTGTCGCAGACTTATGCGAAGATTGCTGTGCGGGCGATTGGCGCAGTTGGTAGCGCGCTTCCCTCACACGGAAGAGGTCATCGGTTCGAGCCCGGTATCGCCCACAGGTAAAAGTGCAGGTCAGAGGCTAGTTTTTCTTCAAACTTAGGCCAGTTGTCACGAGGGTCGCACTCCAAATGACACCAAAATGACACCAAGTATTTTGCGGTGTGCTGGGACGCGCAAAACAGCGTCAAGAAATGACACCAGCAAAACGGCCCTAAACGTACACCTTCTGAGCGCGACAAACGAGCCGCTCCTGAGCGTCGGCAATCCAAATTTTTCGCCCGCCCCACTGGAAGCCAGCCAAAAGCGTCAGATGTGGCCGGCAGGCCACGCGTCGGTCTCGTCACGGTCGAGGATCTGGGAAGGTAGGGCCTTCGCTACGGATAGGTCATCGGCGTCAAAGAGGCCATCATATGGATCGATAATTATCGACGGCGGCGAGACGCCGAGCGTCTTCTTGTAAGACCTTGACCTTGAAGCCGCTAGGCATCACCCTTCGCAGCCGTATGCGGCGACGGGTAATACGGGGTACTCCTCGCTCAAGCCACCGCTGGATGGCACTTGCTCCGCATGTGCCTCGTTCAGTCGATCGATCGCTTTGCCGGACACTCTTCGGCTCCAGGCTCTGAGGAAAAGAACGCCGCCTTGGCGCACTGCAAATACATATCCGGTTGAGGGTCTAAACAAAAGTCGCAGCGTGACGAGGTCGCGCAGAGACTGAGCCACTGATCAGTTGCGAATAAAACACTGAGGTTCTCCCGACCTGCGTCGCCAATCTTAGGCAGAGGCCAATTAAACCAGCGGACGAAATGTCGCATCGACCGCCTAATGAAGCAGGTTTCACGCCAGCCGGTGGGATTGGAACGGGATTGCTCACGCTGGCCGCACATGGGGCAGTCCAGAGGTTTCGCCTACATGCGCAGGGTTGCGCCCCAGAGCTTGCCGACTAGCCCAAAACTTGCTGAGTGCTTTCCGTTCACCCCGATATCTCCCGCTGCAATCGGTCGCGACGAGCCTCGAAGAGCTGAAGGCTGTCGCCTAGGTAGCGTTCATAGGACGATAAGTCCGGCGGTAGCGCCGGCCCGTTGAAGTCGTCAAACGGGAGCAAGAAACGTACGCCACCATCAACATCCAAGAAGTCATTAAGGTGGAAGTGGTTGACGTATCCCCCGAAACTTCCAAATAGCTTGAAAAACGCGGACTGCCGGCCAATGGCATCGGCGAGCGGGCTGCTACCCCCCTCATAAAAACGTCGGATCGACTCAAGGGTCAGGTCCCATCGATCTTGAATGAGATGGTGTTTGCCCCGTTCTTGGTTGGTGCTGCCGGTTGCGACAGGGAAGATCATGAACCCGCAGATCGTGTAGGACCGACGCAGAAATCCGTCGGTCACAGCTAGCGGCACCTGCTCGAAGAGGCTGCGCAATTTCTTACGGTGTCGGGTTGCGATTGTGTCGCTTCCGAGCCTAAAACGCAGACCATCCGCATCGTAGACAAGATACGGAGACAGTGCATTCCCGCGTGCAAGTTCGAACGGGCGCCCATCAGGCAATGGCTTGCTCCAGAGCATCTGGTGGTATTGACGCAGTCTCGGGCTGTGGGAGTCCGGGTCCTTGCCCTGCGGGGTATCGTCAAAAAAGTTGAAGTCAACATCGATCTCGCGTAACTCGGTCATGCGGTGACTGTATCGGATGCCGCGGACAGAACGCATCCCACCTAGCTGCTTCACGGGTGCGCTCGGTAGTACTCCCCACATCCGCCAAGTTGGATTTCTCTTGAAATGCAGCGATACTGCCCGCGTCCTCAAGCAGAGAGTTGAGCGAGACGTTGCGAAAGCTCCGACTCGGTGAGGCGGACGTTCTTGCGGCTTGGAAGCTCGTCAGATGGCACAGGAATGGGCTAAGCGCGATCGGCGATCTCGGCGCTACGCTCAACACCAGCGGAAAGCGCTAGTTGCGCCGGACTGACCAAGCTTCGGACCCGACACGGTCGAGTATCTGGGCATTGACCGCATTGGCGATAGAGACGTCATCCTCATCGAAGAGGTCCGCATACCGATCTAGGGTCATCGAGACCGATGCGTGACCGAGCATCTTCTGCAAGGCTTTCACATTCGCGCCGCTCGACACAGCGATGCTCGCAGCCGTATGGCGCAGATCGTGAGGGGTGATGTCGGGGAACTCCTCAAACGTGGAGCCCTCTACCGCTGCCCGCTTCGCGCGAGTTTCATTGATGCTCTCAATCGCACTGCGGAACACCCTTAGGCGCCAGTCGTCCAGACGCACTGGCCCACCACGAGGGGCCGTGAATACATAGTCGGTCTTGCGCTTGCCCTCAACGAGCTCCTGCATAGCGTCACGCAGCAACTCTGGGAAGAATACCTCCCGGTTCTTCTTGAACTTCGGTTGACTCTCAATTAGGACGCCCTCGACATAGGTCGCCGCCAGGTCGATGTTGAGACGACTGGTCGACATGTTGACCCTTCCCACCCTGAGCGCGGTCAGTTCCCCGAACCTGAGACCGGAGTAGGCAAGTAGGCCAACGAGCGTCCTCGACCTGGGGTCAATGGCGTCAGCGAGTTCGAGGACTTCCTGATGCGTTAGGTACGTGTTCGCCGACTCGGTGGGCTTGGGGAGCCGGACACCGGTTGCAGGGTTACTGCTGATCGCCCGCTTATCCATCGCCAGCGCAAACGATGCCAGCAGGATTCCATGAGCCTTCTTAATCGTGTCTGGGCCTACGCCGCCTTGGTACATCGTTTCCACCCAGTCGGTCACCTGCACCCTAGTGACCTTCGGGGGTGCGACGTCTCCCCAAAACGGTAGGACATGATTCTTCGCCACCGACTTGCGGTTAGCGACTGTCGACGGGCTCAGTCCCGCCGTGCGGCCCACATGTTGCTCGATATAAACCCCGGCCGGATAAACCCCGGCCGGTCTCTTACGCGACCCGCGGTCGAGTACAACTCCAGTAGCGCTGGACATTGTCAGCTCGGCAGCTAAAATCTTCGCCGCCTTCTCCGTGACGAAACCACTTCGGCTCGCAGACTTATTGTTGGCATCGCGATAGCGCACACGCCAACGCACTGTCTTGTCGTTGAGCTCGTACTTCACGACTGTGGCCACAGCCAAAGAGTATCGAAGGAACCCGTTCATGCCTCGCGAAACGCGTCGAAACCCTGGAGGATTTTACTGCCCCTATGTTCTTCGAACAGCATCTAGAAGAACCCGATTGTCCAACTGACGGGTTTGGAATCTGCGACCGCGAGGCCCTCACGTGCCATGAATGGGGGCTCTTAGCCCAGGCTTGGGGCGTTTTGTTGCACAAGTGTGCTCGGAACGACACGTCTTGCAGGGGCAATAAGTTGTTGGTCACCCAACTTGTCCACTTCAGCAGGGACCCGCTCTAACTTTTCTTAGAAGACTCACCGCCGTGACCAAGCGCGGCGAGGAACTGTGTCGCGGTGAGCACCTCGTATGGCCGCGAGGCCACGTAGCCGGCCGGTGTCAAGTGACGGGTTACGAACCGTGTGTGTAGGACATACTCACCGTGATTCTGTTGAGCGTCAACTCCGAGCTTCTTCGCTATTTCTTCAACGTAGGGTCTCAACTCTGACTCTTTGCGCGAAAGCTGAGTTGCATAGCAAGGCTTGATCCGCCCCTTGCTTTCCGAATCACGATAGAAGGTCCGCAACTGGCGCGCTGTCTCCGCGAAGCCGTAGACCGAGGCAGGATCCTTCGCCTCGATCAGCCAGATATTCGGATCCCCGCTTCGCCCGCAAACGAGGTCGATCTCCGTTGTCACCTGCGGGACCCCGAGTCGCGCGTGATCGCCCTGCTTCACGCGCACGATCGTCTCGAACCCTAGTTCTTGAAGTTGGAGCTGGAGCCCGTGTTCAAATGTCAGGTTTCGTAGCGCACGCCTCTCATCTAGAGCGTTGGAGACCTGATCAGGCACTCCTCCTGTCCACGGCAAAACGCCTTGTGTCAGTTGATTGTTGTACACGCTTAAGGTCGTCAACAGATACTGCGGAGCGATCAGGATGGTGCCGTCAGCGTGCCGCACCAGAGGTCGAACAATTAGGCGATGCCTGCGTGTCCGTGTTCGCCAAGGCTCCCAACTGCTTGACCGCAGGACGTCCGAGGACAATGTGAGCATTTGGAATGCGTGTTGAAGACGTAAACGATGTTCCTCGTCAGGATCACCGGCTGCTTCGTATACCCAACTAAGTGCCTCGTGTTCGGACACGAACGCGACACTTCGATCTTCACTGAAGGACTCCCATTGGGCCAGAGCGATCAGGATCAAAAACAGATCGGACGTCGACGCTCCGAAGCACTCCAGCATTGCAGGATCGACGGCATCCTCAAGCCCGTCTGCGCTAGGTTCGTCGTCGATGAGCGTGGCTCCGATGCGGATGTTTGCCGCGGCCGTATTGAGTGCTCCCCCCTCCAACACCCAAGAATCGTCAGTCGCGTCTTGGTCGTCTTTAATGGTGAGCTCGTATGCAGAAGTGATTTCGATGGTCGCGGGAGCAACGCGGTAGTGGAGCCGCTCGCTCAGTGTGGTCATAGTGCGATAGGCATCCGCGGCTGCTAGCAAAGCGCTCCAGCTCTGAGCGGTCAAGTGATGCCCGCCGGTGCCACCTTGTGATCTCAGCGTAGCTTCGACGATGATCTCGTTGCACTGGCGCAGTTGAAATGATTCGCCGCTTAGTTCGGCCATACGCTCTACGGGGTCCCAGTCAGTGGCGAGATTGCGAGCGACTCGGGTCAGATTTCCCTGGTCACGTTGCTGGTTGTCCGCGACCCGGTTGAGCTGTTCCATCCCTTTGGCAATGATCGCCTGCGTATCATGCAACGCGATGCGGTCATTAAGCACTTTCAGAGCCGCGGGAGCGAGATGTTCCTTTACGAGATTATTGGCGTCGATTCCCCGATACTGGCCAGGTTGCACTCCTACCGAGTACAGGTGGCGCGCAAAGGATGAAGTTGCCGCAGACTCGTCGGAGGGGTTCAAGCGCCAAGGACTTTTTAGGTGGTTCAATTTGGTTCGCGAAGATTGCGTTTCGATTATCAGGAACGATCGGCCAGTGCGCCATTCGTTTCCGATCTCTTCGGAAACGTTGCGATCGATCCCGCCGTACTGAAGCAACTGCTTCAGCACAGTGACGGTCAGTTCATTGGCTGCGCGAGGATTCCCTTCTGCCTCCTTCACGAATCGTTCAAGATCGAAGCTCCAGAGTGCCACGCGCGGAGCTCCCAGCGTTTGCACCGAAAAGGAGGAGAACTCGACCACGCCATCGGACTGATCATCGCTTTCGTCAACCGCTCGAAGCCGAAGCCGGTATCCGGGAACGTTGAGGCCTTGGTGAGCGTTTCTCCACGACTCACCGATCGCGCTGAAGCCAAAGACGAGACCCCCACATACGTCGAACAGGAACCGATATTCTTGCCCAATGGTCCAGTCGGGATCGGACCTTACTATTGCGATTGGAGGCGTAGTTAGGGCCAAGGACCAACCGACTTGATCGGGAGCATGATGGGTTCCACGCTGATGGACGTATTCGCTTTCCGGGCCGAGAAAGGCCACCGACGCGATGTTGCCGGACGAGACTTCGGCCATCTCAGCGTGCCGGAGTGCCGGCAGCCCTGCTCCACAAAGTGCGATCTCCAAGGGCGAAAGTTCGACCGCTCGTTGCCATTCTGCGTCGCCTGCATGTGCCTCAAAATACATGCGTGTTGGGCTGATCCCCCCTTTGAAGAAGGTCTTCCCGTTGGTCCTCCAGGGCTCCCAGTAGTTGATTGCCTCCCAGCCAAAGCTGGCTGGGAACTCTGGTGAGCTCAGGTCGCGAGCAAACCGATACAGGTCGTCGTCGGCTGTTGCCGTCTCGGCAACCCAGGTCAGGTCTTCCAGCGCGAGAGTTGCTTGGCCGGGCACCTGAGGCGCCATTAAATGCGCTAGGCCTGCGAAGATGACAAGCGGAACTACGGTCGCCTCCGGGAGCAAGGTGATACTCCCTCCGCCAGCAATCTGCGCCGAGATTGGCCCATCGGACGGGTTGTGGTTACGAACCCGCTCAGCCAGGGTTACGCACGCTATTGAGCTTGGACCAGTTCGTTCTAGGTCCTCTGTAAAGAGAATCGAGACTGCGATGAAGTTTGGGCCGTCGGCTGGAACCAGCCACTGGATTTCGTTTCCCGCAAGAGGACCTATCTCTTCGGGCGATTTAGGTGGTGCTTCGATCAAAGTTTTCGAGAAACGCCAGAGTGCGTTGCGAGTCGCGTCGATGCAGGACGCCCGAAGCTCCCGTCGAGCGTGATCGTCGCGATCAAGGCCATCGACCAGCTCCGACACTGCGTGAGCAAGCGCCTCCGGAACGAACGTCGGTGGCAGCCACCTATACGCTTGATCGGCGGCTGAGACTCGAAAACGCAGGGTTCGTCCGAAGGGACTAGTGGGGCTTTCATGGTTGTACTGAGCTGAGCCCGCGGGTGAGGTCATCCAGTCAAGCGCAAGCCGATCCGCTTGGTTTAGCTGGAGTGATTCGAGCGGATCAGTTGAGAGGAGGCTTCGCGCGGCATGAATCTCGCTCAGCGGCAGATCGATTGCGTCCCCCAGTTGGATGTCTGGAGCCGGTTGCCACTCCGGTAGCAGAGTGCTCAGGCAGTAGTCCACGTATTTGAGCGACACTCGAACGACATTCGCAATTCCAAACTTGTGACGCCGCACAAGTCGATCATCCACTGCGGCGGCAAGTCGCAGAGCGCGAGACAAGTCTGCTATCGGTCTCTCGGTCAAACCTGGGGCAAAACGCAGCAGTTCATCGCCGACTCGAACAGTAGCGATGTTGGTCGGATCGGTTGGGACGTAGTCCTCGTGCATCACCCCGATGCCCTTGGATT
>Ga0314774_1002558_pt1 | contig 10109 bp, 10 predicted proteins | sample MetaGCBIA2018_FD_204515 | JGI IMG/M metagenome (GOLD analysis project Ga0314774, IMG submission 204515) | Cryopeg brine microbial communities from Beaufort Sea near Barrow, Alaska, United States - CBIA 2018 | ecosystem: Environmental > Aquatic > Marine > Coastal | place: USA: Alaska | collected... | reverse complement strand
GAGTTTGGAACCTCGGGATGGCAAAATCGTGATTGCAGCATTGGATGGCGAATTGACGGTCAAACGCTTATCAATGAAATCCACTGGAACATGGTTAGTACCTGAAAATGATGATTACCCCCCCATCTTGGTCAGAGAGGAGTCCGATATCGTGATTTGGGGCGTAGTGACTTCTGCGATTTCACAATTTTAACTTAATTAGTCTATTCTTGATTTAGAAAAATTTGATGCATTTGGTTGGTTTTTATGGAAAGATGGTAGCTACTAAGCTCCTAGTTAAATTAACTCATTGAATATGATGGATAATATGTGAATAAAAATCGGTATGAGAATAGAAATTCATATGTCATCGCTTTGTGGCTTACTGTAGTAGGATTGGTTCTATTTGGTGCGCTCTGGGGCTATGAATGGGGGAAGTCAAGCTTAGAAAGAAGCGCGATATCGGCTTATGAACAAAAGATTGAATCGGACATCAAAGCGTTGATTGAGGATAAAAGAGATGCTTCTATGGCTATTGCCATTACGCTGTCTCAAAACCCAGATATTAAGTCCATGTTGTGCAAAACCTGTGTCCCTGTAAACTTTGATTTTAAGCAACTTTCAGATCAGCTAGCGACCAATACTAATTTCAATAACGTCTGGATACAACTCATTGATGCAGATGGTGCGAGTCTATTAAGAAGTTGGAGTCCTAAGAAAGGCGATTCACTGTTAAAAGTCCGCAAGGATATTGAGGCTAATTTAGCCAATCCTAAAGTGACTCGAACGTTAAGTGTGGGGACCTTTTCACTTTCCGTTAAATCGGCGATGCCTATTTTCGATGAACAGAAAAAGTTGTTAGGCTTGGTTGAGGTGATTTCAAAGTTTGGGACTCTGGCAAAACGTTTAAAACAAGCTGAAGATATTGACTCCGTTATTTTGGTGGATAAACGGTTCCGTAAACAGTTGACTAATGCGGAGACGGGTCTGTTTCTAGAAGACTATTATGTGGTCAATAAAACGGCTTTACTTCAGGATCGAGCTTTTTTAGCCAAACTAGCTAAGCTAGGCTTTACGCATTTTGGAGGTTATCAGCTTCACGGACAAACAATTGTTGGGCGACATTTAATCCTAGACAATAGCCATCAAGAGATTGCCTCTTGGTTTACATTTTCTAATAAGAATCAAGTCGATTTTACAGAAATGGAGCAGATATTAGCAGGCTATATCTATGCTGTTATGCTCTTTTTATTACTGCTGACTGTCCTATTTATTGTCTACTGTTTTAAACGTCAGTCGGATGGTCGAAAACGTTATTATCGCCAAATCATTGATTCTGCATCGGACATTATTTTAGTAGCAGATCGTAATAAAGTCGTGGATGCAAATCAGCATTTCTTTGACTTTTATAGTGATTTTTCGACGTTATCTGAATTTCTCAAACAGCATGAAGACCTTAGTAATACCTTTGAAAAAGAAGAAGGCTTTTTACAAAAATATATGCAAGGGGTGTATTGGTTGGATTATGTGCTTCAAAATAGAAAAAAGGTTTATAAAGCTAAAATAATGAAAAATGGTCAGCCTCATTACTTCTCAGTAAAAGCAGGCATGATGGAAGGATTACAAAAACCGTTATTCAATGTTTTACTGCAAGAGATTACCGAACAAGAACTTTATAAAAATCAGTTGGAACATTTATCACAAACGGATGCTTTAACGGGTATAGGAAACCGCCTTTATTTTAATCGTAGTTTGAACAAAGAGATTCAGCGTTCACGACGATATAAGAGTGATTTATCGCTATTAATGTTTGATATTGATTTCTTTAAAAAGGTGAATGATAACTATGGACATGATGTAGGTGACCAGGTATTGGTTGAAATTTCAGCCGTGATACAGTCGCTACTGCGTGAAACAGATATATTGTGTCGTTTTGGCGGGGAAGAATTTGCCATTATTATGCCTGAAACGGGTCTGATTGAAGCCGAAAAGAGTGCTGAACGATTAAGATCAACGATAGAGAAGGTTTCTACAAGTGAGTTTCCGTCAAAACTCACCATTAGTTTTGGTGTGGGCCAGGTAACGAAATGGGATAATGAAAAAACGATTTTAAAACGAGTTGATAATGCCCTATATAGCGCTAAAGAATTAGGTAGAAATCGTGTCGTTGTCGCCGAAGGCGACGTTATCCAAAGGCCTTAAAACTTTTCAGATATCGAAGTTAATTAGTGATATGATTTTGCTATTAAATGCAGGGAGCAAATAGCAATGAGTGTATTACCACATCATCTTAAATATGCAGAGACTCATGAGTGGGTTTACATCAATGAAGACGGTCATGCCCTGGTTGGCATTACTGATTTTGCGCAAGAGGCTTTAGGTGAAATGATGAGTGTCACTTTTCCCGAATTAGGCGGTTATGCCCAAGCCGGGGATGAGGTCATGTCCTTAGAGTCAGTGAAATCAGCGTCTGATATATTTGCACCCGTCAGTGGTGAAATTATTGAAATTAATGAAGCTCTGGAAGATGATCCGGAACTCATAAATGAAGAGCCTTATGATGGCGGTTGGTTATTTAAGATTGCTCCGCACGATCATACCGAGTTAGAAGAGTTGATGTCAGATGCAGATTATCAAGCGCTTATTGACGGTTAATCTTTAGACCCGACTTTCCAAATTTTAAAGAAGAGGCTTTAGCCTCTTTCTTTTTTTAACACCTTTAAAAAGAAGAACTTTATGTTAGCCAGTTTACGCTTAAAAAAGAACGAAGAACGCCGCATTCAACAAGGTCATATGTGGGTATTTAGTAATGAAGTAGATACCGTTGCAACACCGTTAAAAGATTTTGAGGCTGGGCAGCAAGTCATTATTGAAGCCTCTAACGGTAAGCCATTAGGTATGGGTTTTGTTAATCCGAATACCTTGATTTGTGCACGTTTACTCAGTCGTAGCGCTAAGCTTGAACTGAATATGAAGTTTTTAAAGAAACGCATTCAAGCTGCACAAGAGTTGCGTGAGATGCATTTTGACCAGCCTTTCTATCGACTGGTATTTGGAGATTCTGATGGTCTACCAGGCCTGGTCATTGATCGTTTTGGTGATGTATTTGCTGTGCAAATTACCACTGCAGGTATGGAAGTCATCAAAGAGGATATCGTTCAAGTCCTTGAAAACTTATATCACCCACAAGCGATTGTGATGAAGAATAATACTCCAAGCCGTGAGTTAGAGGGTTTACCTTTGTATGAAGAAGTGGTATATGGCGAAATGCCTGCTGAACTTATCATTGAAGAGAATGGCGTGAAATTTTCGATTCCGGTTGAAGGTGGTCAAAAGACCGGTTGGTTTTATGATCATCGTATGGCACGTGGCCGTTTACAGACACTGGTAAAAGGTAAGCGCGTATTGGATGTCTTTAGTTACCTAGGCGGTTGGGGTGTCGCTGCGGCCGTGGCTGGTGCCGAAGAAGTGACTTGCGTTGATTCCTCTGAGTTTGCTTTAGATGGTGTTGATATCAATGCGGCTTTGAATGGTGTCGCAGAGAAGCTGGTGACGATTCAAGGTAATGCTTTTGACGTCTTAAATGCTCTGCGCACCGATGAGCAAAAGTTTGATGTTGTCATTGTCGACCCTCCTGCCTTTATTAAGCGTAAAAAAGACTTTAAAAAGGGTGCTGAAGCCTACCGTCGTATCAATGAAATCGCCATGCGTGTTTTAGAAAAAGACGGTATCTTGGTCTCGGCTTCTTGCTCTCATCATATGACGCGTGATAATTTGTTGACGGCTGTGCAGTCTGCCGCACGTCATATTGATCGCAATGTACAATTGTTTGAGCAAGGTCATCAAGGCCCTGATCATCCTATTCATCCCGCGATTCCGGAAACTGAATATATCAAAACGTTGTTCTTTAAAGTCACACCAACTTGGTAATCGTTTAAAAGGTTTAAAGTCACCCTATGAAAACAGCTTTATCTTTAAACCCGTCCGAAGTTCAACAAAAACAGCTTCAAAAACAGTTATCTAAATCCTGTTTTTGGGATGAAGTTGAACAAACCTTGTGGATTGATTGTCGAAAAGTTCTGCCAGAATTTGGTGTTCTGAATGTCCCTAGCTGGGATTCTTTAACGATGAGTTCATCTAAAATTCCAGCCTATCCAAACAATCTAAGAATTCTTGATTGGTCTAATTATTCTCAAATTTCTTATTGGCGTAAACAGATCCCACAATGGGTGCATGATAGCTGTGCGCTTTTCCCTACCCATCAACTCTCCTTGCTGCATTATGCAGGCAAATATCCGCAAGTTTTAGAGCTACTTGATCATTCTCCAATGCTCGCATGGCGCTTAATAACAGCGGGCTTGGAAGAAGTGGATATTGTCGCGTTATTATCCGGAAAACGCCAAATTATGGCTGGGCAAGTGGGTTGGCCAGAGAAAGTTGAGACGGTAAAGTTTTTACGTAATTTACGTTTACGGTTAGTAAATGACGAGATTGCCGAGCAAATTGAGATTTGTTTAATGGATGAGCAACGTTTAACGGCTTTGCAGACTTTACCTCGAATCAATTCCATGGCTTTGTCTTTGGCAGCTCGTTTTCCTGAGTTGATTGGCTGTAAATTGCACCATGCACTGGCACAACTACCGTGTCGCCCTATGCAGTGTCAAAGCATGGTGGCGTTACTTGAGGATGCTTATAGATTGGCTGAAGCCCTGACTTTGCCACACGCTGAGATTGATAAAATTGGCAACTGTCGATATTTGGTGGAAGTGACTCAAGTCTACCAGGCCTGGTTAAAAATAGGATGTGACGAGTTTGTGCGGGAGATGATGGCCATCAATTCTGAAAAGAAATCCAATCTCGAACAACGACTCTCAGCAGAGCCAAAGGTAATGACCTCATGGCAGGATTGGGTTGAAGTCTCTCGATTACAGCAACATGCTTGGTGGTTGGATTACTCTACGAATGGACAAGATTTAGTTGTTTGGCAGAGTGAAAAGGGTGTTTGGAGCGCATTAATAAATAAACATTCAGATGAACTCATTACTGAGTTGCAAACCATTGTACGGGTAAGAGGGGAGGAAAATTGTTTACCAGGAGCCAAGCCGTTGGCAGATTTACATCTATGGCAGGCGCGTTTATTACCGCAAGGCGACTAAACGAAAAGACCCAAATTTGACCTTGGGTCCTTAAGGTAAGTTTAGGGTAAGTGTTAACCTAAATTTCACGTTGCATCGACTAAGATTCAATCAGGAGTTCAGAACCCATTAGGTCTTCATACGTTTCACGTGGACGAATCAACCAGGCCTGGTCATTTTGTACCATGACTTCTGCCGCACGTGGACGTGTATTGTAATTAGAGCTCATGGTGAAACCATAGGCTCCAGAAGACATTACGGCCAACAAGTCGCCGGCTTTAAGATTTAACGCTCTATCTTTTCCTAAAAAGTCACCCGTTTCACAAACAGGCCCAACTAAATCCCAGTTGGTTTCTAAGCCATCTGTTCTCGGTGTCACCGCAACAATCTCCTGGTAAGCTTGGTATAACGCCGGACGAATTAAATCGTTCATTGCGGCATCAATAATAGCGAAATTTTTATGTTCAGTAGGCTTTAGGTATTCAACTTCGGTTAATAGCACACCGGCATTACCCGCGATGGCACGGCCAGGTTCGATAATCACTTCAATATCAGGGTCATTTAGTTTGTTGATTAATGCCTGAATGTATTCCGCAATTGGAGGAGGTACTTCATCGGTATATTGAATGCCTAAACCGCCACCTAAATCTAGGTGATGAATGTCAATGCCCATCTCAGCGAGCGTCGCTTTCAACGTTAACACACGCTCTAAGGCATCGACAAAAGGCGTTATCTCAGTTAACTGTGAACCGATATGGCAATCAATGCCAACAGGATTGATGTGCGAGCAAGCGCATGCATCGGCATATAATTCGGGTGCAGTGTTAATATCTACTCCAAACTTATTGTCTTTGAGCCCCGTTGAAATATACGGGTGGGTTTTGGCATCAACATCGGGATTAACTCGAATTGAGATATTAGCTATTAAATCCATGGATTCTGCAACCGTTTGAATACGATCCAACTCGGCATGTGACTCCAAGTTAAAACAACGGATACCGACCTCTAAAGCACGGCGAATTTCGGAAGACTGCTTAGCGACTCCTGAAAAAACTACCTTTTTAGGGTCACCACCAGCACGCAAAACGCGTTCAAGTTCACCTTGTGAGACAATGTCAAAACCTGCGCCTATCTTTGCTAAACTTTGTAAAACAGCAATATTAGAGTTGGTTTTAACGGCATAACAAACTAAATGAGGTTGGCTTCCAAAAGCCGTATCAAAAGCCAGCCAGCGGCTCTCGAATTCCGTTTTAGAGTAAACGTACAATGGAGTGCCATAGCGTTTTGCTAAGCTGTCTAAAGAGACGTCTTCGGCATGGAGGGTACCGTTTTTAAGTTGAAAAGCATGAGTCATTTTGATTCCTGAGAACTAATTAATCGCAAGTTTGTTTGATCAGAAGAGACCGATTGTACGACCTGTTCTGGTGCCTCTTCAGGCAGGACTAAAGGACTTTTTTTGCCACAGCCTGAGAGAAGAGCCGCCAGCAGCAGTAAAAACATGCTTAAAGATAAATGCATAAAAATCAGCCATTGGTTTGGGGTATTTATTCAGTACCCGCGCTAAGTGTTATTGGGAGGTCAGCTTCAATCAACAAGTCTATTTGAAAGATGATTTCTACAATCTCAATAGAATTCTTGTTTAATGAAGTCTTCATCCCTTAGAATGAGGGATATTTTATCAGAAACGAGCGAGCGACAATGCAAGAAGCGAAACAAGACCCGCCAATTATTATCGAACCGAAAAGCAAAGCCACTGCTGCGGTGATTTGGCTACATGGTTTAGGGGCCGATGGCAATGACTTTGCAGGGCTGGTACCGGAGTTAAGGTTACCCACTCAGCATGGCATTCGGTTTATATTTCCGAATGCACCCGTGCAAGCAGTCACCATAAATGGTGGCATGGAGATGCGTTCTTGGTATGACATTCGTAGTACTGATTTTATGAATGATATTGATGCGGCCGGTATTCGGGTTTCTTGTCATGAGATACATGCCTTGGTTCAACAGCAGATTGACTCGGGAATTGACGTTGATAAAATTGTTTTGGCAGGTTTTTCGCAAGGAGGCTTAATCGCACTGCATGCTGGTTTGAGTTTTAGCCAAGCCTTAGCAGGAATTATGGCTCTCTCAACCTATTGCCCTATGAGTGAACAATTTCACTTGCACCTGCACCTGCCTATTTTAATGGCTCACGGAAAATTCGATACCGTCATTCCAATGCCTGTTGCCAAGCAGTCTGCAGAGTCTTTAACTCAATGTGGGTATGTCATTGAGTGGTATGAGTATCCAATGGAACATCAAGTCTGTCTGGATGAGATAGAAGACATCTCAACGTGGCTGGTAAAGACGTTATCGATTGCTTTGTAATTGATATTAGGATCCTTTCATAAAATAAGAAAAGACTAAACGTGACTGAGTTAAAGAATAGTTTGACAGATCAACAAGCGTGCTTAGATTTTTTTCAATCTCGTTCGACACTTATGTTAAGTACCGTTAATTCGCAAGGTACCTTGGAAACTAGTGTGGCACCCTTCGTAACGGATAATGAAGGTCACCTCTATTTATTTGTCAGTGAATTAGCGCGGCACACTCAAAATATTCTAGAGTGGATTACAGTGAATGAAGCTGCATCATTAAACCCTGATTCAGTAAAACGACCAGGCCTGGTGAGTTGTTTACTGGTGGCTGACGAAATTGAAACCAAGCAGTTGTTTGCACGTGAACGTTTGACGATGCAATTAGAACTGACCGAAGTACTTAGAGCATCTTCACGCTTTGAGTGGGTAATGACACGATTCGAATCTAAATTTGGTGAGATCATCACACTGTTAAAAAGTTTACCGGATTTTCATTTGATTCAGTTAACACCGGTAACAGGTGGCTATGTCAAAGGGTTTGGCCAAGCATTTACCTTTAAAGGTTTTCCGGGTCAGCAATTGCAACTAATTCAACAGAAATAAGTGCAATAAAAATAAAACCCATCCTAAAGATAAAAGGAATTTGTCATGCCTAGTCCAAGGCGTTACTTTAGATATGATGTAAAGGTCCCGATGCACTTGGAACCCGTTGACCGTTATGGGAAATATCTAGGTGCAGACCGTCGCCAATTGATAAATGAGAAAGAAGAGGCGCATTTAAAGAAGTTGGGTGGTCAGCTAGATGAACTGCTCGGTAAAGTCATTAATGCGAGTTCACATGCTCCTCATGTCTTTTTTGTATTGAATCATAGAATCAATTTTATGTGGTGGATGACGGATTTATTGATAGAGTCAAACGATCCACGCCAACAAAGTGACTATCAATTTCGCTCTAAAGAAGACCTAAAATTCTCACCACCGAGCAGTAAAAAAGGCTCTAGCATCACTCCTTTAGTTCAGGGGTTATACCGAGCGACTGAGCTGTATATTGCAGAATTGCAAACGGTGATTCGAAAAAGTGTTTCCGGTAAGATATTTCTTTATCCATGGGCTTCTCAAGGAATGTTTAGTGCCACTCGTTATGTTAAGAATTTAGATAATTTAGTCGATTCAGGCATTTTACCTGCGAAAGTCCTTAAGTTGATGATTGAAAAGCTTAATTTACAGGCAACGGTTTTAGAACGTTTAAAAGGGGTTTACCGTAAGGTTTCTCTTGCAGAGACGTGGCCGAGTTACCAAGCCAATTTAAGTTGTGGGGGATTTAGTTTTTTAACCAATGAGACGTATCCTATTTTTGGAAAGATGGATATTTTTATGGAAATTGACGCAGAGGTGATGGTCTGCCGTGGCAAAATCATCTCCCAGGTCTTCATGGAAGGTCGGCCATTTCAATATCGCATTGGGGTCGAGTTCGATTTTCTAACGAGTGAGCAAGTGCATGCTATTACTCTGTTTTTACAGCATAAAGAGATTGAGGATGCTATGGCCATGGTGGCTTTACCTTTTTAAAGAAAATCGCAACATATTCCAGATCGTTATTGTGCAGGTTAAAAAGGGTTGTTTAGTTTAAAAAGTAAGGGTTAGGGGTGACCTTGAGCATATTTAATATTTTGTTGTTTAACCAGTAACGCATTTTTGATCCATGCCGCCATTTGTGAATGGTCTTGGATTAATGCTTGGTATAGTTCACCGATACTTTCGCCCTTCATGCCATATGCAAAAGCAGTAATCTCAATTAATTTATCAATGTAACGGTTGGGAAAGTGGAGCTGAACTTGAAAGTAGCTGACTTTAGTGAGAATGACGGCATTTAGAACTTTATTCCATTCTTCTCGCGATAAAGCAGGGTATTGTTCTTTTGACAGTTGGCTTGGGCCATCCAATCGAATCGTCAGTAACTCTTTGAGACTTGAAAAGCGGATTAAATCCAGGGCAGGTTCACGGATTGACAGTGCAATAGTATCCATGAAGCTTGGATCAACATCGTGACTACTTCCAGGCATGAATTTTAGTCCTCATAAGATTGTCTGCATTATCGTTCATTTAAAATAGGCTTTTTGCTTTTGCTAAAATGATGTTAAATTTCATCAGAGACAATAGGCCATGAAAATATCTTTTTAAAGAACTATTTTCATACACTCTTTTATTTCTTGTTTTTGAATTTCGAGCTGCAGAAAATCCTGGTCTCTGCCATGCGGAAATTCAAAGTTGATTGCGATGCGTTCCATCTGTTTACGTTCATCGGTTCGTATATCAACCACAGTGCCTTCAAAAGGTAAGACGCGGTCTTGTTCTGCGAAGTAAAGATATACATCAACTCTGGAGTATAAATCATACCGCTTATCCATATGTACCGCGAGGCCGCTAGCACTTGTATTAGCGTCTCTAAGGATCCATTCCTGCGGGAACTGCTTTAAATAGTTGTCATCATTGATTTGTCGATAAATTTCTAAATAAGCATCCATAAAATTTGAAAGATTCAATATGGCTTGAATCAATGGAATTTTTTGAAATTTAGGGGCTTGAAAAGTAGCGATCATCTCATCGACTTTAAAACCGACTGGCAAATGACCAGAAA
>Ga0314774_1002556_pt1 | contig 10112 bp, 9 predicted proteins | sample MetaGCBIA2018_FD_204515 | JGI IMG/M metagenome (GOLD analysis project Ga0314774, IMG submission 204515) | Cryopeg brine microbial communities from Beaufort Sea near Barrow, Alaska, United States - CBIA 2018 | ecosystem: Environmental > Aquatic > Marine > Coastal | place: USA: Alaska | collected... | reverse complement strand
TCATAAGATTTGACCCTTTTCCAAGATATGCATCCCGAAGCTGAACAGCAGTGACCATTTCACCCTTCCCAGTTAAACGTTGAAAGTGGGTATAAATATCATTCCTGACTTGAGCTATATACCTGTTCAGTGTATAAGCTTCAGGGGAAGTACCATTGACCAATCCTCCTGAGATATTCCATATACTTAATTTAACCTTTCTATGAATACTTGCCTCAGCCCTATTTCCATCAATTGTTACCCGAAAATAAATATTGGACTTACCAGTCTTGTCGACTTTAGTTCGCTTAATATAAAACAGTATGGAAAGAGGATTGTACATAACATCGAATTTAGTGACACCGAATGACACCTAAATGTACAAAAAAAAAATTATAAAAAAATAGCTAACTTTAGGTTTTAGGAGGGTTTTAACGCTATTCGGTGTCACTTTTTTAAAAATAAAAGTGACACCGAATTAGCACCTTTTAATATGTATTTATATGATATTAGATGATATCATATAAAATTAAAAAACCCGTAAACAGTGATGTTTACGGGTTTTTAGTGGGTTTTGACACCTACTCAGCGGAGAAAGAGGGATTCGCACCTTTAGTACTAAATAATGATAACATCCCTCTTAAATAGGGCGCTTAGGTACTGTATTTGCTCATTATTAAAAATTTGTTATATTTGCTGTGGGAGTCAAAAACATAGGGTTTAGAACAATTTTATGCCCCTAATTATGCCCCTAGAAAATTATGAGCTATCCGTACACCTTTAATTTAAAAGATAGAAATAGTAAAAAACCAACTCTTATCTATCTCCGAGCAAGTATAAAAAATGAAGGGAAATACCTGAAATATTCAACTGGTGAAAAAATATTACCTGAGCATTGGGATTTCGAATCCCAGTTTCCGATAAAAATTAAAGGAAAAAATAAAGAGGCTGTGAACATCAATTCAGTCATTAATCAAATAAGTCGATACGGTGATGTATTTGAAAATATTTGTACTAAGTTGGAGGCTCAAAATCTTGATCTTTCCGTACAGATAATTAAAGCGGAGCTGGATTATGAATTTAAAAAAAGTACTTCTGCCCCTAATTCTTTCTTTGTAGTATTTGATTCTTTTATTCAGGAAAAAAAGGATTTGGGAATGATAACAGGTGGGACTATTGCTAGATACGAAAATATCAAAACCTTATTGGAGCGATTTTCAAATGAAAGATCTTATAGTATTAACTTCACCACCATTAATGAAAATTTTTACGTTAAGTGGGTTAATTTTAGCCGCCAGGTTCTAAAACATAAAAACAATACCCTTGGAAGAAATATTGGTTTCATAAAAACCTTTATGAATTGGTCATTAAAAAAGAAGTACCATTTCAATTATGAATTTAAGGATTTTAAAAAAACCTCTAGTGATACCGATGAAATCGCTCTATCTGTGGAAGAATTGGAGCATCTGTACAATTTTGATTTTTCCCAAAAACTAAGACTTGAAAAAGTTAGGGACGTTTTCGTTTTTGGTTGTGCCACTGGATTAAGATATTCCGACTATTCCCGAATTAATAAAACCAATATACGAAATGGGCAAATCTTTATTAATACTCAAAAGCAAAAGAGTAATTTAGGAGTTCCTTTAAATAAGTATTCAAGAAATATCCTGGAAAAATATGAATATGATCTTCCTGTTATTAGTCCACAGAAATTTCGTGAGTACATAAAGGAGGCTTGTAAATTGGCCGGGATGGATGACACAGTGGTTAAAACCTCATTCATTGGGAATAAACGAATTGAAGACCATATTAAAAGGCACGATATGATAAGCACACATACCGCCAGGAGAACCTTTATTACCATCTCCCTGGAAAAAGGGATGCGACCTGACATAGTCATGAGCATTACCGGACATAAGAGCTACAGTAGCTTTAAAAAGTATATTAAACTCTCGGACAAAGTAAGAGAACAAGAAATGGCTAATGCCTGGAAATAATATGAAAGAAATTGGATTAAATCATTGTTATGATCTATATTATGAAAAATTTGGAGAATCAATTCAGAATATTTTAGAGCAAACAATTACTGAAATTGTAGAGGAGGTAGATAGGAAAACTATAGATTTTGCAACCAAATATTTCATAAATCCATCCAAATTAGAGAAGGCGGAGAGAAATAAATCTTTATATGAAAAGGAAATGTTACGGGAAATTCTTACTAGCAAGAATATATTGCTCGAAAAATTAAATTCTCAATATGTCCACCTTTATACTAATTATCAGCAAGATATTCCTGAAATGGCAAGACGGATCACCTGGTCTTGGTTATCTTCTCCCAAGTTAAAAATTTCAATACCAGTGCAATTTCGGTTTAATGAGCTAAAGGAATCCCTTATTTCTGTCGGATATAATTTAGCTGTTTACAATTTCAACGATCGTTTCCCTACTATTATGGAAGAATACGGAGTAACTTTCGAATGGCCAAAAGCGGTAAATCTCGAAATTTATCAAATAAAACAGTTAGAGGATCAACTATCCCTGCAAAAAGGGCTTTCTGCAGAATTAGATCGGAATAAAAGACAATGGCTTGATGAGAAAACCGAGGCAAATCATAGACTCCAAAAGGAGCTGCGTCAAAAAGAAAATGAGCTATTAGATTGTAGAATTGAGTTGCTGCAACTAAAAGATGATTACGTTTCCCTAGCGGACAACTACTATAAAGATTATGTCTTTGGAGATATATTACCCGATCTTAAATCTGTTTATGATCTTCTCAAATTTCACAAACTCTACGATTCCAATTGGGCATATTTTTGCTATTGCCTTACGTGGTATAATGCAACTTCCGAAAATTCCACACACCAGAAACTTACCTTAAACATCCAAAATAGCGAATTCACTGCTGATGATCTTGGATACATTCTCCATCTCCTCAAAAAGCACTATCAAAATGAATCTGAACTTCCATTTATAAATTGGGTCAGGGCTAATATTGAAATCATTTCGGGACATGGAAAAATTCTCAAAACTGAAGAAGCCTATATCAAGTTCAATGAGAAAAGTATCAGATCATATAAAAATGGTAAATCAAGTCCGAATTTTTATCATGAAATAAACCTAAAATTGCAGTCTTTTTTATAATCTTTCCTGAATTCTCCATTTTATTCTCAACACTCTCTTTTAAATCTCTTTTTCAAATGAACATGGCTTGCTATAAAGTATTATTCATCAATGCTTTATAGCAAGCCATGTTTTAACATTCTCTCCTTTTTACTCTTTTTTCCATTTCGGCAATCTTAGCGATATGAAATTAATAATAACAAAACAGGGGGAACTCGAAGAATTAGTACAGGCCTCCGTAGAAAAATCCTTGGAACAGTTTTACAGGAAAAAAACAGAAAAAGAAACAGAGCAAAAAACACTATCTGTAAAAGAGACAGCGAAATTTCTTAATGTTTCAGAATTAACTGTAAGAAATTACATCAAGCGTGGTTTTATCCATGCCGAGCAGATTGGCCACCGCATTTTTATCCCGCGCGAAAGATTGTTAGAAGCTTTAAAAGAAGTTAAATCATTTAAATATAAAAGATAGGCTATGATTAAAACTGCACTAAGAGAAGACATGGCACTGCTTTACAAGGGTGATCCAGAAATAGAGGTAATACAAGTGAATTTTACGGTAAGACGAATTCACAAACAACCTAAAAACTTTGCAATGTTAAATTATAATTACACAAAATGAAGGAAGAGTATTTACGAATAGGCACTTCTTATTTCAAAATTGTGAGAAGACCTAACATTGACGCAGAATTAAAGGAGGTAATTATACCCTGGAACAGGCCAACGATTGTGGATGACCATGGGAAAGATTACCTGAAAGAAATTGATAAATACGAAGGTTTTATAGTCAAGCCTTCCCACACAGATTATGAGCCGGTATTTCATAAATTTTATAACAAATATATGCCACTCAGCCATAATCTTGAAATTATTAATAAGAAAGGCTCTACGCCTTATACCTTTAAATTTTTAAAGCATATTTTTAAGGATCAACTTGAAATAGGCCTTGATTATTTATGTATTATTTGGAACCGACCTACACAGATTCTTCCAATTCTTTGTTTGGTCAGTGAAGAACGAAACACGGGGAAGACAACCTTCCTGAATTGGCTCAATTTAATTTTTGAGGATAATATGACAATGAACAAAAATGAAGACTTCAGAAGTAATTTCAATTCCGACTGGACCGAAAAAATCATCATTGCAATTGATGAAGTATTGCTCGATAAAAGGGAAGATAGCGAACGAATAAAAAATTTATCCACCTCCCAGGTTTATAAAACGGAAGCAAAAGGTAAGGATAAAGTAGAAACACCATTTTACGGTAAATTTGTCCTTTGCTCCAATAATGAAAAAAACTTCATACTAATTGATGAAAAGGAAATCCGGTATTGGGTAAGAAAGATTTCTACCCTTGAAAACGTTGATCCTGATTTAGATGTTAAACTGAAAGAAGAAATCCCCCAGTTTATTGCATTTCTTAATGAGCGAAAAATTCATTTACCTAAAAAAACCAGAATGTGGTTCACGAAGGAACAGATTCATACAGAAGCTTTGGATAAATTGGTTAAGGGTACTAAGGCAAATCTTGAAAAAGAAATTATTTCAATTATTGAGGAAATGTTGGAAGAATTTGAATTAGAGGAAATTAAGCTTACCCTCAATGACCTACAGAATGCTTTAAAGGACTCGTACTACAAGGTTTCTGTCAATAAAATAAATGAGATAGTTAAAGAAAAATGGAAGCTTACTAATCCTAATAGTAGTTATTATCAATATTATAAATCGATAAATCCTGGCACTAATGAATGGCAGGTATCCAGTAAAAATGAAAAAGGAAGGTGTTATACCTTTAAAAAAGAATTTATCCAAGGTATGTTGAATTGTTGAACAATATGATATTCTCTTATAAACCAGAACCTTACGAGTAAATTTTATTCAACAGCAGTTCAACAATTCGATTGCTTGGTTTGTTGAATTGCCGTTGATTTATAAACTACTGATCAGCCCGTACTTGTGTCTGTTTTCAACAGTTCAACAATAAAATTGATATCATTTGATTCTTTGTTTATCTGTCTTAATCCAGGCTTTTAAAGCCATTTTAATGGCTTTAAATCCAACTGATACCGTATACCATAAATATCAAATAGAAACCCAAACATATGGTGCTATATAACTAATTGTAGTACTTATTAAAACAAACAGAATGGAAATTAAAACTGATGAATTAATTATTTTTCGACTACCACAAGATGAACACTATAAATCCTTCATGTATATTACATTTGAAATAGCTCATTATTTTTTTTTCGATGAAAGACTACCGGTTTTTCAATTACTAAAAGAATGTTCAAAGAAAATTAACTATGAATATTATCTAAATTTTCGAGTAAAGTGCATGAAAATAGAGGAAACCGAAATAACTTTTACAAAAAACGAATTTCTATATTTAGCCACAATCGTTGATTTTGTAGCTAAATGTTTCATTGGATCACCGAAAGATCATCTTGAAAAAATAATGACTTCTGATATTGAAAATGAAGGTTTTGACTTTAAGGAATTTAGAAAAATGTATTGGACAAAATCAACGAATCTTTTTCAGGATTTTCGTGAAGGTTGTAAAAACGAAAAGTTATTAAAACTCTTTAATGACAACCTGAATTATGAATTTAAATTCTGAAAAAATTCGCACTTCAACAAAGTACTAAGCTAAAATCCTAAAGGTTGCACACCGATTTGAATACAGAACTTTTGGTAACTGAAATTACCTGCAAATTCAATCATTAACCATAGATACCATTGCAACGGATAATTACCTTGTTCTGGTTATAATTCACCTTAGAAACAGCTCCAACGTGATTGTAACGGCGAATTAACGGCGGCCGTTAGTAATTACTAACCGCCGCCGTTAAATTTTAATAACCGCCGCCGTTTTAAATTAGTAACCGCCGCCGTTATAAATTACTAACTGCCGCCGTTATAAATTACTAACTGCCGCCGTTTCTTCAATTACCGGCCTTGTGAGAATGGTTAAATCACCTTATTTTGGACCATCCACCCTGGTATTATAGAGAAATGTCAAACCCTTTATATAGACCCAGTTCATATTGTGAATCGGTTGGAGTTAAAATCTCCGGGGGTTCGAAACCTAACAGAACGGGAAATAATTATGGCTGTGAAGGATCGAAAGCAGAGGTGCGGGAGCCAATTTATGTCCGTTCGGAAAACTGGCGGTGGTGGATTAAAAGGAAGAATTGTTAATGGCCATTAGTTTGGAAGGGAGAAAAGATTTAAATCTTGGAAATCTCAAATGGAAAAGGATAATCTTAAGACCTTGGAAATTCTTTGGTTTGTAACTCATACCGCTAAATACATACATAGCCCCATATATGTTGAATCTTGCTTACTCCAATATTATCTTGATAATTCTTGATAATTACGGAAAATTTCCAAAGTGGAAAAAAAATTTTAAAACCTAGAAGTGCTTAGTATTGATTCATCCACATTAATGTTTTAGTGAGCAGCGTTCGGATTATGTCTATCTACTGAAAATATCTAATAGAAATCTTTACATTCGTACTTTATGACAAATTCTTGTGCATATAAAAACCCAACCCAATGCAAATTAAATCCAACGAATTTATTATTTTACGATTACCACCAGATGAAGAAAATATAGCGTTCATATATCAAACATTTGGAATAACTCAATATATTTTTTTCGACGATAGATTTAGAACTTCTCATTTGATAAAAGAAAATCGAAAGGAAATGAACATTGAATTTTATAACAATTTCCGAGAAAAGTGCCTGAAAATAAAAGAAATCGAAATAGCTTTTACAATAAATGAATTTATATTTTTAGTCAAAACAATTGATTTTGTCGCTAAATGTTTCATTGGAGAACCGAAAGACAAACTTGAAAAAATACTGACTGCTGATTTTGAAAGTGAAGATTTTGATTATGATTTTAAAAAAATTGAAGAATGGTATTTAGCAAAATCAGAGAATCTGTTTCAGGGATTTCGTGATAGTTGTAAAAACGAAAAGTTATTGAAACAAGTAAGTGACGAACTGAATTGGGAAATTGAAATATGAAAAATACGCACTACAACAAAGTACTATGCTAAAATTCTAATGGATACCTACTGATTTGAATACAGAATTTTTGGAAACTAAAACTACTTGCAAATTCAATCATGAACCATAGTTACCATTGCATCGGCTAATTACCTTGTTCTGGTTATATTTTACCTTAAAAACAGCTCCAACCGTGATTGTAACGGCGAATTAACGGCGGCGGTTAGTAATTACTAACCGCCGCCGTTATAAATTACTAACCGCCACCATTTCGTCAATTAAAAGGCTTGTAAGAATGGTTAAAATGCCTAATTTTAGATAATCTACCCTGATGTTATAGTAATGGAGTTCATATTATCTGTTTATCCTAAAAATATCTGATAGAAACCTTTATATTAGATGCTATATAACACGTTGTAACACATTTTTAAAGAAATTCAACAACTATGAAAAGTAATAACAACAAACAATTAATCATATTTATTTTAGCAATAATCTTTGGAGCTATTCAGGTATATCTTTTTAGTGAAAGTTTTAATTTTATAACCCTTATTTTTCAAGGTCTTGGATTTCTAGTTATATCACTATGCATAACTCTCATCTGGAGTATTTTTCGTTTAAAAAGATGGGGATTTTTAAAAGTATTTTATAAATCTTGTATACTTAGCTTTGTTCTATACATATTAAGTCTATCATTCAGTAAGTTCAATGATATTCCATTAACAACAAGAGAAATTTCAAATCAAGAAGACAAATACAAGAAAATCGTTAACACAGAAAATAAGAAACCAATTAAGAAAGTTGGTGATGTAAAACGAGAATTTTTGAATGAAGATAACTTCTATGAAAACTACGTATATAATTATGCCATAAAATTTCCAGAAAATTATCAATTAAATTATGGAATAGGAGAATACAGTAATATTCTAGCATATAATGAAAGTAATGGAAAACAGATATCAATATCTACTGGAAATAACAATGTGGATTACTCCTTTTCCAATGAGAAAGCAAATGAAATGATTGACAGTTATAAGAAGAAGCATCTAGACTTTTTTACAAATGGAATTATTAAAAAGTGGAAAAAAGAAGGTAGTTATCAAGATGTAAAAGTTGTAAGTGAAGAGGTAGTAAATTTTTATAATAAGAAATTTATTAAACTAACTTTCGAAGGTACTAGAAACCTGAATAATACGGACTACTTATATACAATCATAGATTTTATAACCTTCTTCAATGATTATAATTATCATTTTTATTTTGAAAGTCCTAAACCACAAAATAAGACTGACTGGGCTCAATGGGATAATTTAATTTTTGATACAATGTCCAGAGTAAGAATTTCTAACACAATTACTCAATAAAAACGTGTTACAATATTGGTTAAGCGCAAATAGCGGGCATTCTGGTGAAAAGTGTTATTTTAAAGACCAAGAAACAAACAAAAAAGCCGACATGTTCGCGTCATTACTCCACGCTACTAGACTTAACCAAGACCGTTGACAGAAACATTAAATAAATTAAAAAAAAGATGACATTTAATAGAGATAAAAAAATTGATAAAAAAGATACAAATAAAGAAATTCTTAAAAATAGAAAATCCTTGTACAATGGAGAAAGTTGGCTTGGGCATACAAAAGATTGTGGAATTATAGATTACGAATTATTAAGTGGTGCAACCAGAGATGAATTAATTAAAAGAAGTGGTAGAGAACCTAGTGGAGTTGATGGACATATAAGTCATTTAAAAACAGAACACGGGCTGAACATTTCAAAAAATAATGATATTTATACGTTAGAGTATAATCATCCTGAAACAAACAAAACACTCACAAAGTCTGATTTACAAAACTTAATGAATATTGATATTGAAGAAGTATCAAAACATTGTATTGTCCAATTAGAAAATAAAGAAGGAATTTTAAATTGGTATTCTATAGGGATTGATGCACAAAATAAAGATGGAGATGAAGTTACTCCTTTAACAGAGAATAAAGGATTCGCACAGAATTTATTAAATAAAAAAGTAGGAGACTATGTGAATTTTGGGAAAGGTTTTAAAATTATAGCAATAAAAAAATACTTAAGTAAATAAAAAACGAAAGGCCAACGGTTATCGCAAATAGCGGTCGGTTTTAAAAAGAAAATAATTAACTTCACCAATAAATCAGGTCTAAGCCATCAATTCCGCATCCCTACTCCACGCTAATTGCGTTAACCAAGGCCGCTAGCACAAATTAGACCTCAAAATTAAAACCAAGAATCACCAATGAACATTTTCAGAATACTATCTTCAAATGACGGTTCTATTAATGAACCAAATGTAAGTTCCTTTTTAGCATATTTATTAGACCCTAATGAAGACCACGGAATTTCCAGTTTATTACTTCAAGAACTACTATATGACATTAAAGAAACCAATAAAGACTTTTTATCTAAAATTAAATACAACAATAGAATTGCCGACTTGTCAAAATATTCTGGATATTCCATAAACATAATACCCGAATTATCTGTAAACCTTAAAAAAAAAGGTAAAAGGAAAAGAAGAGATATTGATATTATAATAGAAATCACTGAGAACAAATCAAATGAAATAATCTATTCAATTTGTCTAGAGAATAAAATAACGGATTCTTCAATTATTAAAGATGATTCGCAATTAGGAGATGAATTAAAAGGGCTAGAAAATTACTATTCAGAAAGTGACTTATCGCCTGAGATCTATTTTGTTTATCTAACTCCTAGACCATCAAACGCTTCGAGCTATTCATTTAAAAAACTTGAATATGACAAAAAGCATCATTTATATTGGGACAATGACGACAATTCCATTTTCAATAAATTACTCAAAATATTTAATAGCGTGGATATTCCGAGGAAAGTTTACCACCATTCCGCTCTAAAGTTTACCAGTAAATTCCTGGCGAAAGTTTACCAGTTTACATCACTTTTTTCCACCGCGGGAACGGTTATAATAATCAATAATACAA
>Ga0314774_1002555_pt1 | contig 10116 bp, 8 predicted proteins | sample MetaGCBIA2018_FD_204515 | JGI IMG/M metagenome (GOLD analysis project Ga0314774, IMG submission 204515) | Cryopeg brine microbial communities from Beaufort Sea near Barrow, Alaska, United States - CBIA 2018 | ecosystem: Environmental > Aquatic > Marine > Coastal | place: USA: Alaska | collected... | reverse complement strand
CCAGTTTTGCAATGTTAGGGGATTTGAATGTGGCAGAACCTAAAGCATTGATTGGTTTTGCAGGACCTCGTGTTATCGAACAGACCGTTCGTGAAAAACTGCCCGAAGGATTTCAACGCAGTGAATTTTTGCTTGCTCATGGGGCGATTGACCGCATTATTCACCGTCATGAATTAGCGAATGAATTGTCTGATATTTGTAAGATGTTACTGAACAAATCGGCTTAATTTATTTGAGTGGTGAGTCACATTATCAATGTGTAATTATTTACCTCAATCCCGTACTACGCGGGGCAAAGATTTAAAAATATGATAATTCCAAATCGTCATTCTAGTCTAACGGACTGGGTTGATTGGTTACTTCAATTACACGCTCAAGAAATAGACCTTGGCCTCGACCGAATTCGTTTGGTAGCGAATGCTATGCAATTGACTAAGCCCGCTCCATTGGTGATTAGTGTTGCTGGCACAAATGGCAAAGGTTCGAGTGTTGCTTTATTGGTTGCGATTCTCAAAGCCGCTGGACATCAAGTTGGCGCTTATACTTCTCCGCATATCCAGTTTTTTAACGAACGCATACAGATTAACGGTAATCCGGTCAGCGATGATTTAATCATTGAGGCATTTGTCGCGATTGAAGAGGCAAGAGCACAAACTAAATTAACCTATTTTGAGTTTTCAACCTTAGCGGCACTCTATCTCTTTAAACGAGCTCAGTTAGAGGTCGTCGTACTTGAGGTAGGTTTAGGCGGGCGCCTGGATGCCGTCAATATAATCGATGCAGATGCCGCTTTGATCACTGCGATTGATATTGATCATGTCGATTGGTTAGGAGATGATCGCTCTGTTATCGCCACAGAAAAAGCCGGTATCATGCGCCGTGGGAAACCTGCTGTTTGTTCAGATATGAATCCACCAGCCAGTTTAATGGCTTATGCAAATGAACATGCCGTGCCGTTAAGCCAGTTTAAAGTTGATTTCGATGTCCTGGTAAATGACCAGGCCTGGTCGTTTACATGGTTAACGCAGCAAAATGGTGTACAGTTGAAAGGCACATTAGACGACTTACCTTTTCCAGCCCTCAAGGGGGCGTTTCAACTGAATAATGCGGCAGGGGTGATTGCGCTTTTATTCAAATTTACGGCCATATTACGAGTGGATCGTAAAGCGATTAATTTAGGCTTACAACAAGTCAGTCATCCTGGTAGATTGCAATCCCTAAAGATTGGCGCTCAGTCCTGGTTAATTGATGTTGCACATAATCCCCAGTCAGCTCTGGCGTTAGCGACTTACTTACAGCAACAACAAGCCAAGCATACTAAATTACAATATTTGTCTCTATTTTCGGTATTAAATGATAAAGATGCACTGCCAATGGTTCAACAGATAGCGCCTTTTGTGTCTACTTGGTTGATTGTTGACTTAGAGATTCCTCGAGCAACTTCAGTTAACGCTTTACGTGTCTTATTGAAGGCGGCAGGGGTTGAAGATTTAAATATCATCACCAAGAAGAGTATGGAGGATGCAGTTTCTTATGCAAAAAGCTGTGCTGTAGAAGATGTGTTAGTTTGGGGCTCATTTTTTACGGTATCTCAAGTATTAGCCAGTTTAGCCGTGAAAAAACCCATTTCAAAAACAGAGAAAGCACATGGATGATCTGAGTAAGTACCGTATAACAGGTGCTTTTCTTTGGCTTTTGGTGCTGGTGATTTTAGTGCCTAGTTGGTATGGAAATCCCGTCAATTTTCATCCGGATGGGCATCAAAGCGTTGTGACTAAAGGGGAACGCCCTTTAGTAGAGCATATTTATGAATTACCTGTGCAAGCGGCCCAAAAGCAAGCAGAGATTCAAAGCAGCCCGGTGGCGAACAGTCAAACTACAGATAAAGACGCGGTCGTTAAGTCGATTAAAGAATCTAAAAGCACAGTGGTTGACAATCCGTTAGTTTCTAACGATCCAAAGAAGATGGAGCAAGCCTCTTCCCCCCAATGGATCGTCAGAATTACAGCCTACACAGAGATCAAGAAAGCCAACGATTTACGGGGGCGTCTTGAGTCTGATTATGCAGTATGGATTAAAGAATTTAAAAAAAGTGGAACTTATTCAGTGCGAACAGGACCTTATCTTTCTAAGGTCAAAGCTGAACAAGATAAACAAAAATTAGATAAAATGTTACGAACGAATGCAGAAGTCGTGCAACTTAATTGATCAGTGAGACGCTGAACAAAAATTTTTAAGTAAGAGAGAGTGTGCAAAGATGTGCGGTATTGTTGGGATTGTATTGGCTAACGGCCAAACGGTTGGTCAAGAGATTTATGACGCTTTAACTACGTTACAACATCGTGGTCAGGATGCCGCTGGTATTGTGACGTGTGACCAAGGACGTTTTTATCAACGTAAAGAGAACGGCATGGTTAAGGATGTGTTTCGCACACGTCACATGCGAGATTTGCATGGCAATATCGGAATCGGTCATGTCCGCTATCCAACGGCAGGATCTTCTTCAAGTGCAGAAGCGCAGCCGTTTTATGTTAACTCTCCTTATGGAATCGCAATGGGGCATAACGGTAACTTAACCAATGCTGATGAGTTGGCTCAGGATATTTATCGCCAAGACTTACGTCACCTTAATACCAATTCAGACTCTGAAGTGCTCTTAAATATTTTTGCACACGAGTTGATGCAACAGAAAAAACTGTTTATTGACCATGAAGATGTTTTCAATGCGGTGCGGAATGTGCATAAACGTGTGAAGGGGGGGTATGCTGCGGTCGGTGTTATCTCTAATATCGGTATTGTCGCTTTTCGCGATCCTTTTGGTTTGCGTCCGGTCGTGGTCGGTAAACGTGCGAATGCAAATGGTTTTGATTACATGGTGGCTTCTGAATCCGTCGCTTTAGATGGTTTGGGTTACGAGTTGTTAAAAGATTTGGCACCTGGAGAAGCGGTCGTCATTACCGATTCCGGTCAGATCTTCTTTCAGCAGTGTGCTGAAAAGCCGAAATTATCGCCTTGTATATTTGAGTTTGTTTATTTTGCACGTCCTGATTCAATGATTGACAATATTTCCGTTCATAAGTCTCGTTTACGTATGGGTGAAAAACTTGCTGATAAAATTCTTAAAGAGTGGCCAGATCATGATATTGATGTGGTGATGCCGATTCCAGACACCAGTCGCACCTCGGCATTAGAGTTGGCCTCTCGATTAGGTTCTCCATATCGTGAAGGTTTTATCAAAAACCGCTACATCGGACGTACCTTTATTATGCCTGGACAGCAGTTGCGTAAGAAATCGGTACGCCAAAAATTGAATGCCATTGGTTTAGAGTTTGAAGGTAAAAATGTCTTATTAGTCGATGATTCGATTGTTCGTGGTACCACCTCTGCTCAAATTGTAGAAATGGCTCGTGAAGCGGGCGCTAAAAAAGTCTATTTCGCCTCTGCGGCACCTCCGGTTCGTTTTCCTTATGTTTATGGAATTGATATGCCGTCGCCAACAGAGTTGGTTGCGAGTAATCGAACGGTTGAAGAAGTGGGCAAAATTATTGGTTGTGATAAATTAATCTATCAAGATCTGGAAGATTTGATTGAAGCGGTCGGGGTGGGTAATGAAGAAATTTCTGAATTTGACACCTCTTGTTTCAGTGGCATTTATGCCACAGGCGATATTACGCCTGAATATTTAGCTTCTATAGACAGTGCTCGCAATGATGATGCTCAAGCAACTAAACAGGCTTCTGGCCAGGAAACGGTTGGAATTTACAACGGTAACTAAAGGGGTGGCTAGGCTGTCGTTGAGTTTAACCAGGCCTGGTAGCGTTACTGTTTTTAATGATAGAGAGTTATGATGAATTCATTTGATATTGAAACATTAGCTGTTCGTGCCGGTTACGACCAAACGCAAGAGCAAGAAAATAGTGAGGCGATTTTTCCGACGTCTAGTTTTCGTTATACATCTGCAGCTCAAGCAGCTGCACGGTTTAGCGGAGAAGAGAAAGGGAATGTTTATTCTCGTTTTACGAACCCAACCGTTCGCGCATTTGAAAATCGTCTTGCGCTCATGGAAGGTGGTGAGGCATGTGTCGGCACATCCTCAGGCATGGCAGCCATTCTCTCAACTTTTATGGCTTTATATGAGTCAGGTGATCATGTTATTTGCTCACAAAGTGTTTTTGGCACCACCAAAGTTCTGTTCAATAAATACCTAGTCAAATTTGGGCTGGAGGTTACGTTTGTCTCGCAGACGGATACTTCAGAATGGAAAAAGGCGATTCAGCCAAATACTAAGGCGTTCTTTTTAGAGACCCCCTCTAACCCTCTGACAGAGATTGCAGACTTATCGACCATAAGTGCTTTGGCCAAGGCCAATGGGTGTTTATTAATTGTTGATAATTGCTTCTGCACACCGATTCTGCAAAGACCTTTAGAGCAAGGTGCTGATATAATTATCCATTCCGCTACAAAATTTCTAGATGGTCAAGGACGAGGAATTGGGGGTGCCGTGGTTGGTTCAAATGAATTAGTTGATGAGCATGTACGCGGTTTTATGCGAACGGCCGGACCTTCAATGAGCCCCTTTAACGCATGGATTTTTTTAAAAGGTCTGGAAACGTTACCTATTAGAATGGCAGCACATTGTCAAAGTGCGCTGCAATTAGCAGAGTGGCTTTCTTTGCACCCTGCTGTAGAGCAAGTTTTTTATCCTGGATTAAAGTCACACCCACAGTATGAGTTGGCTTGTAAACAGCAGTCTGCTGGTGGCGGCTTGGTGAGTTTTAAAGTGAAAGGCAACCAAGCTGAAGCATGGTCGGTCATTGATCATACTCAAATGGTATCAATCACGGCAAACCTAGGGGATGTTAAAACCAGTATTACTCATCCCGCAACCACCACACACGTTCGCGTAGAGCCTGATGCGAGACTTAGGGCGGGTATAACGGATAACTTAATACGTTTGTCAGTTGGTTTGGAGTCAATCGAAGATATTAAAGCAGATCTTGCAAGAGGTTTAGATCTATTGAGATAGGTCGGTTTTTGCAGAGCCTTCGCTAAGTAATAAAGTGGTTACTTAGCGGGTTGATGAGTGAAATGCTTTATTCTGATTTCGCTCTTCTCTTGTGGTTGTTCAACTAGTTTCTAGGCAGTGGCAGTTCAGTTTCATCGTTCTGGCGGTAGATAACACAGATTTTACCAATGGTTTGAACAAGAAGTGCACCACTTTCTTTCACAAGGTGCTGAACAATCTCTTTGCGTTCATCACGATCTGCACTGGCGATTTTTATTTTAAGAATTTCATGATGTGCAAGGGTGCTTTCTAGCTCAGCCATTAGACTTTCTGTCACACCGTTAGCACCAATCATTATCATTGGATTTAAACCGTGCGCGATGCCACGTAGATATTTTTTTTGATTATTGGTAAGTTTTTCTGGCTGGCTCATTGAATATTCCAATCATGGTCATTATTAATTAAATAGTATTTGTATATTGTAGTTGAAAACGAATTATGGCGAGAAGTAAATCGAGCGACGTTTGGTTAAAAGAGCATTTTAACGATCCATACGTTCAAAAGGCAAAGCTAGAAGGCTGGCGTTCGCGTGCAGTTTATAAGTTACAAGAGATAGATGACAAAGACAGCTTGTTTAAACCGGGCATGTGTGTCGTTGATTTGGGCGCGGCTCCAGGCGGCTGGTCGCAATGGACGACACATAAGGTTGGCAATAAAGGCGAGGTTTTTGCCTTAGATATTCTGCCCGTAGAGCCTTTTGCTGGAGTGACCTTTATTCAGGGTGATTTTAGAGAGGATGAGGTCTATGATGGCTTATTGTCAGCTTTAGCCGGACGCGATGTTGATGTGGTTATGTCCGATATGGCGCCGAATATGAGTGGGAATAAAGGGGTAGATATTCCCCGTGCCATGTATTTAGTTGAATTGTGTATTGAACTTGCTGATCAGGTATTGAAGCCGAATGGTGATTTATTGATGAAAGTCTTCCAGGGGGAAGGTTACGATCAATTGTTAAAAACGCTGCGGTCAAAGTATCAAAAAGTCATCACACGTAAGCCAGATTCTTCTCGTGCACGAAGTAAAGAAATTTATTTATTGGCGCGAGGCAAAAAGGCTTAAGAAATGCTAAGGCCTAGTTTTTTAAGCGCGTCATAAGTTTTATTTATGAAAAATATGGTAAAGTAGCAAGATTGGATTAATTTAAACGAAACTTTTCGAGGGGCGCGGTGCCCTTCTTGGAAAGATCTTAGAGAGCGGTTAAGGGTAGTCAATGAAGAATGATATGCTAAAAAATGTATTGGTTTGGGCGATTGCGGCAATGATATTGATGTCTGTATTCAATCATTTCAGTAGTAAGGGGCAAAGTGCTTCTAGTCGTCTAGATTATTCTGATTTTATTGATCAGGTTCAGCAGGGACAAGTCAGTAAAGTGAATATTGAAGGTCCTACGATTCGTGGTGTTTATATCAGTGGCGATTCATTTACAACCTATAACCCTGGTGATGCCGGTCTAATGGGTGATTTGTTAGACAATCACGTTAAGATTACGGCACAACCGCCAGAGCAGCAAGGCGTGTTGATGCAGATCTTTATCTCATGGTTCCCTATGTTGTTATTGATTGGGGTGTGGATTTTCTTTATGAAATCCGTCGGTGGCGGTATGGGTGGTAAAGGTGGCCCAATGTCATTCGGTAAAAGTAAGGCTAAAATGCTAACAGACGAGCAGATTAAAGTAACCTTAGATGATGTAGCGGGTGCAGATGAAGCTAAGCAAGAGGTTGGAGAAATTGTTGATTTCTTGAAAGACCCTGCTAAATATCAAAATTTGGGAGGCAGTATTCCCCGCGGTGTGTTGATGATCGGACCTCCAGGTACCGGTAAGACGTTGTTGGCGAAAGCAATTGCTGGTGAAGCACAAGTACCCTTCTTCACCATTTCGGGATCTGATTTTGTTGAAATGTTTGTTGGTGTAGGTGCTTCTCGTGTACGTGATATGTTTGAGCAAGCTAAGGCACATGCACCTTGTATTATCTTTATTGATGAGATTGATGCTGTTGGCCGTAAGCGTGGTTCGGGTATGGGCGGCGGAAACGATGAGCGTGAGCAGACATTGAATCAATTATTGGTTGAAATGGATGGCTTTGAAGGCAATGAAGGTGTCATTGTTATTGCTGCCACAAACCGTGCAGATGTTTTAGATAACGCATTACTGCGTCCTGGCCGTTTTGATCGTCAGGTGACGGTAGGTTTACCGGATATTCGTGGCCGTGAGCAAATATTAAAGGTTCATATGCGCAAAGTGCCTGTGGCAGATGATGTTAATCCATCCTATATCGCTCGAGGTACGCCTGGATTCTCTGGTGCCGATTTGGCTAACTTAGTGAATGAAGCTGCACTGTTTGCAGCAAGACTCAATGAAAAGTTAGTGACTCAGAAGCACTTCGAAAAAGCCAAAGATAAGATTCTAATGGGGGTTGAGCGTAAGAGCATGGTCATGAACGATAAAGAGCGTAAAATGACCGCTTATCATGAAGCTGGGCATGCCATTATTGGTTGGTTAGTACCAGAGCATGATCCTGTTTACAAGGTTAGTATTATGCCTCGTGGCCGTGCATTGGGTGTGACTATGTATTTGCCTGAAGAGGATTCTTATAGCTACAGTAAACAAAAGCTAGAAAGTCAGTTATCAAGTTTGTATGGCGGTCGTATTGCTGAAGATCAAATTTATGGTCCTGATATGGTCACCACCGGTGCGAGTAATGACATAGAACGCGCCACAGCGATTGCTCGTAATATGGTTACCAAGTGGGGTATGTCTGATGATCTAGGGCCTTTATTATATGAAGAAGAAGATAATGGCAGCTTCATGGGAACTTCTCGTAATGCGAATGTTTCAGGTGAAATTTCAAAACAAATTGATGTGGAAATCCGTAAGCTCATTGACCGTAATTACAAACGCGCCCAGAATATTCTTTTAGAGCGTGCAAGTGAACTTGAATTAATGGCTGAAGCATTAATGACTTATGAAACGATTGATGCAGATCAGATTAAAAACATTATGGAAGGTCGCCCATCAGGTGAACCTAAGGATTGGAGTGACTCTAATGATGATGGGACTTCCGCAACACCGGGTGAAGCAGCTCCTGAAGAGGTGATTCAAGATAACCCTGGTAATGATAGTCGTTCTGATGATTTAAGTGGTGATGGACCAGTTGTAGAAAATGGTGAGCCTAAAGCGCCTTAAGTTCTGAATAAAGTCATTTTAGGGCCTAACGAAACCCCGTTGAATCGGGGTTTTTTTTTGAATAGGAAAAGTCATGTTTAACATTAAAGCATTAATTGACGAAAAATCATCAACTCAAGATGGCATGCCTCTCGTAATGGGTGTTTTAAATGTTACTCCAGACTCTTTTTCAGACGGTGGGCGTTTTGTCACTCAAAATCAGTTTACGCAACATGTTGCAGAGATGGTTTTAGCGGGCGTTGATATTATTGATGTCGGTGGAGAGTCCACCAGGCCTGGCGCGATTAAAATAGGGCTTCAACAAGAGTTAGATCGTGTATTGCCAGCGATTGAGTGGATTGCCGCACGTTACGATACGCCCCTCTCAATTGATACCTATAAACCTCAGGTAATGAGCGAAGCGGTTAGCCGAGGTGCCGTGTTGATTAATGATGTCAATGCATTGCAGGCGGAAGGTGCTATTGAATGTGCTATAAATTCCGGCGCTACGGTTTGTTTAATGCATAAATTGGGTGAGTTTGCTACGATGCAGGATACGCCTGAATATCAAGACGTGGTAAAAGATGTTTGTGACTTTTTATTAGCTCGTGCAAACCTGTGTCAACAAGCGGGAATGGATAAAAATAAAATTATCTTAGACCCAGGGTTTGGGTTTGGTAAGACTTTAGCGCATAATAGCGAGCTATTCGAAAATTTAGAGCGTTTCGTCTTGTTGGGGTATCCTCTTTTAGTGGGTGTTTCCAGAAAGCGCATGATCGGTGATATTTTAAATGCAGCTGCTGTAGAAGATCGAATTGTCGGTAGTGTGGCCGCAGCGGTTTTAGCGTCGCTTAAGGGGGCTCGTATTGTGCGAGTCCATGATGTTAAAGAAACGGTTGAGGCTTTACGGGTCACAATGCATTTAATGTAGCGTTCGTGTGGTTTACATAAAGAGTTGAGAGAGTATGCAGAGTAAGAAGAAATACTTTGGAACGGATGGGATTCGCAATCGTGTTGGTCAGGGAATGATTTGCCCAGACCAAGTATTAAAGCTTGGTTGGGCAACCGGAAAGGTCATGCGTGAACGTGGTGAAAAAACGGTCATGATTGGCAAGGATACGCGTATTTCTGGCTATATGTTTGAGTCAGCTCTGGAAGCGGGTTTTATTGCTGCGGGTATTGATGTGTTGTTGTTGGGCCCTATGCCAACGCCAGCGGTTGCATATCTAACTCAGACCTTTCGTGCAGATGCCGGGATCGTGATCAGTGCATCGCATAATCCTCATTATGATAATGGCATTAAGTTCTTTTCGGCCACGGGGAAAAAAATCAGTGATCAGATTGAATTAGCGGTCGAGGCGGCTTTCGAATTAGATATGGAAGTTGTCCCTTCGGAAGAGTTGGGAAAGGCACGTCGAATAGAAGATGCGGCTGGTCGCTATATAGAGTTTTGTAAAAGTACCTTTCATGGTAAACACAAGCTAGATAATTATAAGATTGTAGTAGATTGTTCACATGGTGCGACCTATCACATTGGCCCACATGTGTTTGCTGAATTGGGTGCTGAAGTGATTACCATTGGTGCAGAGCCTAATGGAGTCAATATCAACCAGGAATGTGGTGCGACCCATCTTGATTTGCTGCAGAAAACGGTCATAGCAGAAGGCGCCGATTTTGGGATTGCTTTTGATGGTGATGGCGATCGAGTCATGATGGTTGATGAGCAAGGCGGGATTGTTGATGGTGATATTATTTTGTATATCCTGGCAACAGTGTTGCGTAATGACGTCACCGGGGTAGTCGGGACGGTGATGAGTAATCTGGGTGTCGAGATTGCTCTCAAAGACGCTGGGGTCGATTTACAGCGTACCAATGTCGGTGATCGTTA